>C688J18823_10002145_pt1 | contig 12338 bp, 10 predicted proteins | sample HopSoiMetagenom1_FD_18823 | JGI IMG/M metagenome (IMG submission 18823) | reverse complement strand
TGAAAGTGAATTGGATCAGTATTGAAAATACATCATTTGAATGTGGTGAAGGAGATACTCTGTCAGTCCGTGGGTATGGACGAGCTAAAATAGGCTTGATAGAAGGAAAAACAAAAAGAGATAAATGGCGAATTTCGATTGGGCGACAAAAATAATTATTATGAATGCAGGAAAATAAATGAATTTGTCGAAAGAGAAAAGGTACAAACTAGAGAAAACATTTGGGAGGTGGCAATATGGCATTAACGCCATTAGATATACATAATAAGGAATTTAGTAAAGGCTTTCGTGGATATGATGAGGATGAGGTTAATGAATTTCTTGACCAAGTCATCAAAGATTATGAGATCCTTATTCGTGAAAAAAAGGAATTAGAAGAACAATTAAATGAAATGTCAGATCGAATTGGACATTTTAATACAATTGAAGGAACATTGAATAAATCAATTGTCATTGCACAAGAAGCAGCTGAAGAAGTAAAACGAAGCGCACAGAAAGAAGCAAAGTTAATCATGAAAGAGGCGGAAAAAAACGCTGATCGTATTGTGAATGAATCATTATCAAAAGCTCGAAAAATCGCTCTTGAAATAGAAGAATTAAAAAAGCAATCAAAAGTATTTCGTACTCGATTTAAAATGTTAGTTGAAGCACAACTTGATTTACTGAATACTGATGATTGGGATCATCTACTTGAATATGAATTGGATGCTACTGAGTTAAAATCCGCTCAAGAAGAAGATTCCTTGGCTTGACGAACGTAAGTAATAACAAGTATAATTTTAAATAAAAGTTTTTTATTTTATGTTGAAATTGCTTTGATAGGGACAGTACAGCTTAATGAACTTATAATAGCGAATCGGGGATCGTGTAAGCCCGACATAAGTATAAGTCTGGAAAATCACCCTTGAGCTCCTGGCCGAACCTTTTTTAATAAAAAGCAATAAGCTATGGCGTGTCATTCGCGTTAAGGATGCTTTTGAGCGGATAGAAATGTTTTCTATCTACAAGGGTGGTACCGCGGGAAATAATGCTTCTCGTCCCTTTATGGGATGAGGGGCTTTTTGTCTTTTCTAAAAGTTATTTGGTCCAATTTGGAATACGAACTGGATCGAGCTGAAAAGATAGAGTGGTTAGTAACTAAATAAGAGAAAACTAAAATATGGAGGAAATAAAATGGAATACAAAGACAGCTTATTAATGCCAAAAACAGAATTTCCAATGCGTGGAAACTTACCAAAAAGAGAGCCTGAAATCCAAGAAAAATGGGAAGAAATGAATATTTATAAAATGGTTCAGGAGAGAACAAAAGATCGTCCTATGTTCGTTTTACATGATGGACCTCCATACGCAAATGGAGACATTCATATGGGGCATGCAATGAATAAAGTTTTAAAGGATTTTATCGTTCGTTTTAAATCAATGAGTGGTTATAACGCACCATATGTTCCAGGCTGGGATACTCATGGGTTACCAATTGAGCAAGCTTTGACAAACAAGGGTGTAAAACGTAAAGAAATGTCTGTTGCTGAGTTTAGAAAACTTTGCGAAAAGTATGCACTTGAGCAGATTGATAATCAACGAACACAATTCAAACGTCTTGGTGTTCGTGGAGACTGGGAAAATCCTTATATCACGTTGAAACCAGCTTATGAAGCTCAACAAATTAAAGTGTTTGGTGAAATGGCGAAAAAGGGCTATATCTATAAAGGGAAAAAACCAGTTTATTGGTCTCCATCGAGTGAATCAGCACTGGCTGAAGCGGAAATTGAATATCAAGATATTAAATCTCCATCTATTTACGTTGCTTTTAAAGTGAAAGATGGCAAAGGTGTATTGGATACAGATGTACAAATCATTATTTGGACAACTACACCATGGACGATTCCTGCAAACTTAGGTATTTCGGTTAATCCTGAATTAGTATACGTCGTCGTTGAAACGGACGGTCAAAAATATGTAGTTGCACAGGAATTATTGAAAACAGTAAGCGAAGAAATTGGTTGGGAAAATACGTCTATTTTACAAACAATTAAAGGGAAAGAATTAGAGTATATTGTTGCAACCCATCCGATTTACAACCGTGATTCTCTTGTCATGCTAGGAGATCATGTAACTGTTGATGCAGGAACAGGCTGTGTTCACACAGCCCCAGGACACGGGGAAGATGACTTTTATGTTGGACAAAAATATGGCCTAGATGTTTTATGTCCTGTTGATGACAAAGGCGTCATGACAGAAGAAGCTGAAGGATTTACTGGTCTATATTATGATAAGGCAAATAAAGCAGTAACAGACAAATTGGAAGAGCTTGGAGCACTATTGAAGCTTACTTTTATTACACACTCTTATCCACATGATTGGAGAACGAAAAAACCGGTTATTTATCGTGCGACTGCACAGTGGTTTGCGTCAATCAAAGATTTCCGTGAAGACTTGTTAACGGCAGTTAAAGAAACAAAATGGGTTCCAGCATGGGGTGAAACGAGATTATTTAATATGGTTCGTGATCGTGGTGACTGGTGCATTTCACGTCAACGAGCATGGGGTGTTCCGATTCCAGTCTTTTATGCTGAAAATGGAGAACCTGTTATTACGGATGAAACGATTAATCATGTATCAGACTTGTTTCGTGAACATGGTTCAAATGTTTGGTTTGAAAGAGAAGCAAAGGATTTACTTCCAGAAGGATTTACTCATCCGAATAGTCCAAATGGCATATTTACGAAAGAAACAGATATTATGGATGTTTGGTTTGATTCAGGCTCATCACATCAGGCTGTTTTGGAAGAACGAGATGATCTTCAACGTCCAGCTGATTTATATTTGGAGGGCTCTGATCAGTATCGTGGTTGGTTTAATTCTTCCTTATCAACCGGTGTTGCCGTAACAGGAAAAGCACCATATAAGGGTGTATTAAGTCATGGATTTGCATTGGATGGCGAAGGTAGAAAGATGAGTAAGTCCATTGGTAACGTAGTGGTTCCTGCTAAAGTAATGAATCAATTAGGCGCTGATATTCTTCGACTATGGGTTGCTTCTGTTGATTATCAAGCAGACGTTCGTGTATCGGATGCCATTTTAAAGCAAGTTGCAGAAGTGTATAGAAAAATTCGTAACACATTCCGTTTCTTACTCGGAAATTTAGCAGACTTTAATCCAGAAAGTGATGCAATTTCGTATGAAAATCTACGAGAAGTGGATCAGTTTATGCTTGTTAAATTAAATGAGCTTGTGAAACAAGTGCGTAACAACTATGAAAAGTATGAATATGCCAATATTTACCATGCGATAAACAATTTTTGTACAATTGATTTAAGTGCTTTTTATCTTGATTTTGCAAAAGATGTACTTTACATTGAAGCGAAAGATCAAAGTGATCGTCGCGCCATTCAAACAGTCCTTTATGAAAGTTTAATGACCATGATCAAATTAGTGGCACCTATTCTTTCTCATACAGCAGACGAAGTATGGAGCTTTATTCCATCTGTTCAGGAGGAAAGCGTACAATTAACGGATTTCCCTGAAGAGAAAGAATTAGCTAATGCAAAAGAATTGCTTGTAAAATGGTCTAAATTTATGAATGTACGTGATGAAGTATTAAAAGCTTTGGAAGAAGCACGTAATGAAAAAGTAATTGGTAAATCATTAACGGCAAAAATTTCCCTTTATGTGAAGGATGAAACCAAAGTATTACTTGATTCCATTCATGAAAATTTACAGCAAATCTTTATTGTTTCTGAGTTTGAAGTAGCGGGTAGCTTTAATGAGGCACCTGAACAAGCAATAAAACTGGAGCATGCAGCCATTGTTGTAACCAAAGCAGAAGGTGAAACCTGTGAGCGGTGCTGGACAGTGACAACACATGTTGGTGAAAAAGAAGATCATCCAACACTATGCCCAAGATGTGCGGATGTTGTAAATAACCATTATAGTCATTTAGTGTAAGGTTTACTTTTTACACGTAAATGGTTTTGTAAATCATGAATAAGAAATATTGGTAAAAAGGTAGACTATGGTGGTCTACCTTTTTATTGTTGAATGGATATTACCGTAAATTTTTCCCACCTTCGTTAATTGTTGTTCACCTTGCTAAAACTTTTCCCGTGTTTGTCATTGACTTTCGGGAATTATAAAGGATACAACAAGAAACGGAGGTATAGATATGGATCGTAATATAAATGAAATCTATTCAGAACTCCGAAAAACAAAAGAGGAATTAATACAGCGATTAGAAAATGAAAATTGTTCACTATTAGTGAGACCTTATATTGAAGGTGAACTAGATGATATTGAAACGGCACTAAAAAAATTAGAATCTGGTACATATGGAACATGTGAAATATCGGGTGAAATCATGCCTGAGCATCTATTGTCAATGGTCCCAACTTTAAAATCAATTGAGGATTGCAAAATGATGAGTTATTTTTTTAGAAATTGAATAAATAAAGGTTAGACTGTCGTTTTTATTTCCGGTATGCTAAAATTCAATGGAGAATCTTATCTTTTACGAAAATCTGTTTTGTTCGAAACCGTGTTTTTCTTTAATGAAACTTTTTAGTAGGTTGTTGACTAAAACAAGATTATTCATCATTGGAGGTTGCCATTGTGTTTTATTTCATAATTGCCTTGTTGGTAATTGGTTTAGATCAATTAACAAAATGGTTTATTATTAATAACATGGATTTAGGTGAAAGCATAACCGTTATTGAGGATTTCCTTTTCATTACTTCTCATCGCAATTCTGGTGCTGCGTGGGGGATTTTGGAAGGGCAAATGTGGTTCTTTTATATCATTACCGTTATTGTCATTATTGCTCTTATTTACTACATGAGAAAAGCCACAAGCGAAGGTCCTCTTTTCAAATTGTCATTAGCAATGATGCTTGGAGGAGCAATTGGAAATTTTATTGATCGAGTTTTGCGAAAAGAAGTCGTAGATTTTATACATACGTACCCTTTTGGTTACAACTTTCCAATTTTTAACATTGCAGATTCTTCCCTTGTGGTAGGAGTTGGATTGTTATTGATCTATATGCTAATTGAAGAGAAAATGGCAAAGAAAAAGGAGAAATCAAATGCAAAGAGTGGAACACATCGTTCTTGAAGCTGAAAAATCAGAACGCATTGATAAAGTTATTTCAAATATTCAATCGGATTGGTCGCGGACGCAAGTTCAACAATGGATTAAAAATGGGCATATTCTTGTGAATGGCCAACCAATCAAGAGCAATTATAAATGTAATTTCAATGATCAAATCGAGATCTTAATCCCAGATCCAGAAATTCTAGATGTCATCCCCGAAGAAATGAATTTGGATATTTATTTTGAAGATGCTCATGTTTTAGTTGTGAATAAACCAAAAGGTATGGTTGTTCATCCTGCATCAGGTCATACAACAGGAACACTTGTCAATGGATTGATGGCTCATTGTAAAGACTTGTCTGGTATTAATGGTGTTTTACGGCCAGGTATTGTACACCGTATTGATATGGATACTTCAGGATTATTAATGGTGGCTAAAAATGATCGAGCACATGTACATTTAGTCAATCAGCTAGTTGAAAAAACAGTCACAAGAAAATATAAAGCACTTGTACATGGAAATATTGGACATGATGATGGAACGATCGATGCTCCGATTGGGAGAGATCCGAAAGATCGCCAAAGCATGACTGTTGTGGATAATGGAAAGAATGCTGTCACTCATTTTCATGTCATAGAAAGATTTAAAGATTTTACGTTCGTAGAGTGCCGCTTGGAAACAGGTCGAACGCATCAAATTCGTGTTCATATGAAATACATTGGGTTTCCACTAGCGGGGGATCCTAAATATGGGCCACGTAAAACCCTTGATATAGGTGGACAAGCACTGCATGCTGCGATTCTTGGATTTACACACCCAATTTCAGGAGAATATTTAGAGTTTGAAGCACCATTACCGAAAGAATACGAGCAGCTGCTGCAGAAGTTGAAAAATTAATTATTGACAAAAACCTATGCTTGATTTAAGATGATTTTAGTTGAATAAGTCCTTTAAATCGGTCCCGTGAGGCTGAGAAGGAGACGGATATATAATTGGGATTACTATGCCTAATTATGTAAAATATAATCATTCGTTTACCCTCTTGCCTATTGGCAAGAGGTTTTTTTTATCTTCTCGTTAGAAAGTATTAACCTCAATGTGGAATACTAAATCAGGACTATATCGTCAAGAAAGGGTGTAAGAAATGTCGCAAAAAGCAATCCTGTTGGATGAGCAAGCCATTCGAAGAGCATTAACGAGGATCGCTCATGAAATTATAGAGAAAAATAAAGGCACTGATCATCTCCTTTTGGTAGGCATACGGACAAGAGGTATTTTTATAGCCAATCGCTTAGCAGAAAGAATACAGCAAATTGAAGGAAGAAATGTTCCGGTTGGAGAAATTGACATTACTTTATATCGAGATGATCTTTCAAAGATAACAGTCGATCAAGAACCGTTAGTGAAAGGCTCGCATATCGAGAAAGATATTAATGATCAAACCGTTATACTAGTTGATGATGTTCTTTATACAGGGCGAACCGTTCGAGCTGCATTAGATGCGATCATTGATATCGGACGTCCGAGTGCCATTCAGCTTGCTGTCTTAGTAGATCGTGGACATCGCGAATTACCAATTAGAGCGGATTATGTTGGTAAAAATATCCCTACTTCAAGCTCTGAGAAAATTGTAGTAGAACTGAGTGAAGTTGACGAACTTGATCAAGTAAGTATACATGAATCTTAAGCTGGTTATTACGCGATATTTTATCATCTAGAGGAAAGTATTATTGGAGGAAAACAACTATGACCAGACCGATTTTGGATGTAAAAGATGTACCATCACCGATTCATTGGTTGACCTTAAGTTTACAACATTTATTTGCCATGTTTGGGGCAACCGTGTTAGTACCCGTTTTAGTGGATCTTAGCCCAGCTATTGCGCTCATTTCAAGTGGGTTAGGAACAATTGCTTTTCTTATTATTACAAAATGGCAAGTACCAGCCTATCTGGGTTCTTCCTTTGCTTTTATCGCTCCGATTATTGCTGCACAAGCAACAGGTGGTCCAGGTGCGGCCATGATTGGGAGCTTTATCGTAGGACTTGTCTATGGAATCGTAGCGCTTATTATTAAAAAAGCAGGATACCGTTGGATTATGAAATTGTTGCCACCGATTGTGGTTGGTCCAGTTATTATGGTTATTGGTTTAGCGCTAAGTGGTACAGCAGTTAATATGGCAATGAACAAACCAACTGCAGATGGTGGAGAATACGACTTGCTTTATTTCTCAGTTGCTCTTGTTACATTAGCAGCTACGATTATTTTTTCCATCTATTTTAAAGGGTTTCTAGGTATGATTTCAATTCTTGCAGGAATTATTATTGGATATATTTATGCTCTTATTGTAGGGATTGTTGATTTTTCGCCTGTTATGGAAGCAAAGTGGTTTGAATGGCCCCCATTCATCGTGCCATTTGTAGATTATGATGTGAAAGTTACTTTCGATATTTTATTACTAATGATACCAATTGCAGTCGTTACGATTTCAGAGCATATCGGGCATCAACTTGTATTAAGTAAAGTAGTGGGTCGTGACTATATTAAAGAGCCTGGATTACATCGCTCCATTCTTGGAGATGGTACAGCGACAATCATTTCCGCTTTAATTGGAGGACCTCCAAAAACAACTTACGGTGAAAATATTGGGGTTTTAGCGATTACCAAAGTATATAGCGTATATGTAATTGCAGGTGCGGCAGTTATTGCAATAATATTTGGCTTTGTTGGGAAAATAACAGCATTGATCAATACGATACCGCAACCTGTAATGGGTGGTGTATCGATCCTATTATTTGGAATTATTGCTTCATCTGGATTAAGGATGCTTGTCGATAATAAAGTGGATTTTGGGAATAACCGTAACTTAATTATTGCTTCAGTCATTCTCGTATTAGGAATTGGTGGGGCCTTCATAAAAGTGAGTGATTCATTTCAACTTCAAGGAATGGCACTAGCTGCAATATGTGGAGTCGTATTAAATCTTATTCTCCCAGGTAAAGAACAAATGAATGATAATATGTTTGAATCACAATTGGATCAAAAATAGAAGATCATGTACAAGATTTTTAGGGTGCTGAATAGATGACAATATTGGATGATGTAAGGGAGTTCCATTCCTTTCCATAGGCGCATTTTGACAATTCTTCAGCACCTTGAATCATCATCAAGGTGCTATTTTTGCCAAAAAAGAATAAGGCTCTATAAGAGAAGCCAATAAAGAATCTCTATCAAAGTCCTAAATAATGGAGGTTACGGTCAATGAACCATTTATTATCAACTACATCTTTATCAACTAGTGAAATAAAGGACATTTTAAGGGATGCACATCAATTCTCTATAGGTGAGCAGTGGGAACCAGATCAACAAATGTTTATTTCCAATTTGTTTTATGAACCAAGCACAAGAACGAAAACCAGCTTTGAAGTGGCTGAAAGGAAGCTTGGACTAGAAGTTATTCCATTCGAAGTGAGTACATCAAGTGTGTTAAAAGGTGAGACACTATATGATACAGTTCGGACACTTGAATCGATCGGAATTTCTGCAGTCGTCATTAGACATAACACAGATCATTATTTTGATGAATTAATCGGACGTATTGGGATCCCTATAATAAATGCAGGTGATGGTTGTGGGCATCATCCTACTCAATCATTACTTGATTTATTGACCATTCAACAAGAATTTGGATACTTTGTAGGACTTAAAGTAGCGATTATTGGTGATATTCGACATAGTCGTGTAGCTCGATCAAATGCAGATGCTTTAACTAGATTGGGAGCAAAAGTGGTATTCTCAGGTCCAAAAGAATGGTTTGATGAGTCTATGTTAGGAAATGGGAGCTTTGAGGATGTGGATACCGCAATTGAAACATCAGATGTTGTTATGTTACTACGAATTCAACATGAACGACATAGGGGAGATAAGGAGACAACTCCAGAAGAATATCACCAAGCTTTCGGCTTAACGGTTGAGAGGGAAAAACGAATGAAGCTAAGAAGTATTATTATGCACCCTGCTCCTGTAAATCGAAATGTTGAAATTGCTGACGAATTAGTAGAATGTAGTCGATCTAGAATTTTTACTCAAATGAAAAATGGCGTTTTTGTAAGAATGGCTGTTATTAAAAGAGCATTAGAAAATCAAAAGGGGGCTATGGAACATGTCAATGTTGATCAAAAATGGACAAATATTAATAAATGATGAACTGATCCATTCGGATATTTATATAGAAGAGGGAAAAATAAAGGAAATCGGGAAGTTGGATTCTGTTTACGCTGATGAAGTGATCAATGCTCAAGGAATGGTCATTGCTCCAGGTTTTATTGACCTACATGTCCATTTACGTGAACCGGGTGGTGAAAAGAAAGAAACAATTGCAACTGGATCATTGGCAGCGGCAAAGGGTGGATTTACAACGGTTGCTGCAATGCCAAATACAAGACCCGTTCCTGATTCCAAAGAACAACTACAATGGTTGAATGAACGTATCAAGGAAACATCTAGTGTGAAAGTTCTTCCTTATGCATCCATTACTGTCAGGGAAGCAGGGGAAGAGTTAACGGATTTTCCTACATTAAAAGAGGCAGGAGCGTTTGCTTTAACGGATGACGGTGTAGGGGTACAGTCTGCAGGAATGATGCTTGAAGCTATGAAGAAAGCTGCAAAAGCAGGAATGTCCATTGTGGCACATTGTGAAGATAATTCATTAATTAATAAAGGGTCTGTGCATGAGGGAACTTTTTCAGAGAAACACGGAATAAATGGTATTCCTTCTGTATGTGAATCGGTGCAAATTGCTAGGGATGTCCTGCTCGCCGAAGCAGCAGGTTGTCATTATCATGTTTGTCATATTAGTACGAAGGAATCCGTCCGAGCCGTAAGAGATGCTAAGCGAGCAGGTATCAAGGTGACGGCAGAAGTAACGCCCCATCATTTAATATTATGCGATGAGGATATACCTGGTATNGATAGTAATTATAAAATGAATCCACCACTACGAGGGTCATTGGATCGCGAGGCATTAATTGAAGGNTTATTAGATGGNACNATNGANTTTATTGCNACAGATCACGCTCCACANACGAGCGAGGAAAAAGCAGAAGGAATGGCNCTTGCACCATTNGGAATTGTTGGNTTAGAAACAGCTTTTCCNCTTCTATACACNCATTTTGTTGAAAANGGGATTCTAACCATTGGTCAATTAGTGAACTTATTAACGGTAAAACCTGCACAAAGTTTTGGATTAGAAAACGTAGGAACTTTAAAGGTCGGATCTGCTGCAGATCTTGTAGTTCTTGACATTGAAAGTGAAGAAAAAATTAATCCTGATGAGTTCTTATCAAAAGGAAGAAATACACCTTTTGGCGGTTGGACTTGTAAAGGATGGCCTGTAACAACAATTGTAGATGGAAAAGTAGCATGGAGAAAAGGACGTGTAAAGGCATGAAAAGACAACTGATTCTAGAAGATGGAACTATTTTTATTGGAGAGGCATTTGGAGCGGATACAAACTGTGTAGGAGAAGTCGTTTTTAATACAGGTATGACGGGGTATCAGGAAGTTCTTTCAGATCCATCCTACTGTGGACAAATTGTTGCGTTAACTTATCCGTTAATTGGTAATTACGGCATTAACCGTGATGACTTTGAATCCATTACACCTGCAATTAATGGATTTATTGTAAAAGAGGTTGCAGATTTCCCTTCCAACTGGCGTAATGAGCAATCATTGGATGAATATTTTAAAATAAAAAATATTCCAGGTATTGCGGGGATCGATACAAGAAAACTAACAAGAATTATTCGTCAGCATGGAACTCTTAAAGGAACTCTTTGCCATATAGGAGATAATGTTGAAGATATAATTGAAAGATTAAAGGCTACTGAGATTCGCCGTGATCAAGTGAAACAGGTTTCAACGAAAACACCATATCCAAGTCCCGGAAGAGGAAGAAGAGTCGTCTTGGTCGATTTTGGAATGAAACACGGTATATTAAGGGAATTAAATCAACGTGATTGTGACGTTATTGTGGTACCTTACAATACAACGGCAGAGGAAATTTTACAATTAAGTCCTGATGGAGTCATGCTTTCAAATGGACCAGGGGACCCTAAAGATGTTCCGGAAGCCATTCATATGATTCAAGGTATATTAGGGAAAGTACCATTCTTTGGTATTTGTTTAGGACATCAATTATTTGCACTTGCATGTGGTGCGGATACAGAAAAAATGAAATTTGGTCATCGAGGTTCCAATCACCCGGTAAAGGATTTATTAACTGGAAAAGTCTCAATAACTTCACAAAATCATGGGTTTACTGTAAACGAAGAATCCATTCAAAAAACTCGTTTAGAAGTTACCCATCGTGCCTTAAATGATGGATCAATTGAGGGATTGATGCACAAAGATTTCCCTGCATTCACCGTTCAGTATCATCCGGAAGCATCTCCAGGGCCTGAAGATTCAAACTATTTATTCCAGAAATTTCTTGAAATGATCGAGACAGCCAAAGAGGGGGAGAATACTTATGCCAAAGCGTAATGATATACACAGCATTTTAGTTATTGGTTCAGGTCCGATTGTTATCGGGCAAGCAGCAGAATTTGATTATGCAGGAACACAAGCTTGTATGGCCTTAAAAGAAGAAGGCTATAAGGTTATTCTTGTTAACTCAAATCCAGCTACAATTATGACGGATTCAGAAATGGCTGATGCCGTATATATAGAGCCATTAACACTTGAATTTGTGGCTAGAATCATTCGAAAAGAAAGACCTGATGCCTTGTTGCCAACTTTAGGAGGACAAACAGGATTGAATATGGCAGTGGAATTAGCCGAATCAGGAATATTGGATGAATGCGGCGTAGAAATATTGGGAACAAAGCTTTCCGCCATCCAACAAGCAGAGGATCGTGATTTGTTCCGAACCTTGATGAACGAACTAAATGAACCTGTACCACAAAGTGATATTATCCATAATCTTGATGAAGCATATAAATTTGTAGCTGAAATTGGATATCCGGTAATTGTTCGTCCTGCCTTTACACTTGGAGGAACAGGTGGGGGAATCTGCCATAATGAAGAAGAATTAATCGAAACAGTTACAAGTGGATTAAAATATAGTCCTGTAACACAATGTTTATTGGAAAAAAGCATTGCTGGTTTTAAAGAAATTGAATATGAGGTAATGAGAGACTCTGCTGATAATGCCATTGTCGTTTGTAATATGGAAAATATCGATCCTGTGGGTGTTC
>C688J18823_10002144_pt1 | contig 12340 bp, 10 predicted proteins | sample HopSoiMetagenom1_FD_18823 | JGI IMG/M metagenome (IMG submission 18823) | reverse complement strand
ATCACGCTGGTCGAGAACTCCGAGCCGCTCGCCTACGACGTCGTCCGCGACCTCTACCCGGAGACCGGTGGCGCGTATGCGATCGGCGTCACCGGCCCGCCCGGCGTCGGCAAGTCGAGCCTGATCAGCGCGCTCGTCCGGCACGTGCGCGGCCAGGAGCGCTCGGTCGGCGTGATCTCCGTCGACCCCTCGAGCCCGTTCTCGCAGGGCGCCTTGCTCGGCGACCGCATCCGCCTGACCGACCACTTCCTCGACCCGGAGGTCTTCATCCGCTCGATGGGCAGCCGTGGCCACCTCGGCGGATTGGCGGAGGCGACGTTGCAGGCGCTGCTCGTGCTCGACGCGGCCGGCAAGGAGCTCGTCTTCCTGGAGACGGTCGGCACCGGCCAGGGCGAGGTCGAGGTGATCGGGATCGCCGACACCGTCCTGCTCGTGCTGATGCCGGGCTCGGGCGACTCGATCCAGGCGCTGAAGGCCGGGATCATGGAGATTCCCGACGTGATCGCGATCAACAAGTCCGACCACCCGGCCGCGAAGACGATGCTGAACGAGGTGCGCTCCGTGCTGGCGCTCGACACCGACCGCGGGTGGAAGCCGCCGATCGTGCTGACCGAGGCGATGCGCGGTGAGAACGTCGCCGAGCTATGGGAAAAGGTCGATGAGCACCGCGCGTTCCTCGAGTCGGAGGGCCTGCTCGAGCAACGGCGGCGCGAGAACCTGGCCGGCGAGGTGTTCGCGGTCGCCTCGGCGCGGGCGAAGTCGCACCTGCAGCGCGCGGTCGCGGATGATCCGGAGCTACGGCGCCTGCTCGACGAGGTGCAAAGCCGCAAGCTCGACCCGCTGAGCGCCGTTCGGGAGATCATGGAGAAGGTGTTCAAGCTTGAAGACGAAGACGGCACCCGGGCTTAAGGAGATCCAGGAGGCGCGCGTGCGGCTCGAGGGCATCGCGCGCGTCACCCCGGTCTACACCACCGAGACGCTCTCGCGGATCATCGGCCGCGAGGTCTCGCTGAAGGCTGAGAACCTGCAGCGGACGGGCTCGTTCAAGATCCGTGGCGCGGTCAACAAGATCGCCACGCTCTCCGACGCCGAGCGCCGCGCCGGGGTCGTCGCGGCCAGCGCCGGCAACCACGGCCAGGCGGTCGCCTGGGCGGCGCGCGAGGCGGGCGTCAAGGCGACGATCTTCATGCCGCAGGACGCGCCGATGGCGAAGGTCGAGCCGACCAAGAACTACGGCGGCAAGGCCGAGCTCGTCGGCGCGAGCTTCGAGGACGCGCTCGGGGCCGCGCTCAAGCACGCCGAGGAGACAGGTGCGACGTTCGTCCATCCCTACGAGGACGAGCTGGTGATCGCCGGCCAGGGGACGATCGGGCTCGAGCTCGCCGAGCAGGTGCCGGAGGCGGGAACGTTCGTGATCCCGGTCGGCGGCGGCGGCCTCTCGTCCGGGATCGCGCTCGCGCTCCGGGCGCAGCGGCCCGATGCGCGGATCGTCGGCGTGCAGGCTGGCCTCGCCGGGCCGACGATCGCCGACGGGATCGCGGTCAAGCACGTTGGCGTCAAGACGGGGGTGATCCTCGAGGACGTGCTCGACGACCTGGTCTCGGTCGGCGACGACGAGATCTGCCGCGCGATCGTGCTGCTGCTGGAGCGCACGAAGCTCGTCGTCGAGGGCGCCGGCGCGGTGGCCGTCGCCGCGCTGCTGACCGGCAAGGCCGGCGGCGAGGGCCCGGCGGTCGCGATCCTCTCCGGCGGCAACATCGACCCGACCGTGCTGATCTCGGTGATGCGGCACGGACTGACCGAGTCCGGCCGCTACCTCGTCGTGCGCAGCCGGCTGGACGACCGTCCGGGCGAGCTGATCAAGCTGCTCAAGCTGGTGGCGCAGGAGCGGGCGAACGTGATCTCGGTCGACCACCACCGCGAGGGCATGGCCGTGCCCGTCTACCAGAGCGAGATCGAGCTGACGCTGGCGATGCGGGACGAGCACCACTGCTCGGTGTTGCTCGAGACCCTGCGCAGCCTCGGCTATCAGGTGGAACGGATCAGGTAGAGCCGCAGCGGCGGAATGCCGTGAGAGGGTGGCCACGCTCCTGCCAGTCGTCGACGCCGCCGTGCAGCACCGGCCGCGCGTGGATGCCCTCGGCGGCGAGCACGCTCGCGGCCACGCCGGCCCGGGCGCCGGTGGAGCAGATCGTCACGACAGGACGGCCGTTCTCGAGTTCGTCCCGGTAGGCGCGCACCAGGCGATACGGGATGTGGCGGCTGCCCGGGATGTAGCCCTCGTCGCGCTCGTTCTTCTCGCGCACGTCGAGCACCTCGGCGGCGTCATCGGCCAGCAGCGCCTCCAGCTCGTCCATGCCGACCGGCTCGACCCGTTCCGGGGTCTCGAGCTCGAGCACGTAGCCGGCGACGTCGAGCAGGCCGACCGCGTAGAGCCGGCGCGCGGCGTCGGCTGCTTCCTCCGCCGAGGAGGCGTGGATCGTGACCGGCTGGTCGTGGTCGAGCACGAAGGCGGACTTCGTCCCCACCGACGAGCCGTCGAGCGGCACGTTCACCGCGCCGGGCGCGTGGCCCGCGGCGTACACGTCGACGGGCCGCACGTCGAGCAGCTGACCCCGCGGCTCGGTGAGCGCCTCGAGCGGCGGCTGCGCGGCGAGGAACGGGCCGCGGTTCAGCGCGACGACGCGCTCGACTGTCGGCGGCCGCGGCGCGGAGATGGCCGCCGAGTGCGCGACGAACTCCTGCAGGTCGTCGATCCTGAGCGCCTCGTTGCTGAGGCGCTGCATCCCGATCGTCGAGACCTTGTCGCCGCTCAACCCGGCGCCGCAGAGCGAGCCGCCGGTGTGGCCGGGGTCGACCTCCACGTCGTCGGGCAGCTCGGCGAGCCGGCGCAGCGACGCGAACAGGTCCTCGGCGCCCTCGCGCGCGTCGACCGCGAGGTCTGGCCGCGCGGCGTCGCCGATCAGCAGCGAGTCGCCGGTCAGCAGGTGGCCCTCGACGAGGAAGCAGCAGTGCTCGGGCCGGTGGCCGGGCGTGTGCAGCACGCGGATCGTCAGCGAGCCGACGACCAGCTCGTCGCCGTCCACGAGCGCCTCGCACGGGTACTCGGCCTCGGCCAGCTCGTGGATCGAGACCGGCAGGCCGTGCTCGAGCGCGAAGCGGCCGTGCCCGGAGACGTGGTCGGCGTGGTTGTGGGTCTCGAGCACGCGCACGATGCGCACGCCCGCCCGCTCCGCCGCCGCGAGGTAGGGCTCGATCGCGTAGGCGGGGTCGACGACCATCGCCTCGCCGGCCGCCTCGTCACCGATCAGGTAGGACGCGCAGCCGAGATCGTCGTCTACGAGCTGCTTGAAGATCACTGCTCACGACCGTACCAACGGTTTCCGCTTGCTTTCTTGAAGTGGCCCCGCCTGGCGGACGGCTGCTAGGCGGAAAAGCCCGAGATCGCGCTGCCGATCAGCTTGACCCCGATGATCAGCAGCAGCACCGCCATGATCGCAGCGTTGTGCATCGCCAGCCACGTTTTGAGCCCCTCGAGGATCTCTTCGAGCGGTCGCCGAGGGCAAAGAAGATGACCACCGGCGCCGCCACTCCCAGCGTGGCGATCACGACGAAGATCGCGAGGGCGCCCGCCTGCTGGCCGGTTGAGATCCCGGTCTGGGCGATCGCCGCGGCGCCGGCGATCGTGAGCAGCAGGTTCTTCGGGTTCAGCGCCGAGAGGATGACCCCGGCTCCTCCCGCCTTTGCCGGGGTCAAGTTGTCGAGCGCGCCCATCCATTTGGGCGTTGCCGGCACGTCCCCCTCGTGCGGCCGTCCTCGCCACTGCTTCGCGGCGATCAGGATCAGCAGCACGCCGAGCACCAGGAAGAGCACGTCGACCCACGTGGCCGGCCCGGCGTCCCCGTCGCTCCGGCGCCGTCGGCGACGACGAGCACGATCGGGCCGACGATGCCGAGGCCGATCGCCCAGCCGACGACGAAGAGCGGCCCGTTCAGCCGGCCGCGCGGTGTCACCAGCATCAGGACCACCGCGATGATCGGCAGCGGACTGATCGCCACGCCGACCGCGGATGGTAGGAAGTCGCCGATCGCCTGGCCCATGCCGCGATCATCTCAGGCCTCGGTGGTGAGGAGGCCGTAGGCTCTCAGCATGGGGTCGACGGATTCGGGGGCCAGCCGGTTCACGGGGGTCTTCCTGGCTGCTGCGATGTTCGTGTTCGTGATCGACACGTCGTTCATGAACGTGTCCATCTCGGCCGTCGTCGACGACCTCGACACGACGGTCAGCGGCGTGCAGTCGGCGGTCGCGATCGAGGCGCTGGTCTCTGCGGCCTTCATCCTGATCAGCAGCAAGCTCGGCGACCTGATGGGCCGCAAGCGGGCCTACCGCGCCGGCCTGGTCCTCTACATGCTCGGCGCGCTCGCGATGGTGTTCGCGCAGGGCCTGTCGGCGATCATCATCTTCTGGGCCGTGATCGGCGGGCTGGGCGCCTCGTTGTACCTGCCGGCGATGCAGGCGCTGATCCACGGCAACTTCACCGGCAAGGAGCGCGCACGCGTCTTCGCGCTCGTCGGGGCCGCCGGAGCCGTCGCCGCGGCGATCGGGCCGCTGATCGGCGGCTTCGTGACGACGCTGCTGTCGTGGCGCGTCGGCTTTCTGATCGAGGCGCTGATCATCACCACGGTGCTGTTCGGCAGCCGGACGATCCGGGACGTCCCGTACCACGGCGACCGCTCGGTCGACGTGATCGGCGCGATCCTCTCGGTGGTCGGAATGGGTGGCCTGGTGGTCGGCGTGCTCGTCTGGCAGGAAGGCGGCGAGTCGGTCGGCGCGCTCCTGGCGATCGGCATTGCGGCGATGGCGGGCCTTGTCTACTGGCTGCGTCGCCGCAAGCGCGCAGGCAAGCCCGCCCTGATCGACCCGACGCTCTTCGCGTCGGCCCAATTCAGGCTCGGGTGCTCCCAGATCTTCCTGCAGCAGGTCGCGCTGGGCGGCATGCTGATCGCCCTGCCGATCTACCTCCAGCTCGTCTGGGGCTACAACGCGCTGCAGGCGGGCGTGACCCTCGCGCCGTTGTCCCTGACGATGTTCGGGGTCGCGATCCTCGCCGGGAAGCGCGCGGGCAGGCGGCGCCCCGCGAGCATCGTTCGGGCCGGCTTCGTGCTGCTCGCGGTATCGCTGGCGATCCTGATCGCGATCGTCCCGACGGCCGACTCCGGCTGGGCGCTGGCGATCCCGTTGGCCATCGCCGGGGCGGCTCTCGGGCTGCTCGCGTCGCAGCTGAACAACTACGCGCTCTCGCCGATCTCGGAGGAGCGGGTGGGGGAGGCCGCCGGCGTCACCTCGGCAACGAGCTCGTTCGGCCTCTCGTTCGGCCTCGCGTTCGCGGGCGCGATCATGCTCTCCGCGCTTTCGATCTCCTTCACGAACATGGCCGAGAGCAGCAGTGTCCTGCCGCCNGCCGACCAGCAGCAGGTCGCCGACGTGCTCGAGCACGACGCGCAGGTGATGAGCGACCAGCAGCTGAACGAGCGTCTCGCCGGCGAGCCCCAGGCGATCCAGGACGAGATCCTCAGCATCAACACCGATGCCCGGCACCTCGCGCTGCAGATCGCGCTGCTGATCAGCCTGCTCGCCTCGGTGGTCGGGATCGCCGCCGCGTTCAGGATGATGCGCGTGGCCGACCCGGAGCCGTCGACCGCGGACGAGACCCCTGTGCTGATCTGAGCGGGCGGCCGCCTAGCTAGCGTTCTCGGGGTGAAGAGGCCGCCGCTGCCCGTGCTCGCGCTGGTGCTGCTCGCGGCGGGGTGCTCGAGCGGCTCGCCGGTCTCGCAGCGCTCGCTCTCCGTGTCGGTCGAGAACCCGCCACCGCCGCCGCGCGGGGCGCTCGTCCTCGGTGGCGAGTCCGGTAGTCGAGCGGTCGCGCTGGCGGCCGGCAAGCACCGGCTGACCGCCACGGTCCTCTCGCCCTCGGGTGGGCCGCTGTCGGGGCTGCAGGTGTCTTTCCGTGTGGGTTCGCGCGTCGTCCCGGCAAGGCCCTGCGGCCTCGGCTGCTACTCGGCGCAGGTCGCGCGGCCGACCCGCGTGCAGCTGCGGCTGAGCGGGAGCAAGGCCGTCACCTTCGCGATCCCGGCGCGACCGCGGCCGGCGGCGGCGATCGTCGCGCGGGCGGCCCGGGCGACGCGCCGGTTGAAGAGCCTCGTCTACCTCGAGTCGCTGCGCTCCGGCCCGAGCGGCGGGCTGCTTACGCGCTGGAGCATGCAGGCGCCGAACGAGGTCGAGTACCGGATCCGCAACGGTGCCCAGGCGATCGTGCTCGGCACCCGGCGCTGGGACCGCGACCGCGCCGGCGCGCCCTGGCGGCGCTCGCAGCAGCTGCCGGCCCTGACCGTTCCGCTGCCGGCCTGGGGCTCGGAGGCGACGAACGCCTACGTCCTGCGAGTCGAGCGCGTCGAGGGCCGGCAGGTGTGGGTCGTCTCGTTCGTCAACCCGACGACGCCGGCCTGGTTCACCGCCTCCATCGACCGCGCCACGTATCGTCCGCTGCGTCTGCAGATGACCGCCGCCGCGCACTTCATGACGCACCGCTACCTCGCCTTCAACCAGCCGCTCAGGATCGAGCCGCCGCGATGATGTTCCTCGTCGTCCTGCGCCGCTCCGGCCCGGACTACGACCACGCCAAGCCGCTCGAGCAGCAGTCCGGCTGGCAGGAGCACGCGGCCTTCATGGACGGGCTGGTCGAGGACGGCTTCGTCGTGCTGGGCGGCCCGCTCGGCGACGAGGTCCGCACGGCCCAGGCCGTCGAAGCGGCCTCAGAGGACGAGATCCGCGAACGGTTCGCACAGGACCCCTGGAGTGAGAGCCACCTCGTGGTCGACTCGGTCGACCGCTGGACCATACGGCTCGACGGGCGCACCGTAGCCACATGAGAGAGTCGCGGCGTTCTCCGCGGGGGGAAGAGCGGGAGCTGGCGTGAGTCTGATCATCGGCATTCGTCGACGAGTGTCCTTGTCCGTGTTCGTGGCGGCTTCGGCGCTCGTCGTCGGCGCGGTCGCCGCCGACAGCGCCACCCCGGCGCCGTCCGGCCTCGTCGCGGCCTACAACTTCGACGAGGCGAGCGGGACGACCGTCACCGACTCGTCCGGGAACAACAACGTCGGCACGGTCAGCGGCGCCACGCGCACGACCAGTGGCAAGCATGGCCGCGCACTCACGTTCAACGGCACGAACAACTACGTCTCCGTGCCCGACTCCGCCTCGCTGCACCTCACGAGCGGGATGACCCTCGAGGCCTGGGTGAACATGACGGGCGGCCAGAGTTGGCGCTCGGTCATCTTCAAGGAGCGCGCGGGCGGGATGGCGTACGCGTTGTACGCCACGAACGGCGCGAACCGCCCCTCCGGGCAGATCTACGTCAGCTCCGAGCAGAGCGTTACCGGGACGGCTGCGGTGCCCGCGAGCACGTGGACGCACCTCGCGACGACCTACGACGGCGCGACGCAGAAGCTGTTCGTGAACGGCACGCAAGTCGCGAGCCGCGCCCAGACCGGCAGCATCATCTCGTCGACCGGTGCGCTCAAGATCGGCGGCAACGCGATCTGGAGCGAGTGGTTCAAGGGCACCATTGACGACGTCCGCGTCTACAGCCGCGGGCTCAGCGCCGCGGAGATCCAGACGGACATGGCGACGGCCGTCTCGGCCGACTCGATCCCGCCCTCCACGCCGTCGAACGTGGTCGTCACCGGCAAGACCGAGACGAGCATCGCGCTGTCGTGGACCGGCTCCACCGACAACGTGCACGTCGCCGGCTACGGCCTCTACAGGAACGGCGTGCTCGCTGGCAGTTCGCCGACGACGACCGGGACGCTCACCGGCCTGACGTGTGGCACGCCGTACCAGGTAGGCGTCGACGCGGTCGACGATTCCGGCAACCGCTCGACCCCGCTCACGCAGATCAGCGCGTCGACAGGCAACTGCGACACGATCTTCCCGACAGTGAGCATCACGAGCCCCTCGGCGGGGACCGTCGCGGGCAACGTGACGGTGTCGGCGCTCGCGAACGACAACCTCGGCGTCGCCGGCGTCAGGTTCAAGCTCGACGGCAGCAACCTCGGGGCCGAGGACACGACCGGTCCGTTTAGCGTCCCGTGGGACACGACCGCCGGCCCCAATGGCAACCACACGCTCACGGCGGTCGCCCGGGACACGTCGGGGAACATGACGACCTCGGATCCGGTGATCGTCAAGGTGAACAACCAGGCGCCGGCCTTCGTCAGCGACAAGGTGATCGTCGGTCTGAACGAACCGACGAACATGACCTTCACACCCGACGGCCGCATGCTGATCATCGAGCGCGGCGGCATGGTCTTGGTTGCGCAGCCGGGCGCGACCTCCGTCGACCCGACGCCTGTGGTCGACCTGCCGAGCGTGAACACCGCCGACGAGCGCGGCCTGCTCGGCATCACCCTCGACCCGAGCTTCGCGACCAACGGCTTTTTCTACGTCTTCTATACGAACGGCGCCACCGGCAAGAACCAGGTCTCGCGTCTGACAATGGTCGGCAACATGGCCAGCCTCGGAACCGAGCAGATGATCTGGCAGAACACGGTCAACGCCGACATCTGGCACCAGGGCGGCGACATGCACTTCGGCCCCGACGGCAAGCTCTACGTCGCCGTCGGCGACCACCTGCTGCCGCAGAGCGCCCAGGACCTGACCTCGTACAACGGGAAGATCCTCCGGATGAACTCGGACGGGTCGGCGCCGACGGACAACCCGTTCTACGACGGCAGCGGCCCGAACAAGGACACGATCTGGGCGCTCGGCTTCCGCAACCCGTTCCGCTTCTCGTTTGACAGCGCGAACGGCCGGATGTACGTGGGCGACGTCGGACAGAGCGCGTGGGAGGAGGTTGACCTCGCCAAGCGCGGCGCCAACTACGGCTGGCCGACCTGCGAAGGCAACTGCGACGACCCGAACATGACAAACCCGATCTACACGTACAGCCACAACAACCGCGACGCGTGCGTGATTGGCGGCTTCGTCTACCGCGGCACGCAGTTCCCGGCCGACTACCAGGGCACCTACATCTTCGGCGACTACTCGCAGCGCTGGTTCAAGCGGCTGACGCTGGACGCGAACGGCAACTCGACAGGCGTCCAGAACTTCATTCCGCCGGACGGCGCGCCGGACGTGGTCGAGAACGGCGCCCCCGTGGCCGCGGTAATGGGCCCCGACGGGTCGCTGTACTACGTCGACAACGGCCCGTTCCAATCGAACAACGCCGGCTCGATCAGGCGCGTCCGCAACCTGAACGCGAACCAGCCGCCGTCGGCGAGCGCATCCGCGGACGTGACTAGCGGCACCACGGCGCCGCTGACGGTGCACTTCTCGAGCGCGGGTTCGACCGACCCCGAGGGCCAGCCGCTGACCTATAGCTGGACGTTCGGCGACGGCACCAGCTCGACGGCGGCGAACCCGACGCACGTGTACGGCGCTCGCGGCCGCTACACGGTTCGCCTGACCACCTCCGACGGCAACAGCAACACCGCCGCGAACCCGCTCACGATCACGGTTGGGCAGCCGCCGCAGGTTTCGGTCGCGACGCCGCTCGACGGCGCCCACTTCCGGGCGGGCGGGACGATCAGCTTCTCGGGCTCGGCGACCGACCCGGAGGACGGGACGATCCCGCAGAGTGGGCTCACCTGGAAGGTCGTCTTCCACCACCTGAGCCACATCCACCCGTTCATCGACAGCTCGCCTGGTGGCTCGGGGTCGTTCGTCGTGCCGACGACCGGCCATAGCTTCCATGAGACGACCTGGTACGAGCTCATTCTGACGGCGCGCGACTCGGACGGGATCGAGACGCAGCGCTCCGTGAACATCTATCCCGAGAAGGTCAACCTCAGCTTCGCGTCCCAGCCGAGCGGGCTAAGCGTCCAGATCGACGGCGTCCCGCTCACGACGCCCTTCACGTACGACGAGATCGTCGGCTTCCAGCACACGATCAGCGTCGACTCACCGCAGTTCCTCTCGGGGAGCCGCTACGACTTCGCGTCGTGGTCAGACGGCGGCGCCCAAAGCCACACGATTACCGTGCCAGCCGCCGACCGCGGCTATACGGCGACCTTCAATCTCGTCAACGCGGCGCCTCCCGGCCTTGTCGCGGCGTACAACTTCAACGAGGGCAACCTCGGTACCGCCTACGACACCTCCGGTCACGGGAACAACGGCACCGTCGGCACGGCAATCTGGACCGGTACGGGCAAGTACGGCGGCGCGCTCTCGTTCAACGGGATCGACTCGATGGTGACCGTCCCCGACTCCGGGAGCATCAACTTCACGAACGGCTTCACGCTCGAGGCGTGGGTGAACCCGGTCGCCGCCGGCAATTGGTCGACGATCGTCTTCAAGGAGCAGACGGGCGGGATGCTTTACTCGCTCTATTCGAACAACGGCTCGAACAAGCCTGTAGGCCAGGTGTACCTGAACAACGCCGAGCAGAACGCACCGGGCACGGCTGCCGTTCCGCTCTTCGCCTGGACGCACCTCGCGAGCACGTGGGACGGCACGACACTGAAGCTGTACGTGAACGGCACGCTCGTTGGCTCGAAGTCGATCAGCGGCAGCCTCCCGGCGACGACGAACCCGCTCCGAATCGGTTCGAACACGATCTGGAACGAGCCGTTCAACGGCCAGATCGACGAGGTGCGGCTCTACAACCGGGCGCTGACCCCCGGCGAGATCCAGGGAGACATGGCGACGCCGTTGTAGGAGCTCAAATGGTGTCGCGAATCGCCTGCAGGACGATCACCCACGCCGCCGCGGCCGCCACGAGCGCCACGAGCGCCGCGATCAAGCGCACGCTCATCCGCTCGCCTTGTCGAGCAGGGTGACCGTGAACGGCTTGCCGCCGCGCGGGGTGACCTCGAACTGCAGCCCCCAGTGGCCGACCATCACGAGCGCGGGCGCCGACTTCGAGAAGACGCCGGGCCGCAGCTCGCGCAGGCGGTAGGTCTGCTCGCCCATCTCCATGTCGAGCATGTCGAACTTCGTGATCACCTCGGCGCCGGGAACCGGCTTGCCGTTCTTCGTCAGCGTCAGCCCAAAGGCGTTCTGGCGCGCGGCCCGGTTCGGCGTCACCCGCAGGCGCAGCTTGTACGGCGACTTCGAGACGGTCGCCGTGACGGGGCCGGGGCCGACGCGCGCGGCGACGTTCTGCACTTTGGCGAGCGCGCTCGAGGGTGGCGCCAGGCTCGAGAGCACCGCAGCCGCGAACAGGGCCGCGCTGGCGAAGACGATCTCGCCCTGGACGAGCCGGCGCAGCAGTACCGGCGCCGAGGCGTCGCCAGCCTGGAGGCGCGGCTTCGTGCGCGCGAGGTTGACGCCGGCGAGCACGAGCGCGGCGGCGAGCAGGCCGATCTTCCAGAGCAGCGCCTGGCCGTACGAGGTCTGCCAGAGCGAGGCGAGGGTCGGCAGCTCGAGCAGCGACTGCCCGACCCCGGTCCCGATCAGCAGCAGCACCGAGCAGAAGGCGACCGCCGAGAAGCGCGGCACGACGTAGGCGAGCACGGCGGAGCGGCCGGCGCGACCGACCGAGAGCCAGAGCACGACGATCCCGATCAGTCCACCCAGCCAGACGGCGACCGAGCCGAGGTGCGCCATGTCGAGCGGCAGCGCCAGCCCGCGCGGCGACTTCTGGCCGGCGTGGCCGGCGAGTGCGGGGAGGAGCAGCGTCGCGACGCCCGCGGCGAGCGCTGCCGGGAGCGCCAGCAGCTCGACCACCGAGCGGTGTTCACGCTCGGGCCGGTCGACGTAGAGCGCGGCGCCGGCGGCGACCGCGAACAGCGCGAACACCAGCTCGAGGTCGAGGAAGTCGCGGCCGAAGCTCGAGTCGCGGACGACCGGGACGATTGCGCCGAGGTCGAACGCCGAGCGGAGCGTGAACTGCGCGGTCGCGACGACGACGTAGGCGGGGATCACGACCAGCGAGACCGCGACGGCGACCGCGAACGCGACGTTCAGCGCCCGCAGCGAGGTGCCGGAGACGACCCGCGCCACCGGCCGGGCGATCAGCGCGCGCAGCACGAACACCCGAGCGCGGTCAGCACCGACAGGAAGACGAGCCAGCGGGCCACGAGCAGGCGAGTCGTGGTCGCCGTCTCGCTCAGCGACGGCACGCGGAACTGCGGCGGCGGCCCGGCGTTTGGGCCGACGGCGAAGGTGAAGACGCCGCGCACCGGATGCCCGTCGGCCGAGATCACGCGCCAGAAGACGAGATACCAGCCCTCGGGCACCTTGCGCAGCGGCGTGACGAGCGTCTGCGGCGAGCCGGCCGCGG
>C688J18823_10002143_pt1 | contig 12340 bp, 12 predicted proteins | sample HopSoiMetagenom1_FD_18823 | JGI IMG/M metagenome (IMG submission 18823) | reverse complement strand
GCCGTGGCGCGTGAACCCCTGCCAAAACGAAAATCGCGAGCAGCGCCACCAGGCCCTGGCCCACATAGCTCGCAGCAAAGAGATGCGGCGACAGGTTCATCGTCCATTGCACCAGCTGGGGGCCGACGATGCCGGCGAAAATGCCGCCGGTCAGCACCGATGCGACGGCTTTCGCACGGAAATTCGGGCTCGCGCCGTCGGCCGCTGCGAAGCGATAGGATTGCACGACTGCTGCATAGAGGCCGCCGCAGAATGTCGCGACACAAAAGAGCGCGAAACCTCCGGTGCTAATCGCGATAGTCGCCAGCGCGCCGCAAAGCGCACCGAGCCCACAGCCGATGAAGAACGCGACCCGGCGTCCGTATGCCCGAGAGATCCAGCCGGTCGGCAGGGTGCCCGCGGCGAGGCCGATCACGAACATCGAAATGGGCAACGTCGCCAAGGCCGGATCGGGCGCGATCTCCGCGCCGATGATTGACGCCGTTGCGAAAATGACGGTCGAGTTCGCGCCCCCGAGGGCCGTGGCGGCCGCCAGGCGCAGGACGTTGCCGCGGAACCTCGTTTCGGATTGTGTTGCCGCCGCTTCGGCGGGGCGGCTGAGCACGTTTGGAACAGTCATGGCTCTCTTTTAAAAATGGCTGAATGATGCTTGGCCGAAATCTCTCTTTGTGCCGTTCTCATCGAGGAAACAAGGCGCGTTATCGCCGGCGTCGATGACCCCGATCGACGACACGTCGACGCCTGCTTTCTTCGCCGCATTTTCGAAGCTCTCCGCATCCTGCGGCGGCACGGTACAAAGGATCTCGTAATCGTCGCCGCCGGTGAAGAGTCTTTCGCGCAGGTTTGCGTCGGCCCTCAGCGCGCTGCGTGCGGCCTCCGACAACGGCACGAGTGTGAGATCAATGCGCGCCGACACCTCGGAGACGCGCAGCATCTTCGTGAGATCGCCGACGAGGCCATCGGAAACATCCATCGCCGCGGATGCATGTGCGCGTAAGATCGGCACCAAGGCGAGCCGCGGTTGCGGATGCAGATAGCGGTCGAGCAGAAACTGATGCGCGCCCGGATCGAGCGGTTTGTCCCAGCCCTTTTTGCGCAGCAGCAGTCCCAGCGCGGCATCACCGATTGTGCCTGAGATATAGATGCGATCGCCGGCGCGCGCGCCCTCGCGTCGCACCATCTTGCCGCGCGGAACAGTGCCGAAGGCAGTGATCGACAGAAACAAGCCGTCCGGCGATTTGATCGTATCACCGCCGAGCAGCGGACAGGTGAAGCTGCCGGCATCCTGCGCGAGTGCGTTGGCGAATTTCGTCAGCCAATCCTCGCGCCAGTCCCTCGGCAGCGCCAGCGACAAGAGAAAGCCCGCGGGCTTGGCACCTTTGGCCGCGAGATCGGAGAGATTGACGCGCAGCGCTTTCCGCGCGATCGAGTCCGACGGGTCGTCCGCAAAGAAATGCACGTCGGCCGCAAGCGCATCCGTGGTTATAACGAGTTCTTCATCCGCACCTGTTGCGACAAGCGCGGCGTCATCACGCAGTCCTAACCCGCCCTGCCCTGCAATGGGTGCGAAAAACCGTTCAATGAGATCGTTTTCGGAGATCATCGCCGCACAGTATACGGCAATTCAGGCACTGAAGCGCGGCACCTTCTCGTCCAGTTCCCCGGGCCGCAGCTGACGCGCGAGCCGGTCCAGCACGGCGTTCGTCATGCCCGCCTCCTCGCGCTCGAAAAAGGCGCTGGCGACAGCAACATATTCGCTGATGACAACTCGTGCCGGCACATCAGAACGCACTTTGAGTTCGTAGGCGCCGGCGCGTAGCACGGCACGCATGACCGCCTCGACCCGCTTCAACGGCCAGCCCTCAGCGAGCATACGATCGATCAACGGATCGATCGTACGCTGCTCTTTCAATACACCTGCGAGGATGTCGCGAAAGAACGCGACTTCCGCCGGCTTGTATTCATCACCCTCGACTTCGCGGCCGATCCAAAAGCTCTCGAATTCGGCGAGGATTTCATTCACGCCTTTGCCGGTGACATCCATCTGGTAGAGCGCCTGCACGATCGCGAGACGCGCGGCCGAGCGCTGATCGGCCTTACTCATCAGGCTGCACTCACATTGCGCCGTAGGCTGATCAGCGCGAGGGCAGCACGTGCCGCATCGCCCCCTTTGTCGAGCTGTTTCGGGTCGGCGCGCACCAGCGCCTGCGCCTCGTTCTCCACCGTCAGAATCCCGTTGCCGATCGGGAACTTGCGTTCGACCGACATATCCATCAGAGCCCGCGCGCTTTCGCCTGCGACGATCTCGAAATGATAAGTCTCGCCGCGAATGATGCAGCCGAGCGCGACGGCGCCGTCGAAAGGCCGCGCTGCGTTGGCGGCGGCATCGAGCGACATCGCCATGGCGACCGGGATTTCCAGCGCGCCGGGGACGGACAAAACAGTCGCGCTCGCGCCTGCCGCTTCGATCGCCGCCTTGGCGCCATCGAGCAACATCGCGCCGATCGCGTCATAAAAACGCGCTTCGACGACCAGCATGCGTGCGCCGGGCAAAGGATCGTCATTGCGCGCGCCGCGGCGCGGTTCCGCCATCGCTGCGTCCTCGTAGAGGGGCGGGCCGTCTTAGCGGGGCGGCTCCGGCACGGCAAGCGCGGCGCGGCAGCGCATAGTATCAGACTGCGCCGGCAAGATGCAGCAGCACGCCGATGAAGGCAGAGCCGGCAAGAACCGGAATCATGCTAATCTTGAAGCGAAACACGGCAATAATCGCGGCGAGTGTCAGCAGCAGAGCCCAGATATTCACGCTGGCGAGCACCGGCATTTCAAAATACAGCGGCCCCCACCCGATCGGCCGGAGTTCGGCAAAAATGGTATGCAGCGCAAACCATACCGCCAGGTTCAGGATCACGCCGACGACAGCGGCGGTGATTCCAGCAAGTGCGCCGCTGAGCGGTTTGTTGTCACGCAGCCGCTCGATAAAAGGTGCACCCAGGCCAATCCACAAAAAGCACGGCACGAATGTGCACCAAGTGGCAAGCAAGCCGCCGAGCGTCGCCGCAAGCATCGGCGGCAGCACGCCCGGATGACGGTATGCCGCCATAAAGCCCACGAACTGCACGACCATGATTAGGGGGCCGGGCGTCGTCTCCGCCATGCCGAGCCCGTCAAGCATCTCCCCCGGCTTCAGCCAGCCATAGGTTTCGACCGCCTGCTGCGCCATGTAGGCGAGCACGGCATAAGCGCCGCCAAACGTAACGACCGCCATTTTCGAGAAGAAAAGCCCAATCGCCCCGAAGACGTTTTCAGCGCCCGGAACTGCTATGAGCGCGATGACCGGGATGAGCCAAAGCGACAACCAAATCATGGAGACCCGCGCGGCTCGAACGATTGTGGGCCGTGCATGCCGAGGCAGATTTTCGCCAAGCAGGCTTTCGCTATCCTGGATGCCTTTGCCTGTCGCACCGTGTCCGCCGCCGACCTGGAACGCACGCGATCCCGCGCGCGCGCCGACAAAGCCGGTCAATCCGGCAAGCAGCACGATCAGAGGAAACGGCACCGCGAAAAAGAAAATGCCGATAAAGGCGAGCGCCGCGATAGTTAGCATCGGCAAGCCCTTGACCGCGCGGCTCGCGATGCGATGCAACGCGTGCAGCACGACCGCAAGCACCGCCGCTTTGAGCCCGAAAAAGAACGCCGCTACAGCCGGCACATTGCCGAACGCGGCGTAGAGATAACTTAAGCCCAAGATCGAGATGATGCCCGGTACGAGGAAGAGACCGCCGGCAATGATGGCGCCCGGCCAGCGGTGCATCAGCCAACCGATATAGATCGCGAGCTGATGCGCTTCCGGGCCCGGCAGCAGCATGCAATAGCTCAGCGCATGCAGGAAGCGCTGCTCGCCGATCCACTTCTTCTCGTCGACAATGATGCGGTGCATGACCGCGATCTGTCCGGCCGGGCCGCCGAAGGACAGCGCCGCGACGCGCAGCCACACGCGAAACGCTTCGCGCAGGGACACGCCATGGCGGTATTCGGCTTGCTGTAGCGCGGACCGCGCGATCGATGCTTGGATCACGACCTTCCTTGCGTTGGGCACTAAGGCCGGACCGACCTGCCCTGCTCATAATCCGACATTCCCGGTGTCGGTCGGAACACCCAGATCGCCGCCGGCTCGGTCCATGTCGCCCGCACCGCGAGGAACAGCCGATCGAGCTCGGGAACGAAAAGCGACGTCCTGGCGCCTGCGGCCGTCGGGATATGCTCCATCCGCAGGTACTTGCCGCCGTGCCATTCAAAGACATCGACGAAGCCCTCCCCGCAGCTGACATAGACGCGCTGCCGCGTCACGTCGACGAACAGATCATCGGAATCGCCGCAAGCATCGGTTTTGGCCAAAACCGACCCATCACTCACGGCAAACGCCTCAAGCCTGGCGGGATTTCGGAATAGGACAAGCACGCGCTGTCTGTTCTCGTCGATCGTCATCGGGAAATTGTCTTTGGCGTCGTTGATCGCCCAAGCGACCCTTATTTTGCCCTCGTGTGTGTCGACTGCCGCAATTTGGCGAACCTCCGGCAGATTGACGAAAATCTGCTCGCCTGAGCCGGCTAGCTGGAAGCTTTCCGGATGTGCAGGCAGAGGAATTTCGGCGATCTTGGCGCGCCGCGATGGGCTAATGACCGCCAAAGCGCCGCGTCCGTAGCCGACAAACACTTTGTCTCCGCTCGGATCGACGCGAATGTTGTCGGCGTCCTCGCCGAGCTCGATGCGTCCTGAGGCGACAAGGTCCGGGCCCTGAAACAGCTGGACTGCCCCGTCGCCGGCATTTGCGACATACAGCGTATCGGTGGATTTGACGTAAGCCACACCTTGCGGCTTTTTCAGTCCACTGAGGTTGCGCACGAGCCGGCCCGCATCGAGATCGATGACACCGACGCTGTTGTTTCCGAGCTCCGCCACAAAGAGCCGGCGGCGATCAGGATCGATCGCAAGATGGTCGATCCTTCCGCTTACTTTTCCGAGCGGAATTTTTTGCTCAAGGACCAACAGGGCCGGGTCGCTGGCGTGGGCAGAGGCGGCCGCAAACGGCGACAACAGCGCCATACCGATGATCCGAGCCAGGCGTCGCGCGCGGTTTGAAAGGCAAAGGGGTACCATGTCATGCCCCCCTCTTCACTGGCCAATTGTGCGTTTCGCTCGTCGCATCGCGGCACCAGCGATAGAACGCGTCGTAGACAAGCATCCCGGCTTCGAGCTGCGGCAGATCCTCGGCGAACATACGCGATAGGCCGAGGGAAGCGGCAAGCAAGCCGGCAGCCTCCGGGGCCAGATCCGGTCGCGCAGTGTCGGCGCCGCGCACGATCAAGGCCAACCGGTCCAGTGCCGGCGTGTGAAGGCCGAGCTCCTCGATCATCACGTCGAACGTGCAGAGCTGGCCCCGATGGCTCCAGAAGACGCCTTCTCCTTCAATGTCGAAGGGCGCGGCATTGAAGCGCTCCGCCACAGCCGGGACCTCCGAGGGCGTCACATACAGAAACACCGCCTGGGGGTCGAGAAACCGTCGGATCAGCCAGGGACAGGCAATGCGATCGACTTTGGGCCGCGCCCGGGTGACCCAGACTGTGCGCCCTTTCGCATCCCGTGTTGGCAGTTTCGCATCGGGAATCATCGGCAGCCCGGCGCCGGCCCAGGCAAGCGCGCCGCCCTCTAGCGATTCCGCCGGGACGCCGGCGTGGCGAAGCCAAGCGGCGACGCCCTGGCTGAGTTTCAGTCCCTTCTGGCAGATGACGATTGCCGATTGGCCGGCGAATTCGCCTGCCCAATCGCCGGCGTCTTTCCAGGGGCGGCGAACCGCGCCGGGAACGAGCCGCGGATCGGCGGCGAAATCGTCGTCGGTTTGGACGTCAATGAGGCTTGGGCACTGAGGCGTGCCGATCAGACGATTGAGTTTATCGATGGAGATCGTGTTGAGTGACGACATGGTGGTGCGTCCGTGAGGTTAGAGCGGACGCGATTCTTTGGCATGTCGCCTCGTGGGGAGATCGCGGTCCCCATGCGCCAATAGTGTGGCCCGCCGGCAACTTTTGTCAAGCGCCGCTCTAAATCGTGCGGAAAATAGCGTTAGCGCGAGCGCAAAGCGTTTCATCTGAATAGATCTCGGCCGTCGCGAAGCAGAGCGTCGAGCCGACGCGCACCACCTCTGGCCGAATCTCCAGCCACTTTCCCTGCTCGGCAGCGGCTATGAAATCCACGGTAAGATTGACGGTGACGAGGCGCACATTGCCAAGCGCATGGCCGCAGCTCAAGCCCATCGCGTTGTCGGCAAGCGCGGAGATAAGCCCGCCGTGCACGAAGCCGCGGCTGTTCGAATGCGCAGGCCCGGCGCGAAGCCCGATATAGACCGCCTCGCCGGTCCTACGCGAATAAAGCGGCTCCCACGGATCTGTAAGCCCGCTTTTGCGCCAGTGCGGCCAGAAACCTACCGGGACATCCGGGGCCTCCTCACCCATCTGTGACCGCATCAGCTTCTTCGCACTGGATCATTGCAAGCGGCCCCGGCACGCGATCGCTCACCGGCCGGAATGCTCCACTCTCAGAATCGCGCACCAGCAACCGCCCGCTCGCCACGCCGAAATAGGCGCCATGCAAATGCAGTTTGCCGCGTTCGACAAGAATGCGCACGCAGGGAAAAGTCATGAGATTTTTCAAGCTGAGCTCGACCGAGGCGAATTCAAGCCGCCGCAAGTAGTCGTCACCATCATTCTTGGCACGCGGGCCGAGGCTCTCCGCGGCCGGTGCGATTTGCGACATCCAGCGCCCGATGAAATCGCCAGGCGAGAGCGGCTTCTGCTCATCAGCGAAGGCGCGGATGCCGCCACAATAGGCGTGGCCGAGGACGACGATGTGCTTCACCCGCAGCGCCTGCACGCCGAATTCGAGCGCCGCGCTTGTGCCATGCTGGGTGGAGCGATCCGGCTCGTAGGGCGGCACCAGATTGGCGACATTGCGCACGACCAGAAGCTCGCCCGGCGCGGCATCAAAAATCACTTCCGGTGACACACGGGAATCGATGCAGCCGATAACCATGATTTCCGGCTTTTGGCCGCTTTCCGCGAGCATTTCATAGCGCGAACGCTCGCTTGCGAAGCGGCGGTCGAGAAACGCGCGGTAGCCTTGGGTGAGGCGATCAGGAAACATCGAGTACCTTCGGGTGCGTTTGGGCGCTCATAGCAGAATTGATGCCGCGCCGACATCGGCGTAGGGTCAGGGCATGACCTACGTCGAAGAGACCGTCCCCGCCTCCGAGCGGCTGCGCAACACGCGCGCGCGCGCTTACTCCATGCCGCTTGCGGATTTCCATCCCGGCAATCCCGAGCTTTTCCGCACCGATACGATCTGGCCTTATTTCGAGCGGCTGCGCAAAGAAGAACCCGTGCATTACTGCACCGCAAGCCCGGCGACAATCGGCGAATACTGGTCGGTGACCAAGTACCACGACATCATGCATGTCGAGACGCATCCGGAGATTTTCTCATCTGACGTCCGGTTCGGCGGCATCATGCTGCGTGACGTCGATCCGCAATATGAATGGCCGAGTTTCATCGCGATGGACGAACCGCGACATAGCGCGCAACGCAAGACGGTCTCGCCACTGTTCACGCCGAAGCATCTCAATGAGCTCGCGATCCTGATCCGCAAGCGCTCCGCGTCCGTGCTCGACAACTTACCACGCAATGAGACGTTCAATTGGGTCGAGCGCGTCTCGATCGAGCTGACGACGCAGATGCTCGCGACGCTCTTCGACTTCCCGTGGGAGGACCGGCGCAAGCTCACGCGCTGGTCGGATGTGGCGACCGCCCTGCCGAAAAGCGGCGTGTATGAAAGCCAGGAGCAGCGTCTGGCCGAACTGTTTGAATGCGGCGAGTATTTTTCGCGCCTGTGGAACGAGCGTGCCAAGGCGCCGCCGAGGAGCGATCTCATCTCGATGATGGCGCATAGCGACGCGACGCGTCAGATGGATCGCGAAAACCTTCTCGGCAATCTCATCCTGCTCATTGTCGGCGGCAATGACACGACGCGCAACTCGATGACGGGATCCGTCCTGGCGCTCAACGAAAACCCAGGCGAGTACGAAAAACTACGGCGCGATCCCAATTTGATCGATTCTTTCGTGCCGGAAGTGATCCGCTGGCAGACGCCGCTCGCGCATATGCGCCGCACCGCGACCGCCGATACGGAACTCGGCGGCAAACGGATTAAGAAGGGCGACCGAGTCGTCATGTGGTATGTGTCCGGGAATCGCGATAACGATGTGATTGTAACACCGGATGATTTCATTATCGACCGTGCGCAGCCGCGCATTCACATGTCGTTTGGCTTCGGCATCCACCGCTGTCTCGGCATGCGCCTCGCCGACCTACAGCTGAAAATCATTTGGGAAGAGATTTTGCAGCGCTTCGACCGCATTGAGGTCGTCGGCGAACCGAAGCGGGTTTATTCGAGTTTCATTCGCGGCTACGAAGAGTTGCCGGTGCGCATTGCAGCGTAGGCGAGCGGGCTTGTTCATCCCCGCTTTTCCCACCTGCCATCCGTGGATTGCTGCCAGTACGACAGCGCGTGGCCGCGGGCCTTGAGGTCAGCCCATTGCGCACGCGCCGCCGCGAGCGCCTCGGCATCATTGCCGTCGAAAAGAAGCATCAGGCGGTCATAACTCTCGTTGCGTTCAAGAACCGGCGCGATCTCGGCTCCCTCGATCAGGAACCGCACCCTTGCGCCATTCGGGTTTTCGAAACCCGTTGTCAAAAACACCGGCTGCGTTTCCGGATCCCCCTCGCGCGCGCTCCCGTGCGGCAAAAAGCTTTCATCGGAATAGGTCCAGAGGTGCTCGTCGAGGGCAGCGATGCGCTCTTCGCTCGCGCCCTGGACGACGGCGCGCCACCCCCGCTGCAAGGCGCGTTCGAGAAGGCCTGGCAGCACGTCATCGAGGCTCCGGCACTGCAGATGGTAGAACCAGATTTCGGTCACGGCTGAAAATTAGAGATTTGCAGCCTTGATGCAATGCCACTGCGGCCTACAATTGCGGCCTAGAATGCCGGCCTCTTGCAGTTTTGCCTTGCAAAGCATTTTGGCACACCGCAAAGAATTTGACGCTTGGTAGATCCGTCCAGGGTGAAACTTGCGGATTGTGGATCGATCATGACCGATGTTGCTGACTCCCAGACTTCGCATCAAGTGACAACAGGCTTGGGTGCTGACCAGCCGGTGATACGCCCCCATACGGGACTGAAGGCGAAGATCATCCAATGGGGGTTCGATCATAGCGAGGTCTTCCTTTCTTTTCTTCGGGATATCGCTCCAATCTTGGTTTTTAAGAAGAAGAAGCTCGCGCTGATCACGCGTTATGACGACGTGAAGGAAGTATTCCTCGCAGACGATGATTTCGGTGTTCCCTATGGTGAGAAACTCAATCTGGTTACGGGAGGTGTGCCATTTCTGCTCGGGATGGATGATTCACAAACTTACCGAGAGAGTCGCCAGGCTCTGCGCAGCGTCTTCCTTCGTGAGGATATCGAGCGGCGTCTTGCCCCCGCAACCGCGGCTGCCGCCGAAGCTATTGTGACTGATTCAAACGGGCGCATGGATACTTTGCAGCTGACCCGCGAGGCGACCTTCGAGGTGTACCTTCCTTATTTCGGCACGCCTGTGCCGAGTAATGGAGATATCGTTGTCTGGTCGGCGCGACTGTTCGAATATCTTTTCCACGTCGGCAAGCCCGATCCCGCATTGGATGCGGAGGCTCACGCCTATGCAGCAGCGTTGCTGGCGCATGTTCAAGACGCCATCGAGACGCGAAGGGCCAGCGGCGAACAAAGAGACGACGTGCTTGGCCGCTGCCTCGCGAAACAAGCGGTTGGTGTGAAGGGATTTGGCGACCCCGAAATCAGAGGCACGCTGGCTGGTTTCATTGTCGCTGGCCTGCCCCAGCCGGCGATGGTTTTGCCCAAGGTGATCGAGCAATTGCTACGCCGACCGAAGATCCTGGCCCAAGCGCAGGACGCTGCGCGCAGAAACGACGATGCCAGGCTGGCTAAATATATATTTGAGGCGATGCGATTCGATCCGCTCGCCCCGGTCCTTCGACGGATTGCCAAACAGGACCATATCCTCGGCGACGGCGCCATTCGCGCCAAAAAAATCGAAGCGGGTACGCAGGTGCTGTTTTTCTTTGCGTCTGCGATGATGGATGAGCGCCGTGTCTCTAACCCCAAAAGCTTCGATCCCGATCGACCGCCGCACAATTACATGCTGTTCGGGCACGGGTTGCATCAATGCTTCGGCATTCACATCAACGAGAGGGTGCTGCCGCTTATGCTGAAGCCGCTGTTGCAGCGGCGCGGTCTTCGCCGCGCCAACGGCCCGGAGGGGCATCTGCGCAAGCAGCTCGTTTATCCGGACCGACTCGTCGTTTGCTTCGACGCGTAAACCTGGCGACGGCCGAACCGCAACTGCGGGGCAAACCGCCGGCTCACCTCTCCTCGTAATGATCCGCGACGAGCCGATCCAACAGACGCACGCCCCAGCCGGAGCCCCAGCTCTGGTTAATATCGTTGGCCAGCGAGCCCATGCCTGTGCCGGCGATATCGAGATGCGCCCAAGCCACCTTGTTGACGAAACGCTGCAAGAATTGCGCGGCCGTGATCGAACCGCCGTGCCGACCGCCGGTGTTTTTCATGTCGGCGAATTTTGAATCGATCAGCTTGTCATAGGCGGGCCCGAGCGGCAGGCGCCAAACCTTCTCGCCGGTCTCCTTGCCGGCTTTGATCAAGCGATCGGCGAGCTCATCATTGTTGGAGAACAGTCCGGCGTGCTCCTGCCCGAGCGCCACCATGATCGCGCCGGTGAGCGTCGCCAGATCGATCATGAAAGCCGGCTTGTATTTGTCCTGAATGTACCAAAGGACGTCAGCCAGAACGAGACGGCCTTCGGCATCGGTGTTGATGATCTCAATCGTCTGGCCCGACATGGATTTGACGATATCGCCGGGCCGCTGCGCCTTGCCGCCCGGCATGTTCTCGACGAGACCGATCGCGCCGATCGCGTTGACTTTCGCCTTGCGGGCGGCGAGCGCGTGCATGAGCCCGACGACGCAGGCGGCGCCCGCCATATCGCCTTTCATGTCCTCCATGCCGGCCGCCGGCTTGATGGAGATGCCGCCCGTATCGAACGTGACGCCTTTGCCGATGAACGCCACGGGCTTTTTGTCGCCAGGACCCCTCGCGCCGTTCCAGCGCATGACGACGAGCCGACTCGGCCGGTCCGAGCCCTGGCCGACGCCGAGCAACGCACCCATTCCAAGCCTATGCATCGCCTCGTCGTCAAGGATTTCCATGTCGACCCCGAGCTTAGTCAGCTCCGTGGCGCGCTCGGCGAAGCTTTCGGGATAGAGGACGTTCGGCGGTTCGTTGACGAGGCTGCGCGCCAGCCCCACTCCTTCGGCTAGCCCGACGCGCCTTTCCCGGGCGGTCTTCGCCGCGGCGGGATCGGCAACCGCGATTGCCACGTTGACCGGGCCCTCGCGCTCGCCTTCATCCTTTTTCTTGGTACGGTAAACGTCAAACCGGTAGGCCCGGAGCTCCATCCCGAGCGCTAACTCCGTCGCCGCCACGGCTGGATCGCCACCGGGCTCCGGCAAGTCGAACAGCACGCTCGCCCGAACGCCGCGTCCGAGCCTGCCCATCAGCGCCCCACCAAGACCGGCATGGTCCGGCAAGGTGTCTTCGACGGCCTCTGTCTTCGGTCCCTTTCCCGTGCCCATGACCAGCAGCCGGTCGAACCCGGGTCCCTCAGGCGCGAGAATGTCGAGGGCGCTGCCGTTCTTGCCCTTGAAATTGGCCGCCGCCGCCGCCCGCTCATATCGGCTTACCGCCGCGCCGAGAATTTCGCGGGTTTTCGCCGAGAGCGCGAGATCGTCTCCGGCGAAGGCGACAAGCACGGAGGATCCCCCCTCCGCAGAGGCTTGCGAAGGCTTGGCCACCGCATCGAACGGGACAAACTCGATCGTGACCGCAGGGGACATCCGTAAAATCTCATCATGTGGGCTGGGCGCGCCGCCGGCGCGAAGGTATTCGGTGCAGTATCGCGCGCCCCTTTTTCGGTCAAATGCGCCGCCTTTTTCCGCTGCCCTGAAATCGCCCTCAGCTTTGCTTTAAGTGGCGAATTGGCCACGCCTTCCGCGGGAACGCGACCCTGCCATTACAGGCTGTTGCGTGCACCCGGTCCAAGGTCTAGCCAAAACGTGGCGAAGCAAGTCGACCCCCAGGTCCGGGCGCGGGACATCCGG
>C688J18823_10002142_pt1 | contig 12349 bp, 12 predicted proteins | sample HopSoiMetagenom1_FD_18823 | JGI IMG/M metagenome (IMG submission 18823) | reverse complement strand
ATCAATCGCGCGGTTATAAGCAAAATCTGCCGGGCTGATATAGGACATCACATGGGCAAATAGCCCACCGGCAAAACCTGCAAGCACAGCTCCTTGTGTAAAAGCTAATACTTTATAGTAAGTAATATTAATCCCCATCGCCTCTGCAGCCTTTTCATCCATTTTAATAGCTGCAAATGCACGTCCAACACGAGATTTATTTTGTCTAATAAAAAACCAGATTAGCAAAATATTAATGATTAATAAAATAATGAGTACCAGTAAATAAACAAATTGATTGTTCTTCAAACCGATCATATCAGGGTCAAACCCGGCATCTCTGAAAGTCGCAAACAGTTCTCTACCTATATTAGGAATTCCAGAAATCCCAATTGCTCCCTTTGTCACTGATTCCCAGTTAACAAAAAAGACCCGGATGACTTCACCAAAGCCCAAGGTAGCAATCGCTAAATAAACACCCTGTAACCTGAGAGAAGGAATTCCAACAATAAGACCTAATATTCCTGCAGCAAGCGCACCTGCTATAACTCCAATGAAAATCGGTACGTCAAAATTAATTGTTAATAAGGCTGACGTATAAGCACCAATCCCCATAAAACCTGCACTTCCAAGCGAAAGCTGACCTGATGATAGCGTAACATAAATACTTAGCCCCAAAATAATGTTAATCAAAATAAAACAAATAATTTGTAATTGATATGGATTCAATAATTCTCCAAGCATTACGTCACCTACCCTCTGATGTTTTTTGGCCAAAGAGCCCTTGTGGTCGCAATAAAAGGATAATAATAATAATTATAAAGGCAATTGCATCACGATAACCTGAATCTCCATAGACAACGACAAGGGTTTCGGCCAATCCAAGAATCAATCCACCGGCCATAGCACCTTTGACATTACCCATACCACCTAAAATGATAATAGCTAAACCCTTAAGACCCATAGATAATCCCATTTGAGGATTCACGGAATTAAAGGACATGCCGACCAAAATCCCTGCAACCCCACCTAGAGCTGAGGCCATGACAACCGTTAATAAGATAATTTTTTTTGTATTGACACCAAGGATGCTAGCAGTTTCTAAATTTTCTGCAGTTGCACGAAGAGCCCTTCCTGCTTTCGTTTTTGAAAGCCATAAAGAAAGAACCACCATTAACACAACTGAAATCACAAAAATTAATATCTGAACAAGGTAAACGGTAACAGAGCCAATTTCGAATTTAATCTCAGCAAACGCAACACGAAAAGGATGATTACCCGCTCCAAATAAATGATGCGAAACATTTTCAAGTAAAATCGATACTCCGATCGTACTGATTAATGGGGCTAAATGTGAAACACCTTGTTTCCCACGTAGCGTACGTAAAGCAAAAACCTCAAGCAACAAGCCTAAAATTGACGTTACAATGATGGAGGCAAGAAACGCTAGCCAAATTGAACCCCCATTACTCGTAACAACTACACCAACAAAAGCACCAAACATGAAAATTTCACCGTGTGCCATATTTAATATACCTAATACTCCAAAAACAAGTGTGAATCCAAGGGCAATGATCGCATAGATGCTTCCAAGTGTTATCCCATTTATTAACTGTTCTAGCAGCAAAACATCTCACCCTTTCTGATAAATTTTTCTCTATCCTAAAAATGAACAATCAGTTAGGATCATAAGACTCCTAACTGATTGTCTAAAATTTATTCAAACAGTTGGAACTTTCCATCTTTAATCGTTACGACAGATGGCTCCATGACAATGTCACCATCTTTGTCAAATGAGAACTTACCTAAAATTCCTTCTAGATCCTTAATCTCAGCAATCGCATCGCGAAGGGCATCTCGATCCGCTTCACCAGCATTTTTCAAACCTTCAGCCATGATATAAAGTGCATCATATGCTTGAGCTGCGAATTGGTCAGGTGCTAGACCATATTCAGCCTCATAATTTTTGACGAATTCCTGAACCTTCGGATCTTCTTTTTCTGCGAACCATGGTGTTGCCACAATTAATCCTTCTGAAGCATCACCAGCAATTTCAATGACTTTTGGAGAGTTAAAACCATTTCCTCCCACAAATGGAACCGTGATCCCCATTTTTCTTGCCTGATCCATGATCACTGCGCCTTCATTATATAAGGCAGAACTTAAAATCAAATCTGGTTTAAGTTCTTTAATTTTTGTTAATTGAGCATTATAATCTGATTGACCTTTTTGGAAGGTTTCAATTGTTACAATATCAAGTTTCATATCTTTTGCTGTCTTTTCCATCGTATCAAAACCTGATTTAGTAAGAACATCATCATTTCCATATATAAGTGCTACTTTTTTCGCATCGTATTTTTCAACGGCTTTTTTGATTGCTGCCGGAATAGCAATCTCTTCTGGTAATGAATTTCTAAATACATATTCGCCGATTTGTGGAATACCTTTAGCTGTAGTGGAAGTTCCCATAATTGGAATACCATTTAAATCCGCTTCAGGTCCAACTACATTCATCTCCGTACTCAGGGTTGGTCCTAATATTGCGACAACTTCATCATCACTCATGATCTTTTGAGCTGCTGATAATGCTTGCTCTTGTTCACCAGCAGAATCCTCAACTAAAAGTTCAATATTTAGTTCGCCTTTTTCATTAATTTCTTTTTGTGCTAATTTAAATCCATTTGTGATCGCTTCTCCATATGCTGAACCAGAACCTGATAAAATCGAGATCACTCCGATTTTCGCATCGATCTTTCCGCCATCACTTGTTTTCTCTTCTGAACTTTCTGAATTATTATTACCACAAGCTGCTAACGTGAAAAGCATGAAAACAGCAAGTAATAGTAATGGCTTCTTAAGTATCTTACTCATTTTGTTTCCCCCAATATAATTTGATTTTTTATGATACTTTCTATTTAATTATATTTCGACATTAATGTAAAGTCGGAATTTGAATTTTTACAATCTTTCAATAGCGTACAATTGTCCATGCAATCGTTTACAATATTGATAGACTGCAGCATTGTACATCTCGACAATTTTTTTAAAAAAATAAATTGTTATTTAAAAATAATGTTAAGAAAAGTCGAGAAATATTTGAGCGTTCTCATTTTAAACAAGGTTAAAAACCCTCAACCATTAAAAATTGAGGGTTTGTCTTTTACTATTTATCCTTCTAAAACTTGTGATTTTGGTGTGTCACTCCCCTTATTAATAAATTGAATCGCAATCAGTGCAAAAAAGATAGCAAGCCCAATTAGATCCGTAATACCTTGAGGATCAATTAGCAGCAATCCCGCCACGATTGCGAGAATACGCTCATACCAGAATATCTTTCGATACCAATAGCCCACCACACCTGCTCCAATCGCAATCATTCCTGTAAAAGCAGTAAAGACAATCCATATGGCGTAAGTCCATGATGTATCAATCAATAGTAATTCTGGAGAAAATACAAACATGTAAGGAATAATAAAGGCAGCAATAGCCAATTTTGATGATTCTATTCCAGTCTTGATTGGCTCTCCTCCAGAGATCGCGGCGGCCGCAAAAGCCGCTAACGCAACGGGTGGCGTAATATCAGCGATAATGCCAAAATAGAAGACAAACAAATGGGCTGATAAATCCGGAACACCTAACATAATAATCGCTGGAGCAGCTATCGTTGAGGTTATGACATAATTAGCTGTTGTTGGTGCACCCATTCCAAGAATAAGGGAAGCAATCATCGTTAGAAAAAGAGTCGGAAGTAAAGCCCCTCCAGCAATATCGAGCAATCCGTTCGCTAATTTAAGACCCAAACCTGTTTTCGTCACAACTCCCACAATGATTCCAGCAGCTGCTGTAGCTGCCGCAACTCCTAGGGCAGTTCTTGCACCATCCACCAAAGCTTCTATAATCCCTTTAAAACCGATTCTTGTTTCCTTCTTTAACAAACTCACAACGATCGAAATAACAATCGAATAAAGTGCTGCAAGCATAATACTCATCCCTGTCATGAGAAGTACAACGATTGCAACAATCGGAATTAATAAATACAGTTTTTTCAGTACTTCTTTCCGATCAGGCATTTCTTCCTTTGTTAATCCACGCAAGCCTGTCTTTTTTGCTTCAAAGTGAGTGACTATCCAGATTCCCGCAAAATATAGGATCGCTGGAATGGCAGCAGCCATGGCAATCTCTGCGTAAGGAATCCCAATAAACTCAGCCATCAAAAACGCTGCCGCACCCATAACCGGTGGCATCAACTGTCCGCCTGTGGATGAGGCTGCTTCCACTGCACCAGCAAATTCCTTTCGATAACCGAGATTTTTCATCATTGGAATCGTAAATGCCCCACTTGTCACAACATTAGCAACAGAACTCCCACTGATCGTTCCTTGCAATGCACTGGAAAAAACAGCCACTTTAGCTGGACCACCGATACTTCTTCCTGCAATGGCAATCGAAAGATCATTGAAATATTCACCCACACCTGTTTTGACTAAGAATGAACCAAATAATAGAAATAAGAAGATAAAAGTGGAGGAAACGGCTAAAGGTGTACCTAAAATACCTTCTGTAGTAAAAAACATAGTTTGAACGAGTCGATCCATTTCTAAACCACGATGGGCAAGGGGTCCAGGCATATAGGGGCCCAATAGTGCATAGCCGATAAATAAAAGAGCAATAATCGTAATCGGCAAACCAACTGTACGTCTTGTTGCTTCAAGAACTAATAAAATGGCTAGTAAACCCACTCCTAAATCTACATCTGTTAGTCTCCCTACTCGATTAACCAAATCATCAATCATTATGGGCCAATACGATCCCACGACAACAGAACCAGCAGCAAGAATCAGATCATACCAAGCTACCTTATGTTTTCTTCCAACATCCTTCCTTCTTGCTGGGAAAAGCAAAAAAATGAGGGCTAACGCAAAGCCTAAATGGATCGATCTCTGTAATTGTGCCGTTAAAATTCCAAATACAGAAGTATATACTTGAAAAAGTGAAAAAGCCAAAAGACCGATAAAAACAATCCAGCCAATGACTCCCTTCAACTTTCTAGTCCCTGCTTCGGGATCATATTTTTCTAACAGCTTCTTTTGTTCTTCTTCTGAAAGTGTCTCATATTGATTACTCAAGGATATTCACTCCCTTCCATTGCTGCCATAAATTAATTCTTTCTATTTTTAAACGCACCCATGTCCCAGGCTCTATGTAGTGAGAAAGAGGATACTCATTTGTACCAACGATTAATGTATGATTTGCTCGCACTTTCCCTGTTCTTAAATCAAAAAATGGGAATCTATTATCCATATTTTTTATATAATATTTTCCATTCCTATGCTCAAACGTTTCCCCAGCAGCTGCATTTTCCGGCATTCCAATCGCAAAATCTTCATACATGAGTTCAATCTGTTTAATTTCATTGTCTTTCGTCACAGTATAGCTTTCAACCACCTCCGATAGATGGATGGAATGAATGTATTTCATTTGAAAAGAATCGCCTTCCGATAGTGGAAAATAGGCAAGTACCTTCCCACTATTTTGATATTGAAAAACAAGAGCATCTTTATTAGGAATGAATAAGAAAACAGAGATTAAAACGAGGATAAATAAGGCTAATAAATATTTATGAAGATGATTTCTTTTTATCATCTCGCTCTCTCCCCTGCTCCTATTGATAGAATCTTAGGATCTGACTCAAAAATAATAGCCGGCCCATTCCCAAAAGATTGCAGGCCGGCCATCTATTAATTGTAAACAGTGCCATTCATAAATAATGACCCAGCTTTGTCATCCTTTATTCTTTTATCTTACTGGGCTGAAACACCTTTTTCATCAAAGTATTTTTGTGCTCCAGCATGAACATCAATTCCAACACCATTTAATGCATTTTCTGCTTTGATTAATTTAGCCTTTGCATGTGAGACTTGATCAAGGTTTTCAAATATGGCTTTTGTAATGTCGTAAACTACCTCTTCAGAAAGATCTTCACTCACAACAAGCATCGCTTGAACCGCTACTGTAGGTACTGTTTCAGCAAGTCCGTAAGTTCCCTCAGGCACTTCATCTTGAACATAGTATGGGTACTTTTCAATTAGAGAGTCTATTTTTTCTTGATCAATCGGAACAATGACAATATCTTCTGTTGCCGATAGTCCTTCAACTGCTCCTGTAGGAGTACCTGCTGTAACGAATGCGGCATCAATCGTCCCATCCTGAATTCCAGCCGTTGATTCATCAAATGAGAGATCTTTTTTGTCGATATCCTCAAACGTTAAGCCATACATTTCTAAAATTTGTTCTGCATTTGGATTCGTTCCAGAACCTGGTGCACCAACAGACACTTTTTTCCCTTTCAGATCTTCAACCGATTTTATTCCTGATTTTTCTGTTGTTACGATTTGGATGGTTTCTGGGTAAAGAGTTCCAATGGCTTGTACATTGTCAATAGCTCCACCTTCAAACATAAGTTTTCCTTCTGTCGCATAGGCAGCAATATCGGTTTGTGAAAAGGCAATTTCTGCATCTCCATCTTTTAAAGTCGTCATGTTTTCAGCAGAGGCACCTGAAGTTTCAGCATTTGTTTCAATTCCAGTCTCTTCTGAAATGATATTCGCAAATGACCCTCCAAGTGGATAATATGTACCACCTGTTCCACCCGTTAAAACACTAATAAATTCGGGCTTTTCAGCTTTACTTCCGTTATTACTTTCCTCGGTAGAGCCCCCTGTTTCTTCATTTGTATTTCCTCCACAGGCAGCCATAATCATGGCTAGTACCAAAAATAAACCACTCAAAAATAAAAATTTTCTGCTCTTCAAAAAGTTTCCCCCTTTGTTTTGCATAATGAAAATTCATCTTAATTAATAAATTGAATTTTCTGATATCAATTCTACCATAGAGTTCCTCTTTTTTGTCAATTTATTAAATTCCGCAATTGATATTAACACTGCTTCCTACATATATTTTGAATAGAATTGTATTTTTATATCTTCCCTGTATTTGATATAATGTATAGCATATGGTGGAAATCTACCCGAAAAGATTAATTAATCTTTCCTACCTGGAGGTACTTGATATGAAGTATGGTGTTGTAATTTTCCCTGGGAAACCTTTGCAAGATTTAGCCAATTCATACAGAAAACGATATGACCCTCATTATAGACATATTCCACCACATATTACGTTAATAGCTGGGTTCGAGGTAAAAAAGGAACTACTCAATGAAGTGGTTCAAAACCTTCGTGAGGTTGCCAAAGAATTGAAACCCTTTGACATAACGATTACAAAATTCAGTTCATTTCAACCCGTTAATCATGTAATTTATTTAAAGATTGATCCAAAAGAGGATTTGGAAAACTTACATGCCAAAATGGTAGGACTTATTCCGAACTATGTCCCTGAACAAATATTTGTACCGCATATTACGATTGGTCAAGAATTGTCACCTGATGAACATTCTGATGTATTCGGCTCTTTAAAAATGCTACAAATAAACCAACAAGATACGATCGACCGTTTTCATCTTTTATACCAACTTGAAAATGGCTCATGGACAGTATTTGAAACATTTCGTTTTAGAAAGGATTAATGTAATGAACACCAAAGAACTTGAAATCAAAATGGTCAGTAATGATCAACAATTAAAAGATGCATACAAAGTACGAAAAGCAGTATTTGTTGACGAACAGAATGTTCCAATGGAAGAAGAAATCGATCATCTTGAAAAGGAATCTACTCATTTTGTTCTATATCAAGAAGGAACACCTATTGGAGCTGGTCGTTTACGTCTCGTTGATGGGTATGGAAAAGTGGAGCGGGTATGCATATTAAGGGAATCACGGGTAAGTGGTGCAGGTAAAGCTTTGATGGGTAAAGTGGAATCATTTGCTAAAAAGCAGGGGATCAAACAATTAAAGTTAAATGCTCAAACACATGCCATTCCCTTTTACAGTAAATTAGGATATGAAATTGTCTCTGATGAATTTTACGAAGCAGGTATTCCTCATCAATCCATGTCGAAAACCATTTAAGCAAAAACTCCTCTACTGGGAGTTTTTTGTTTGCCGAAAAAGTTCTGAGCTATGTTATGATTAAAACTATCTTATTTTGAAGATTAACAAAGGATGAGAAATCACTATGAAAACAGCTCAAAAAGGAAATGAAATAATCCATCTAGATAAAATCAATCGAACCTCTTATCAACAATTGCACGATGAGAGTAAAAAAGGACTTTTAGAATGTCCTGTATGTTCTGAAAAGGTTGTGCTATTTTTAGGAATTTGTAAAGATCCTCATTTTAAACATATGATCACAAAAAGTCCTATTTGTCAGGATCAAGAAATCAATCGGACGCCAGTGGAAGCCGGTAGTAATAGTAAAGAACTGAATGGGTTTAACCTCCCTCAATCAAGATCCATTACACATACTAGAGACAGTAATCTAGCTAATCCATTTAAATCAGCTCAAATAGTCAAGCAATTACCACACTTTATTATTGATGATAAAAAAGAGAACATTTCGATCCATTCTCCTTATATCCAAGCACTTCATAATGCTCAAATCTATTTAGATACAAACCAAGCACAAGCAGTCGTACATCCAAATGGCTCTCTACTCGTTCTCGCAGGTGCAGGAAGTGGTAAAACAAGAGTTTTAACAGCAAGAACGGCTTTTCTACTCTCCGAAAAAAGGATAGAACCTAATCAAATTATGCTCGTGACTTTTACAGCCAAAGCAGCTTCAGAAATGAAATCTCGATTAATAAACTATCCAAACATGAATCGTTCACAGATTAATAGACTCGTGACAGGTACATTTCATAGTCTGTTTTATCGAATACTTGCTCACCATTATCCACAAAAATGGAACGGAAACTTTCTATTAAATAAAGAGTGGCAGCGTGGACAAATTCTTAAAGAGGCTGGAAAAGAACTTCACCTAGATGATAAAGAATTCGCCTATGACGCTGCACTACAACAAATTGGATTCTGGAAAAACTCCATTATTTCACCCAAAGATGTAAAGCCTAGTACAAATTGGGAGGAAAAAGCAGCTTATTTGTATGACCGATATGAGCAATATAAAAACAAACATGAGGTTTTTGACTTCGATGATATGTTGTGTGGCTGTTATCAAATGTTCCTAGAAGAACCAGAAATCTTAGAACGCTATCAAAACCGTTTTCAGCATTTTTTAATTGATGAATTTCAAGATATCAATAAAGTTCAATATGAACTTATTAAAATGTTGTCTGCAAAAGCAAAAAATGTATGTGCTGTTGGGGATGATGATCAATCCATTTATGCATTTCGTGGAAGTGACCCTCAATACATTAGAGATTTCGAAAAAGATTTTCCTCATACTGATGTAGTAATATTAGATGAAAATTATCGTTCCTCGCATCCTATTGTGTCTACAGCAAACAAGATCATCGTTCAGAACAAACAGAGACGCCCTAAAAAAATGCATGCACAATTTACGAATGATGAAAAACCAGTTTTATTTTTTCCAGACGATGAAGAAGAAGAAGCTACCATGATCGTTACCGATATAAGTGAAAAAATTTCGGCAGGAGCGGACCCCTCAGATTTCGCCATCTTATTTCGTACAAATACCGCAAGCAGAGCTGTTTTTGAAAGGCTAACTACTTCTAGTCTTCCTTTTAAAATCGATCAGGATTTAGAGTCCTTTTATGAACGTTTTATTGTGAAAAGCATGCTTTCGTTTTTAAAACTAAGTGTAAATGAAGATGATCCATCTGCAATGGGAAACATTCTTCCAGCCCTTTTTCTTAAGCAAAGCGTTTTGCGTGATCTTAAGGCGGAAAGTATTATGAAAGACTGTTCTCTCCTTGAATGTCTTAGTCATATTCAAACCGGGTTTGCCTTTCAAGAACGAAAACTAAAGAAAGTGGAACCGGTTATCCGTACAATCAGTTCCTTAACACCGGTAAAGGCCATTGAAAAGGTCGAAAAAGAACTTGGATTCGGGGATTTTCTTAAAAAACGTGGAAACGAAGGAAATAAATTAGATAAGGGATCTGATGATCTGCGAGATCTCAAGGTTTCTGCAAAGAACTTTACTTCAATTCTAGAGTTTCTTGAGCATTCTGAGCATATGGCTGCCATGAATAAAGAAATCAAAAAGCAAAGTAAAAATAGGCAAGATGCCATTACCTTAAGTACCATTCACCGTGCAAAAGGACTAGAATACAAGATTGTCTATCTCATTGGAACCGTGGATGGCAGTATTCCACATGATTATGCACTCGAATCGCTACGTGAAGGTGATAGCCAACCACTTGAGGAAGAACGTCGATTATTATATGTAGCCCTAACAAGAGCAAAGGACAGGCTTTACTTATCCGTTCCGCAACATCTTCGTGGAAAAAAAGTCCATGCGTCACGGTTTCTAGCACCCCTTCGACATTAATGCACTTAGAATTCAATTTGTATATAAATAAATTATTTTCACGCACCAATTTCTTATTAATTGCACATTATTCTGCTATTTTCCATTCTTTAATAAAGCTGTCCCCGATAATAGGAGACAGCTTTTGCTACTGATCAATTAAGAAGTAAATAGGTTCTATTTACTTCTTATTGATCATGTTTGAAATTGTATTAATATCAAGTTGTTTTCCGTCTTGTATAATCGATTGGACAATTTTGTTTTCCGTTTCCTTTGAAACAGGCTTATTTGCAATCTTTGAAACGCGTTGGATCACATGGCGAACTGTCTTTTCATCTTTAAAATTGGCATTTTGTAACGAATTTGCTAAATCCATAATATCCTTCATATTAACACCTGTTTTTTGCTCAACATTTTTAAAGAAAAAATTATCCATCCTTTAATGATGCCTCCCTCTTGGATTACTTTTATATATTATGAGAATTTAGAAAAAAGGTGATAATAACCATTTTTCTAAAACTAAAAAAGCCGCCCGTTTTACCCGAGCGACTTTCGATTTACTTCGCAATCTTAACAAAAACTTGCACCTACAATAATCAATAAAATAAACAACACAACAATCAATACAAAAGTGTTACAACCACCATAACTTCCGCCACCATAGCCACAACCACCATATCCGTAGCCCATCTTTTCTTCACCTCACTTATTTCGGAGTCACTAATAACATATGTAAATGATCATTAAATGGTGATGGCAAGCTACTTTATGATGAAACTTAATTTTCCCTCATTATCCCTTGGGTCTAAACACTAAAGCCCCTATAAATCCAAAGACAATCGCAGCTGAAATTCCAGCACTTGTCACTTCAAACATTCCTGTCAATACACCCACTAGTCCATGCTGTTCGGCTTCATGTAATGCACCATGTACAAGAGAATTCCCAAAACTCAAAATCGGTACTGTTGCCCCCGCTCCAGCGAAATCCATGAATGGCTCATATAATCCAAATCCATCCAATACAGCTCCAATCACAACCATTAGACTTAATGTGTGTCCAGGTGTTAATTTAGCCACATCAAATAATAATTGCCCAACAACACAAATCAACCCTCCTACAACAAATGCCCAAAAAAACATTGGCAGCATAACTTTCCCCCCTTTATAAAAAAGCTCTTACTTACTAAATTTCTATGGAAACAGCATGTGCAATACATGGAATACTTTCATTTTGCTGAAATGTAAGAGGAGAAAGTAAAGCGCCTGTTGCCACAAACAAAATACGTTTATATCGTCCTTGCTTCATTTGATTTAACAAATGTCCATATAAAACAGTGGCTGAACACCCTGCCCCACTGGCTCCCGCTTGGACCGGCTGATCTTCTTTATAAATCATAAGTCCACAATCTTGGAAACGTTCAGAATCAATCTTTAATCCACTATTGTGCAATACTTCCAACACAGCTTCACGACCTATTTTCGCCAAATCCCCTGTCACAATTAAATCGTAATGAGAAGGTTCTAGCTGTCTATCTTTAAAATGAGCAATAATCGTGTCTGCTGCGGCTGGCGCCATAGCGCCCCCCATGTTAAATGGATCACTAAGTCCCATATCCACCACTTTTCCAATTGTTGCTGATGTGGTATAGGGGGTATTGGGTTGACTTTCATTCGTTGCAAGCAGTGCCACGCCTGCGCCTGTTACAGTCCATTGAGCAGTGGGTGGCTTTTGCCCACCATACTCTGTTGGATAGCGAAATTGTTTTTCAGTTGCAGCATTATGACTTGAAGAACCCGTTAAAACTTTTTTTGCTCCATGATAATTGATCATAAAAGAAGCCAACGCAAGTCCTTCCATTGACGTCGAGCAAGCACCAAAAAGACCAAAATAAGGAATCTGAGCCGTTCGAGCTGCGAAACTTGATGGGGTTATTTGGTTAATTAAATCACCTGCAATTAAAAATTG
>C688J18823_10002141_pt1 | contig 12349 bp, 7 predicted proteins | sample HopSoiMetagenom1_FD_18823 | JGI IMG/M metagenome (IMG submission 18823) | reverse complement strand
CATCGATGAGTCAGAACTGAAACGATTGCGGCAGTGCGAACTCGAGGACTGCGACGTGCGGCTGTCGGCAGAAGCGATCGAGCGCATCCGGCACGACGTGAACTGGCGGNCGCCGGATGCCTCTCGCACAGCCAGCGCATTCGTCCGGCAAATGCTGGTCGACTATGTCGCCAACTACCGCCAGAAGGGAACACCCGCAACGATGGAGTATGCGGATCGGACGCCGCGGCTGAATGTCGGCCGTGAGTTCGAGTCGCTGATCGACGCCGATACCGTTACCTCGAATTACGCGCCTCGATTGCGTCAATATCTTCTCGAGTACCCGAAGTCACCAGCCGAGAAGATGTCGGACTTCGTGTACTGGTCGAAGGAATTGATACGTGGCCGTCCCGTCATCAGCGTGACGCACGTCGCAACTGCGGCGGCAGTCGACGATTCGCCCGTCGCCTACGCGATTGGGTCCAAGCAGATTTATGCGATGCACTATTACGACGCCTCGCTTGGACTCACCCTGCTCGTTCCGGATCGTGCGGCGCCATCCCCCGCCACCTACGTCGTCTACCTGAACCGATCGCGAATCGATCTGTTCGACGGAATCTTCGGCGGGGTGGCGCGGCGACTCGTCGCCGGGAGAGCCAAGGGCCTGGTGGCCGAGCAACTCCAACGCCTCCAGCGAGTCCTTGCCGTCGATCCATCGGTGGATGCGCGAGCGCCCTCGCGATGACCGGTGTGCGCACCCTGACGAGATGCCTCATCGTTTCGGAGTGCCGGGCCGCGGCGCCGGCGCGGTCACGGGAGGCACAGTCCACCAGCCGCCGCCGAGTGCCTGAAACAGGGCGGCCGAATCCGTAAAACGGGCGGCGATACTTCGCGTCACCTCCGTTGACGCCGACACCCGTTTTCGCTGGGCCTCGAGCAATTCGAGCAGGCTCACGCCGCCAGCGTCGTACTGATGCGAGGTGATCTCGTACGCGGTGTCCGCCAGGGTTGCCGCGGCGGTCCGTTCCCGCAGCGTCCTCGCATCCGCGTCGAGCGCGACCAGGATATCGGCGACATTTTGCAGTCCTGACAACACGACATCGTGATACGCGGCGCCCGCCTGATCGAAGGCCGCCACGGCCGCGCGTTTCTGCCCCTTCAGCTCGTTGCCATGAAAGAGCGGCTGCGCGATCGACGCACCCAGGAGAGCGAACCCGGCGACGCCGCTCAGCAGCGGCGCCACCGCGACGGCGCCCCCCTGACCGGAGAGCGTGATGCGGGGATAAAAGTTCGCCTCGGCCACGCCGACGCGGGCGCTCGCTTCGTGGAGCAGCGCCTCGGCTGCGCGGATGTCCGGCCGCTGGCGCGCGAGGTCTGACGGCAGGCTCACAGGCAAGGCCGCCGGCACGTGCAGATCGGCGAGCAGAAATGCCGGCAGCTGCGCGGTCGCAGGTGGCTGACCCAGGTAAACCGCCAGCCGGTGCCGCGATTGTTCGAGCCGCTGGTGAAGCGCCGGCAGCGTCGCCCGTGTGGCGGCGAGTTCACCACGCTCGGTCACGGTGTCCCGCTTCGCTACGGCTCCGATCTGTTCGAGGCGTTCGACGATCTCCAGTTGCCTGGTGACGAGATCGATGCTCTCTTCAGTCGTGGCAATCTGCTGGCGCAGCGCGGCCTCTTCAATCGCGGTGGTCACGACGTTGCCGGCAAGCATCAGGCGCGACGCTTCGAGCTGGAAGCGCTCGAAGTCCACGGCCGCCTGCAGTGCCTCCAGCTCGCGTCGGTTCCTGCCGAATAGATCGAGTGTGTACGAGACGCTGACCGACGCGAGCGACAACGTCAGCGGGAAATCGACTGCGGAAAGCGCGCTCGACTTGACCGCGTCGGACGCGACGCCGACCGCGTTCACCGATCCGCCCGCATCGACGGCCGGGTACTTGGTTGCGCCCTGGCGAGTCTCCAGGTCAGCTCGCGCGCGAACGAGCTTCGCCTGTGCTTGCGCCAGCTTCGGGCTGTCGGTCAGTGCCTGACGCACGAGCGCGTCCAGCGACGGCGATTGAAACAACGTCCACCATTCCGCCGGGATATCGCGCCCCGAAATCAAGCGCTGCGCCTCTGCTCCCGGAGCATCCCCGGATGCGGTTTGATCCGGCAGCGAAGCGCTGGGGTACTGCGTCACCGCCGGAGGTTGCGGCGGGTGGAAGTCAGGGCCAACGATGCATCCGTCCATCGTGCCGGCGAGACTCAGAACCACCGCCGCGTGAAATATGCGCCTCATGATCGTCAGTCCAGTGTCTTGCGATACGTGGCCACGGCGATCGTCATCACAACAGCCGTAAAAACCAGCAACGGCCACAGGTCGGGCCACAGATCGGGGAACCGGTTTCCCTTCAGCAGAATGCCGCGGATCAATCGGTTGAAGTAGGTCATCGGCACGAAGCTGCCGACCACCCGTGCCCACGGCGGCATGCCTCGAAACGGAAACATGAATCCCGACAGCAGGATGCTGGGTAAGAAGTAAAAGAAGGTGAGCTGCATCGCCTGCAGCTGGTTCTGCGCAATCGAGGACAGCGTGATGCCGACGGTCAGGTTCGCCGCGACGAACACCAACACGACGATGTAGAGCGTCACCAAGCTGCCAACGACGGGCACCCCGAACAGGTAGCGCGCCGCGATGAGAATGATGGTGGACTGGATCAGGCCAATGAAGATATACGGAACGATCTTGCCGGTCATCACTTCGAGCGGATTCACCGGCGTCGCGAGCAGATTCTCCATCGTCCCGCGTTCGCGTTCGCGCGTCATCGCCAGGCCGGTCATCATGACCATGGTCATGGTGAGGATGACGCCCATCAGCCCTGGCACGATATTTCGCTGGGTGATCCCTTCCGGGTTGTAAAGCCTGTGCAAGCGCACTTCGAAAGGCGCCACGCCGCTCGACAGCGACGAGAGTGGCCCCTTGAGATCCTTCACCGCGACTGAAGACACCAGCTGCTGCATCGACCCGATTGCGGTCGCGACAGCGGACGGATCCGTCGCATCAGCCTCGATCAACATCGCTGGTCGTTCGCCGCGCAGCAAGTCACGCGTGAACCCGGCGGGAATGTTGAGGACGAACTGCACCTCGCCGCGGGCGAGCGCCAGGCGCCCCGCTTCTTCATCCGGCAATTCGCCGACCATGTCGAAATAGCCGGTGGTTTTCATCGCCGCGATATAGCTGCGGGTAAACTCACTGCGGTCCGCGGCGATGATCGCGGTCGGCAGATTCCTGGGATCGGTATTGATCGCGTATCCGAAGAGCAGCAGCTGTGCGATCGGAATGCCGAGCACCATCGCGAAGGTGATCCGTTCCCGACGGAGCTGCAGGAACTCCTTGAGGACGATGCCCCAGAATCGCGCGAAGGACCAGCGCCTCATGACGGGGAGCGGAAGTTGTCCTGCGACCGGGCCATCAGGTGGATGAAAACATCCTCGAGTCCCACCTCGTCGCGAGCAATCTGGTGGTCGGTGCCGGCCGACAGGCGGCGCAGGGTTTCCTCGAGTGCGCGACCATTCTTGCCGGTCACGTGGAGCGCCGCGCCGAAGATTGCGATCTGCTCGACCCCCGGCTGCCCCTTCAGCGAACGGCTCAGCGCCTCCAGGTCGCCGCCAACGACGGTCCATGTCGTCAGCCCCTGCTCCGCGATGATCTCCGCCGCCGTGCCCTGCGACATCAATCGTCCATAGGCGATGTAAGCGAGCTTATGGCAGCGCTGGGCTTCGTCCATGTAATGCGTGCTGACGAGGACTGAGACACCGCGCGCGGCGACCCCGTGGAGTTCGTCCCAGAAGTCGCGGCGCGCCTTCGGATCAACGCCGGCGGTCGGCTCGTCGAGCAGGAGCAGCTCGGGGTCGTGCAACATGCACGCGGCAAGCGCGAGCCGCTGCTTCCATCCGCCCGACAACGTTCCGGCGAGCTGCCCGGCGCGCGACGTGAGTCCCAGGCCTTCGAGCGCGGCGTCCACGACACGACGACGCCGAGGCATCTGATACAGCCGCGCGACAAAATCCAGGTTCTCGCGGATCGAGAGGTCTTCCCAGAAGGAGAAACGTTGCGTCATATAACCGACGCGCCGTTTGATTTGATTCTGCTGACGGCGGAGGTCGAAGCCGAGACATGTGCCCGACCCCGAATCTGGAGTGAGGAGGCCGCACATCATGCGAATGGTGGTGGTCTTACCACTGCCATTCGGCCCGAGGAACCCGAAGATCTCTCCGCGCTCGACGCGCATCGACACGTCGTCGACCACCAGTTTCTTGCCGAAACGCTTGGTGAGCCCACGCACGTCAATTGAATATTGCGGCGGCGCTCCCGCGGTCATGGGCGTACGACCTCGACCGGCTGTCCGGGCCGAAGCGCGCGTGCGCCTTCTGCCGCGGGACGCGCCTCGATCATAAAGACCAGCTTGGCGCGATTCTCGTTGCTGTAGATGATGGGCGGCGTGAATTCAGGTTGCGGCGAGACATAACTGACCGTTGCCGCAATGGGCGCCTGGCAGCCGTCACAACGAATACTGATCTGGCGGCCCACCGTAAAAGCGCTGAGTGCTCCTTCCGGAACGAACAATCGAACCTTGACGTTGGCGGGCGGCAGCATGCGGACGACTGGNGCNCCGGANGGTACCCATTCGCCCTCACGAAAGAGTGTGTCGACGATAAGNCCCCCCTGNGCGGCNAGCACGTGCTTCTGGTCCAACCGCCAGCGAGTCTGCTCGGCNGCCGCGCGAGCCTCCTCGACCTGCGAGGTCTGGACGCGGATCTGATCGGGTCTGGCCGACAATTCGGCCACTTCGAGCTGGCCTTTGAGCTCGCGTACGCGTGCCGCGTCGACTTCATGTTTTGTGCGGGAGGCCTCGAGCTGCATGCGGGAAATGCCACCTGCCTCGAGCTGCGCTGTGTCGATCGCGAGCTGAGACGCGGATCGCTTCTCCGCCGCGCTGGCTTGCTCGAGTTGTGCACGGACGACGTCCACTTCGACGCTGCGCTTTCCCGTTCGCAAGTCTGCCAGCTGCGCGTTGGCAGCCTTCACCGCTTCGTCGGCTTGTCGAACGGCAGCGGTTTCCTGCTTCGCTTCCAGATCGAACAAGGGCGTGTTGGCGTCGACGGCTTGTCCGCGTGCCACGAACAGCCGCTCGAGACGGCCGCCGACACCGGAGGCGACGTGCACGAACTCTCCCTCGACGTAGCCCTGAAACGTGCCGGTGTCAGGTTTCGCGCACCCCGAGCACACGACCATCGCCGCAATCGTCAACACCCTCGACGTCATCGTGGAAGCGCTCTCCCGGAAAGTAGAAGAGTACAGGCAAGTGACAGCGAATGTAATGAAGAACTGCTCGAGGGGGCACGGAGGGCTTCTGCACCCGGACCCTATAGACTAATGACGGCTTGGCTCAGCACACACAAGGATCGCCCCCGATGTCCAGTCCATGGGAGTCCCTGGTCACCCTCAACGAGCGGCTTCGGCCGCTACACGACCCGGTGGCTATTCAGGAAGCTGCTGTCAGCCTGCTTGCGGCGCAACTTCAGGCGAGCCGGGTCCAGTATGCCCAGATTGACGGTGACGATTTCGTCCTCATCAAGGCCTGCGATGCAGACGGCGTGTTTCCCTTACCGTTTCGCGGCCGGCTCGCCGATTTCGGCGAAGCGATCGTCCTCGCCTGCCGTCGCGGCGAGACGATCGTTGTCGATGACGTGCGTTCCGATGAACGCTTGGGGGTCGCCGAGCGCGACCAGCTTCTCCTTCACCAGGCCGCCGCATTCGTGGTCACGCCACTCATAAAGGACACGCATTGGGTTGCCGCATTTGGCGTCGACAGTGCGACGCCGCGGCGCTGGACACCGGATCAGATTGCGCTGATCGAGGTGATCGCCGATCGAACATGGTCGGCCACCGAGCGGGCCCGCGCAGAAGAGGCGCTTGGCCGGAGCGAGAGCCGGCAAACATTCCTGCGCCGCTTGAACGACACCATTCGTCCTCTTGCCGATCCGGCGCGTATCCTTGCCGAGACATGCCGGTTGCTCGGCTCGCACTTGCGCGTGAATCGCGTCGGCTACGGCCAGATCGACGGCGACGACTGCGTGATGGTCAGCGAATACCTCGACGGCCTTTCAGCACAGCCGGCCCGCTTTCCCTGGGTCAAATTTGGTGCGAGCCGCACTCAGGAAATCCTGACCGGCCGCACGTTGTCGGCCAGCGACACGTCCATCGAGCCGCACACGATCGAAGAGCGAGCGGCGCTGCTCGCCGCCGGAATCGGCGCATATATCTGTCCGCTGCTGATCAAGGACGGCCGCTTCGTCGGCGCGTTCGGCATCCATAGCCGCTCGCCGCGTGTGTGGACACCCGAGGAGATCGCGCTAGCCGAAGAGGTGGCGGATCGAATCTGGGCGACCATCGAGCACCACAGAGCGGAAGCCGAGCTACGCGCCAACGAAGAGCGGTTGGCGTTTCTTCTCGCCTTGAACGATACGCTTCGGCACTTGCGCGACCCTGCTGCGGTTCTGGAAAGCGCCGCACGGCTGCTCGCCGAGCACCTCGATGTCACCCGTGTCGGCTATGCCGGGCTCGAAGGCAGCGAATACGTGATCCGCCACGAGCATACGCGCGGAGTTGCCCCGCTGACCGGACGATTGTCGGGAACCTTTGGGGTCGGGCTACGCGAGGCCTACCAGCGAGGCGAAACGGCAGTAGTGAACGACGTCGCATCGGATCCGAGGTTCACCAATCTCGAGCGTACCGCAATGAACGAGCGTCAGATCGCCGCGTTCATCGGTGTGACGCTGATCAAGGATGGCCGGATGGTGGCCGCCTTTGGCGCGAACAACGTCACCGCCCGCGTCTGGACGCAGACCGAGATCGCGCTCGTCCGTGATGTCGCCGAACGCACATGGGAAGCGGTCGAACGTGCGCGCGTCGAGGCGGACCTGCGCGAACGCGAGCACCGGTTTCGCCTCGCGCTCGGCGCTTCCGGCGGCGCGTCCTGGACGTGGGATTCCCAAACCAACGAGGTCGATTGGGATACCGCGTTCCGGGCGCGGTTCGGTTTTTCCGCCGACGAGCCGGCGTTGTTCGAGGCCTGGCTGGCGCGGGTCCACGTCGACGATCGGCCCAAGATCCGCTCGACTCTCGAGGAGGTTTTGCGCAGCAGGGATACCTGGGATCTCATCTACCGCTTCGTCCGCCCTGATCGAACGGAGCTGTGGATCCAAAGCCTCGGTCGGGCGGATCGCGACGCCGCCGGCCAGGCAACACGGCTCACCGGTCTTGAACTGGATGTGACCGAGCGGCGGCGGATGGAAGAGGCGGTGCAAGCCCGCCGCGACGAAGAACACGATCGCGAGCTGCGGCTGCTGCTCGAAGGAGCAACCCAAGGCATCCTTTCACTCGACGCGTCGGGCACCATCGTCATGGCCAATCGGGCCGTTGAAGCGATGTTTGGCTGGACCGCGGCTACGCTGGTTGGTCAGCCTATAGATCGACTCGTGCCTTCGCTGCTGCGCGATGCACAGGTAATACAGCGGATTGCGGATGTTGCGGCGGCCCATTCGCGGCCATTGGGACACCTTCTGCGCCTGGTCGGCGAACGCCAGGATGGCTCGACGTTTCCAATCGAAGTGAGTCTCAGTCAGGTACCAACTGCGGGCGGAGGCCGCGCGCTCGCATTCGTCACCGACATCACCGAGCGTCAGCGCGCCGAGTCGGCGCTGCAGGAGCGCACTGCGGAACTGGAGTATCGGACGACACAACTGAGCCAGATGGCATGGGATCTCACGCTTGCCGAGCATAATGCCCGCGAGCAAATCGCGCGAACCCTGCACGACGGCCTCCAGCAACTGCTGTTCATCGTGTCCCTGAACCTCGATCAGCAGCTGAACCGCGACCGCGACCGCGGGGTCGAACCGAGCGAGCTTCTTTCAGAGGCGAAGCTTCATGTAGGCGAAGCAACCGCGGCGGCACGGTCGCTGCACCTCGAGCTCTTTCCGCCCGTCCTTCAGCGCGCCGGATTACCGGCAGCGTTGACGTGGCTGGTCAGCTGGACCCGTGAGAAATACAAACTGAACGTGCAGATCGACGCTGATCCCGACGCCGACACGGCGCGCAAAGACGTTCGGACGCTTCTGTTCGAGTCGGTACGAGAGCTGCTGTTCAATGCGTTCAAACACGCACACGCCGAACGCGTCACGCTGACTTTGCGACTGGACCGCGACGATCAACTCTGCATCACGGTCAGCGACGACGGAGTTGGCTTCGCGGCACCGGCGCTCGACTCCCGATCAGAAACCGGACAGGTGGGCTGGGGACTCTTCAGCATCCGTGACCGTCTGACGCTGCTCGGCGGCCGGGTCGACATCGACAGTGCACCCGGCCGCGGAACCAGGGTCCATCTGTTCGCGCCGCGCAGCGCATCACAGGGCCGCACGTCCCGTGCTGGCGACGGAGGCCGCCCGGCGAAGGAACTGGCGGGCACACGCGACGGGCACCGCGCCTACCCTGGCGCGCTGCGAATTCTCATCGCCGACGATCACGCCGCGGTCAGGAACGCGCTGCGCGAGATGCTGCACCAATGGCCGCAGCTCTCGGTGGTCGGCGATGCGGCCAACGGCGTCGAGGCGATCGCCGCCGCCTTGACGCTGCAGCCGGACGTCATTCTCATGGACATGGCGATGCCGCAGATGGACGGGGTCGAGGCCACCGCCCGGATCCACGCGGAAATGCCGGACATCCAGGTACTCGGCCTGTCGATGCATGCCAGCAGCGAGACCGTTCACGCAATTGAACACGCTGGGGGGGTGGGCTTTTTCGTCAAAGGCGCCGACACGCAGCGCTTGATCGATCATCTCCTCGTCATTCACGCGTCCGGCGGCGCTCGCGAGGGCACCCGATCGTAATGCCGACTCGCCCACGCGTTCTGCTCGCCGACGATCATGCGGGTGTCGTACGGGCGCTCAGCCGCTTGCTTTCGTTGGAGTGCGACGTGGTCTCCACGGTGAGCGACGGCCGCGAAGTGGCGAAGACGGCGCACGCCCTTCAACCGGTCGTGGTCGTGGTGGACCTCAATCTCCCGAATGTGAATGGACTCGACGCCTGCCGCGAGATTTCTGCCAACAGTCCACGCGCGCCAGTGATCATCATCAGCGGCATGTTCGACCATGATGTCGCACAAGCAGCACGCACGGCTGGCGCGGCCGCGGCTTTTGACAAGGCCGCGATGGGCGACCAACTGGTCGCGGCGATCAAAGAAGCGTGGCGAGCGACTGCGGCGACGTGACGGTCAGAATTACGTCACGCGCAGTGCGACGATCGGATCGATCTTCATGGCGCGTCGGGCCGGCATATAGCAGGCTGCAGCGGCGACGACGATCAGCAGCAGCGACACGGTTGTGAACGTCAGCGGGTCAGTCGTCGTCACGCCAAACATCAGGCTCGCGGCTGCGCGCCCGAGCCACCAGGCTCCCACGAGTCCGAGCGAGAGACCGGCCAGGGTGAGCGCCAATCCCTCACTGATGATCATCCGGAAAATGTCACCGGCCTGGGCGCCGATGGCCAGACGCAGGCCGATCTCCTGCGCGCGCGTCGCCACGGAGTACTGGATAAGTCCGTAGATGCCGACCGCCGCCATCAGCAGCGCGACGATCGAGAAGCCGGTCAGGACTGAAGTCTGGAACCGGCGCTGTGTGAGGTAGCTCCCAAGCTGCTGATCGAGCGACGCGACTCCATAGATCGGCGAGTCCTTCTCCACACGATGCACCGCGGCGCGAAATGCCCCCGCCATCGTCAGCGGATTGCCGGAAGAGGTTCGTATGAACAGATCGACGTGTCGAGGAGCCGCGCTCTGGGCGAGCGGCACGAATATCTGCGGGAGCGCTTCGCGCTCGAGCCCTTGCCTCCGCATGTCGCCGACGATGCCCACCACCGTGTACCGAGGAGCGGTGGCGTCAGGCGATCCGAGGGTGAACACCTCACCGATCGGGTCGCGCCCTCGCCACGATCGAAGAGCCATCGCGTCATTGATGATTGCAACGCGCGGACTGTGTACCCCATCGCCGATCGAAAAAAAACGGCCGCGGAGCAACGGGGTGCCCAGGGTTCTGAAGAAATCTGGACTGACTTCGTCTCTCGTGAATCGAAAGCGATCGGAGACCGTCGCCTCTCCCCGTTTGACGCTGAGGAGCTGTTCCCGTGGGTTCGCCGTGAACAGATCGCCGATGATTCCAGCCCGCTCGACGCCAGCTACTGACTGAATCTGTTCGAGCACGCGGTCGTACAGATCGGCGCGCCGTGCGGGATCACTCAGGGGCGTGGGAGCAGACAGCTCCATCACAAGCACGCGCTCGGGAACGAATCCGGGATCGATGTGGCTCACATTCCGCCAGCTGCGGACGAGCAGGCCGGCGCCGACGAGGAGAACGATCGCAAGCGCAAACTCGGCCACGACGAGGGCACGCCGGATTCGACGGCTTGATCTTCCCCCCGCGACACTTCTGCCACCCTCCTCGCCGGACGGACGAAGAGCCCGGCGAATGATCGTCATTGCTGGCGCCAGGCCAACAAGCATTCCAGCCAGCAGCGAGATGACCAGGGTCCAGCCGAGAACGCTAAAATCGAGCCTCATGTCATTCAGGCGCGGCAAGTTGGCCGGCCCGAAGGCACGGATCAGTCGAATGCCTCCAGAGGCGAGAAGCGTGCCCGCCAATCCCGAAATCGCACCGAGCACGACACTCTCCGTGAGCAGTTGCCGCACAATGCGCCCGGCATTTGCTCCGAGCGCTGCACGAACAATCATTTCGCGCGCGCGAGCGGTGCTGCGTGCCAGCGACAGGCTTGTGACGTTGGCAACCGCGATGAGGAACACGCATAAGACGGCTCCGCCCAGCATCCACAATGCCAGTCGCGATTGCGGTCCGACCACGTAGAGAGTCAATGGCACGACCGTGACGCCCCGCTTTCTTTCGGCGACTGGTAATCGATCGTCGAGACGGCGAGCGACGGCGCTCATCTCCGCCTGCGCCTGATCGAACGTGACGGCCCGTCGGAGTCGTCCAATAGCGAACCACGTCTCGGGGCCGCGCACCGCCTGATCGGTCGTGTGCGCCTCCCACACGTCTGCATCGACTCTCGCGATCTCGAAATCAGCAGGCAGGATGCCGATGATCCGGCACGGAACGCCATTGACCACGAGCGTCGCGTCAAGCGCGTCGTGCGAGCCTCCGAATCGCGCTTGCCAGAAACGATGGCTGATCAGAACAAGCCGTTGCCGCTGCTCGGCCTCCTGAGGCGATAAATTGCGACCCAGCACGGGCTGAACGCCGAGCAGTGGAAGCAGGTTGGGGGACATGCTCGCGCCGACGATCTGCTCCGCTCCGTCAGCTCCGGTCAGGACCATCGAGACGGAGTCGAAGGTGGCGATATCCGAGAAGCTCTGAGTCTGATTCCGCCATTGTTCGACATTCCAGAGCGCTGACCTGCCCTCGCGAAGGTTCTGCGCCGGATCTTCCGTCCATAACATGGCCAGCTGTTCGGGAGAACGATATGGAAGCGGCCGCAGGAGAACCGCGTTCAGCACGCTGAACATCGCGGTGTTGATAGCGATTGCCAGTGCCAGCGTGGCGGTCGCCGCGATTGTGAAGGCCGGACTCTTGCGGAGCGTGCGAAGCGCATACCGAAGGTCACGCCGCAATTCGGTGAGCCAGAGGAACGGAAGCATTCGCAATTGTGCATGAATCGTCGAACCACGCCAAGCCCCGGTCAGCGACCAGTTGCCTGACTCCTGTGTGTTATTCCTCATCGGTTGCCGACCGTAGAGAGTCCGCGGCGCGGCGGTCAGTGCCCCGTCTGAGATACGCTATTGCCGTAGATCGCAGGCGCGCGACTGCTTTTGCAATCTCGAACTTGCTGAGGAAACTCGCCGGCTTGCAAGATCGCGTCAAGAAGACAGCCGGAAACATGCCTGGCCAACGAAGAGTTCGTCTCAAAGTAGAGCGAAGTAGTCTCGAGGCGGTGCCTCGAATGGAGTCGACTGATGAGAGGGTTCGTTGTTTTCCTGTCGATCATGGCGTCGATAACGCTGGGGCTGGGCGCCGCTCCAGCTGACCCTCACGCGACCGTCGCGCAAGGTGTCCTCACGGGCACGACCGACAATGGCGTGACTGTCTTCCGCGGCGTGCCGTTTGCCGCCCCACCCGTGGGCGACCTGCGATGGGCGCCGCCCGCTCCGCCGTTGAAGTGGGCGCAGCCGCGCCCGGCCACGACCTTCGGCGCTGCGTGCATGCAGACCCTCAGGTCTGGTGGCTCGGGACAGTGGACCAGCGAGTACATGAGCCCCGAGGCGCCTGG
>C688J18823_10002140_pt1 | contig 12350 bp, 8 predicted proteins | sample HopSoiMetagenom1_FD_18823 | JGI IMG/M metagenome (IMG submission 18823) | reverse complement strand
CAGTTATTGTTCGTTCCGTTCCGGCCAAAAACGATGTCCCCAACCGTGCTGTTCGTCCCGTTCTGGCAATCATTGCGATTGCCATTCGCCTGCACGGTGCGGGTGCTGAGAATCGTGAAATTGCCGTTGGCATCGCGGCGTGCGCGCTGCACGACGATGTTGCCGTACGAATCATAGGTACGACGCTCATAAATGGTCCCGCTGCGATCCTGCCCAACGGCGCGCCAGGAGCCATCAACCGATGTGCTGCGGCTTGTGCTCGTTGTCGGTATGCCGCGGCTGGGCACCTGAGCGCTGAGCGGGGTTGCGGAAACGACACCGGCGGCAGCCAGGGCCAATATTACTGCTTTCATCGCGAAATCCTCCGTTTGATTAGATCAACGAGCTCGTCGGTTTGACTCGACTGGCCCTTGTCCGATTTCCCCTTCTTGCCTTTCGGCTCATCGCCAAAGAGAACCTTGCCGTTTGACGGCCGATTTCTAACCGCCGACGCACAATCAGTCGGCGCCGGCTGCTGGCCCGGCGGAACGTCATTGATCCAGATCCGGCACATACCCGCTGGCGGTAAAAAACCAGGCGGCACTACCTGGTCGCGACGCTGGCCTTGCTGCGTCTGCGGCTTCGGCTTTACCGGAACTGGACGCTGGGCCTCAGCCGAGCTCGTTGAGATAACGAGAGCGGCAGCCGCGACAGCGGCGAAGCGCGTCCAGGAAGAGGTCAGGATGGGTAAAAAACGCTGTATCATGGGCCGGTAGAGGTGCACGGGGGGTGCCAAGGCGTGCCAAATGGCCTATCTATTTACAGATCAACCACTTAGCGACCAGAACAACGCCGCGAGAAAGGCGACTTGTCCTCCCTGAGGGACGACTACTTAGTACACCTCTGCGGCACCCGACGGAGACACATTCGCGCTTTCCAGCCTCAGCCGCCAGAGCGACCCGTCAGTCCCCGAATGAAATCCCGGTCGCCCGAGCCGTCAGCACCGTGTCATGGTCGATCTCGACGCGCTTTGGCGTCTTGAGCACATCCTTCAGCGGCACGGTGACTATGTGCGGCGACTGCAGAGCGATCATGTGATCCCATTTTTCTTCCGCGACTGCGCGGACCGCCGCGCCGCCGAAGCGGACGGCTAACAACCGGTCATACCCCGTTGGCATGCCGCCGCGCTGAAGATGTCCCAAAATCAGCGAACGCGTTTCCTTCCTGGTGCCTTGCTCGATCTGCTCAGCCAGCCGCTCGGCNATGCCTCCAACTCTCACTGCCTGCCCAGGCATNGACTTGCCACGAANGGCGTGNTCCTCACCNCGGGGGTGCGCTCCTTCTGCAATAACCACGATCGAGAAGTGTCTTCCTGANTTGNTTCTCGCNAGAATTTTCTCGCAAACCTTGTCGATGTCGTAGGGNATTTCCGGGATCAGGATTACGTCGGCCGTGCCGGCCAGTCCGGCGTGCANAGCGATGAATCCNGCATGACGTCCCATTACTTCGAGAACGATTACCCGATCGTGGCTTTCGGCGGTGGTGTGNAGCTTGTCGATCGCCTCGAGCGCGGTGTTAACGGCGGTATCGAAACCGAAGGTGGTGATCGTGCCGCTGACGTCGTTGTCGATGGTCTTGGGGACGCAGACTATGCGCATCCCTTTTTCGCAAAGCTCGTGTGCGATGCTCAGTGATCCGTCGCCGCCGATGGAAATCAACGCGTCGATGCCTAACTTGCGCGCGTTGTCGATCAGCTCGTCAGAGCGATCCTTTTCTACACAGCTCCCGTCCGGCAGGTAGACGGGATAGCTGAAGGGATTCCCGCGGTTGGTGGTACGAAGGATGGTCCCGCCGAGGTGCGCGATTCCGCGCACAGTCGACGCCGTCATCGGAATCACCTCTTCCTCGCCCAGCAGACCGGCGTAACCCTTCTTGACCCCGAGAACTTCCCAGCCACGGTTCACCGCCGAGAGGACCGCAGCGCGTATCACCGCGTTGAGCCCCGGCGCGTCACCTCCTCCGGTGGACAACGCGATTCTCATGATTTCAGGTTTTCTCTTCTAGTAGTGATAGGATTTCGCCCGGCTTCGCGTGCCGGCCAAGCTTTGACTTCTGGAAGATCGGCTCGTCGCCGAGCGATACCTCAAAGCGTCCGCCACGCGATGGAATCATTTTGATTTCCGCGTCGGGGAAGCGCTTTCTGATCTCGTCCGCCAGACCGGCGGCTCGTGGCTGATAGTTTCAAACCACGCAGTATTCGATACTGATCTTCATCGGTGTGGTTTGGGTTCGGCCGCTATTGGGTCGCGGGCGCGTACTGTTGCGCGAGTTGAAGGGCCTCGGGAGTGCCTGCTTCCTTGAGCGCGTTGATAGCAGGCGTGCGAATCACACTCTGCCAGACGTCGTTCGCCATTAACTGCTTGGCGAGCGGAATCGCGGCGTTTTTCTCCAGACGGATATCGGAAGCGAGCGCAGCGCCGCGGACGATTATGTTCGGGTCGCTGCGGGCCAATTCGCGGAGACGGATGGCGATGTCGCGAGTCGTGGTTGCCGGCAGCAGCAGTCGCCCGAGCGCTGTCGCGCTTTGCTGACGCACCCGAGCGTCTGGATCACGCGTCGCCGTCACGAGTGCACTCGCCACCTGGCGCATTGGCGACGCGCCGGAGCGACTGGAATCACTTCCCCACACACCGATTGCGTCGACGGCGCGTGAGCGCACGGCCCAGAAGCGATCGTTCCGAGTGGCGCCGATGAGCGCGTTCAGCGCCATCGCGTCCGCCGGACGCTGCGCCAGTACATCGACGGCTTCTATTCTGCCGAGCACGTCATCGTCGTTGACGAGCTGATACTGCATCATTCGGGTGGAGCGGGGGAAATCGGTCAAGTCGAGAATCCAGTTGCCCTTGTCCCAGCGGATTGAGCGTGGCGCTGCCTTGAGATTCGCGCCGGCTTCACCGGTTCCGTTGCGAACAGGAACGACGAAACGAACTACACCGCTGTCGGTGCGCGCCTCCACGTCCACGTCGACGTCGAAGAAACCGGTCATGCTGTCACGCGGCTGGACCTCGCGAGCGTTGATCACCAGGCGCCGCGCCGCCGCATCGTACGCAGAGGAAACCTGGAACACGGGGAATCCCGCACCGTAGACCCACTGATCGAAGAACGCCTTGAAGTCCTTGCCCGTCGTTTCCTCGAACGCTTTGCGAAGATCGTCCGTTACGACGTTGCCGTAAGCATGTTCGGTTGTGTAGTGATTCATCGCTTTCCAGAAAAGCGCATCGCCAAGCTGATGACGAAGCATCTGCAAAATCGTCGCGCCTTTTGGATAGATGTGCCCACTGAAGAAGACTTCGATCGGATCGTTTACCCACTTGTTCCAGACGATGGGGCGACGGTTGCGGCGGTCCGCTTCGATAGTCTGCTCCTGCGCGCCAAGGCGGTCGAGGGCGGTCTCATCCACGCCCTGGTCGTCTTCGCGGAACACCTGCTCCATGAAGGTGGCGAAGCCTTCGTTGAGCCAGACGTCGCCCCAATCGCGCGTAGTGAGGAGATCGCCATACCATTGGTGCCCGAGCTCGTGCGCCATCAACGGAATTGAAATAGCCTGAGGTTCTGATGCTGCCGGGTGGAGAATTTCGGCGTCGTTCTGCGAAGTGGCAGTGACGTTCTCCATGCCGCCGTACTGGAATTCCGGAATGACGATTTGATCGTACTTCACCCACGGGTAGGGGACGCCGGTTTTGCGGGAGAAGACATCGATTGCTTGCGGCGTCTTCGCAAATCCCCGCCAGGCTGCATCGACCGAATCCGGATACGTCCAGTACCCGACCGATACGTTCCTCCAGGGCTTGTCCTGCAGGACCGTATAGTTGCCGACAACGGTCGTCATCAGGTACGTGGATGCAGGCTTGTCCTGAATCCAGTGCCACTCGACGCTATCGCCCACCGCGCGTGATCCCGCCAAGCGTCCGTTGGACAAAGCTCGCTCGTCCTTCGCTGTCCAGATAAAAAATTCCCACGTCGTTTTATCGTTTGGAAAATCGTACGTCGGCACCCAGAAGTGGTTGTCCTGGGTCTCGCCCTGGGTCCAGACGATGTGTTTGGCCGGTCTGAAATACGCCCCCTTCGAGCGGTTGGCGCCGTCATAGTCAATCGTGATGGAAGTTTTTTGTCCGGCGCGGAGCGAAGAAGCGAGATGGACGGTGAGGACGCTTCCGTCGTAATCGTATCTCAGAGCCTTGTCGTCGCCGGCGACGCGCTTGAAAGTCATGTCGCCCGCGTCGACCATCACCGTCGAGAGGGGCGCGGCATCAGGCAAGCCAGCGATGGTAAGCGTCGTTCGTCCGACTACGGCCTGTCGCGACCAATCGAATCGGAGTGTTGTAACCTGATTCTGAAGATCGTACCGCCTCACTCTTTCGGGGTGAGCTGTTCCTTCTGGTGGAGGCCCCCAGATGATGAGCGGCGCCTCCTGGAAAGCCGGCACACGATCGGGCGTAAGCGATGTATCCATCCGAAACGGCGGGCGACCAACCGACGGATTTGGCTGCGGAATCTCAGGTGCGGGAGGCGGAGCTGCGGGGGCGCAAGCAACGGCGAGCGCGAAAACCACAGCGCTCGACAGCAATTCAGCTTTCATTTTTGCGGGACGGTATGAGCAGACCGGGAAAGTTCGGATCAGCGACAGAGCAGTTGTGCACCGTATGCTATGCATATCCCCAACCCGAGGGAAGTGAGACGCCACGCAGCCACGCGTTCACCGTTCCGGAAATCACAATCACGCTGTGTATCATGGGTGTTTTGACCGCCATCGCCGTGCCACGGGCAGGCAAACTCATCGATACGATTCAGGTCCGGGGCGCGGTTGCTGACATCGAATCTGCGTTCAGCGGCGCCCGGCACATCGCCATTGCCCGGTCGGCGCAGTCAACCGTCGAGATCGATACCACGAATCGACGGATTTTCGTGAGCGTTGGCGGTGACACGCTCCGCCGGCGCGATGTCGGTGCCGAGCACGGGGTTCAGATCTCGGCAACGCGAGTACGAATGTCGTACGCGGCGACAGGAATGGGCTACGGCGCCGCCAACCTCAGCGTCGTCGTGCGACGGAGCCTGGCCGTCGATACCGTTTTTGTTTCGCGGCTCGGTCGGCTGCGGCACTAGCCTCGGTAGAAGCAACCTCCTCCGCGGTAAGCGATTCGCCCGGCGCCGGCACAGCCTCGGCTGTCGTGCCGAAGTCGTAACCGGGCACCGAAATTCGCGGAATCTGCTGGCCTATGGTCCGCTCGATTGAACGTACCATCGCAATCTCGTCGGTTGACATGAAAGTGAAAGCGTCGCCCGTTGCCGCGGCGCGTCCAGTGCGGCCGATCCGGTGGACGTAGTCTTCCGGCTGCTGGGGCACGTCGTAATTGATGACGTGACTGATCCCGGAAACGTCGAGTCCCCGCTGGGCGATGTCCGTGGCGACGAGCACTCGAATCTTCCCAGCCTTGAAATCATCGAGAGCGCGCGTGCGTTCGCCCTGCGACTTATCCGCGTGCATCGCCGTCGCGGCAACGCCCTGATCTTCAAGGTGCTGAACGACACGATCGGCGCCATGCTTGGTGCGGGTGAAAACCAGGACCGAATCCATCTCCGGTTTCTTCAGCAGCTCCACCAGCAGAGTATTCTTTCGCTCTCGCGGCACCGGATAGACAGCATGTGTCACGGTGCTCGCCGCTTCGGAGCGACGACCAACCTGGACCACTACCGGCTTCCGCAAATACTTCCGCGCCAGCGCTTCAACCTCTGGCGGCATCGTGGCGCTGAACAATAACGTCTGCCGATAGCGCGGAATATCGTTCACTATCCGATTGAGCTGCGGCGCGAAGCCCATGTCCAACATTCTGTCTGCCTCATCGAGCACCAGGACTTCCAGATCATCGAAAGAGACGTTGCCTCGCTCCATATGATCGAGCAGCCGACCTGGTGTNGCCACCACGACATCGACGCCGCGCCGCAATTCCTTCGATTGAGGCTCGATGCCGACCCCACCATAGATCGGTACTACGCGCAGGTCGGTGTGCTTTCCGTACTTTCGGAAACTCGCCTCGACCTGTGCTGCGAGCTCGCGCGTCGGAGTAAGGATCAGCACCCTCACATGATGGACAGGCTCGCCACTGCTGCCGGTGAGCGGAGCGGTGATGAGATTGTGCACGATCGGGAGCGTAAACCCCGCCGTTTTTCCGGTTCCGGTCTGGGCCAGGCCGATCAGGTCCCTTCCCGACAGCGCCAGCGGGATGGCCTGCGCCTGGATCGGTGTTGGGTTCTCATATCCGGCATCGCGCACAGCGTGCAGAACTTCGGGCGCGAGGTCCAGCTCCGCAAAGGAGATGCTCGCCTCGATTTTCTCCTCATTCATCTGCCGGAATATACCCGGTGGAGCAGCCTCAACAGCGCTTCGTTCACCTCGCGGGGAGTTTCCTCAGGGACGACATGCCCTGCGTCGACTACGGAAGTCAGCTCGATCTGTGGCAGCAGAGTGCGATAAATCTCCATGCCGTTGTCCGGCATCATGTGATCGCGCGTTCCCCACACTCCCACAGCGGGCAGATTTACCACCGGTAACTGCCGGTGCTCAGCCGCCTTCCAATCATATGAATGCAAAACTTGCCGAATCGCGGGACCATACTCGGCGAATTGAGAGGGCGCTACGTATTCCTCGACGTCGCGCGCGCTGAAGTGTCCGCGCTTTCCGTAGACTCGCCTCAGGGCAATCTTAACCACCGTCCTCGATCTTACCCGACTCATTAACGGGTTCAGAACCCCCGGTGTGAGCAGGCGATAAAGCCGCATCAAGGGCACACCCGTGAGTCCTGCCGGCGCGATCAACCCGATACCGCTCAGGCGCTGTGAATGCCTGGCGGCGAAATGGTAGACAAGCGAGCCGCCGAGGGAATGGCCAGCTAATACCGGGTGCGCGAGACCAACCGCATCGAGCGCCTGCCGCACATGCTCCACCAGTGCATCGATAGTGTATTCCCCGGCGCCGCGCGGTTTGTCCGATAATCCGTGACCCTTGAGATCGAGCGCGACGACGCGATAACCGGCGTCGGCGAGAGCGGGGATGTTGAACCGGAACACGTACACGGTGCACCCCCAGCCGTGGACGAGAACTATCGGTGGCGCGGCAGGATCGCCACGCTCCACAACGCGTATCCTGATTCCGGATTCGAGCCGCGGAAAGCTCACGCGGTATGTCGCATCGCCGGCGGGAAACATCTCGCCGGGACCGAGAATGTCCCGGCGACCCAACCTGATCATGCGATCAGATCAATTCAATTTCTCTGCCGAGTAGCTTCCCAATGAGGCCGATACGAAAAGTGACGTCGGTCCATTTTGATTCGACGGAGGCGCCATCGTCGAGTGGGAATGTCGACCAGGCCCACGGATGCGCTGTCGTCGGCCGGTCCATCCCCTTGTGCGGATGCCATACGCCGTTCCGATCGCGATCGTCGACAAATCTGTCGAAGAGCTTCAGCCAGCCCTCGTTGCGGCGAAGGAAGTTGAGGCGCGCCATCGTCTCGAGCCACGTCAGTGCGAACGGCACGTCCGCCTCGACCGCGTTTCTGTGCGGCAGCACATCGCCCATGATCAGATGCGGCTGCGCCACCATCTTCTTGCCGAAAAGCTGAACGATTTCCTGGCGAGGCAGCGCCTGGGTGATCGCTTCATATATCCGTTCGACCTCGCTGAAGTGCTCGTGCCTGAAGATCGGCATGTAGGCGAGCATCGTCAGAGTATAGATCGACGGCGGCGCTGCCTCGGGCGCGAGTACGTGTGCGTTGCCGACGCGCATCCACGGCTTTTCGCCAAGGGGAGAAGTCAGATAGGATATGGTTCTCTCGAGAATGCGGCGCGCAGCGCCCCGCAGACGCGGGTCGTTCTCGTAGCCCATCTGTGCAAGGGTGGCAGCGGCGGCTTCCCGAAACAGACCGCGCGTTCGACGAACGACGTCGTCATCCCTCGTCTTCGAACCGAGCTCGAAGGTGAATGCTGGATCGTTGTCCTCCGCCAGCAATCTGAAGAGGATCCTTCGAGCAAGTATGAGCGGCGGAGAATCGGCGGTCCAACCATATTCCGCCAGCCGCCTCACTGCCGGGACGGTACCGATATTGGCGAAATCGCCGCCGTGGCGACCGGGAATGGAGAGCACCGAACGATTCCACATCCCATCGCGCGACTGCGTGACCGCGAGTCTTATGGCCGGCCGGTGAGAGTAAGGCAGCCACTCGAAGTCGGGCAAACCGGCGTCAGAGACCCCGAATTCTTTCAACGCCCGATACTTGATCGGAGCAGATGCGTATTCGAGGAGCCAGCTCAGCGGAAAGCTGAGCGACTCCACGGGTGATTCTGATGTCGCTAGGGCCAGTTCGGAGCTGGTACTGGGTGCAGTCACAGGCGCTCGGCGCGAAGAAGGCGGGCAGCGGCCGACAGGCACATGAGCCTGCCTTCAGGGCGGGAAGAATAGCAGGTTTTAGGCGAGACGCTAGGGACTTAGGCTAAGTCTATATCTGACAGACTGTTAGCGACCATTCCCGCGGGTGGGGAACGAGTTTTGGACCGCTTCTAACTTGTCCGGCAACGCAGCCCGAACATGGCCCAACCTTTTTTGATCGGACGGCGTATAATGACCACGGATGCCATTCCGGCATCATCACACATCAGGAGAGAAGGATGAAGGTTATTCGCATCGCCACGCTGGCTGCGGCCCTTTGCGTTGGCATGACAACGATTGCTGGCGCGCAAGGCACAGAGCCACAGGGTCAGGGACAGGGTGGAATGGGTCGTGGCGAAAGAATGGGTGGCATGCTCCTCAAGGATATCACCTTGACCGATGCGCAGAAGGCGCAGGCCAAGACGATTCGCGAGAAGTACCTCCCGCAGCAGATGGAATTGCGCAAAGCGGCGCAGGCAGTGGGTGGTCCGCCAGACGAGGCGACCCGCACCAAGATGAGGGACCTTCAGGCCAAGCAGACCGCGGAGCTTCGCGCCATTCTGACCGCCGATCAGCAGGCGGTGTTCGATAAGAATCTCGCGACGATGAAGGAGCGGATGGACGCCCGGAAGAACGGCAGCAGCTAAGTACTATGATCGCGGCTCGAGCGCCGCGACTGTATAGTTGCTCTTCGGGTTCCAGAGTATCCAGCTTTGGAACCCGTTGTCGTATCCGGCTTTTTTCTGGGCGCGAATGTGCTCGGCATAATAGTGCGGCGGGCCGAGTGTGAAGTCCTGGTACCACGGAATGATCTTGGCGGCGTTCACGATGTGCGCTGAACGCGCTTTCGCATCCTTGAGCGCATGATCGATGGTCTCGTAAGGATGCGCGTTCGGATTGCGAAGTTTGTAGGTGCCCCGCGCAAAGTGCGAAGGGTAAACCATCGGCAGCACGACATCGACCTGGTCAACGAACATCTCCCACCGCTGCCCAATGCCCATGTCCGTGGTGTCGGTGGCAGTAAGTCCGAAGACATCGGCGGTCACGGGAATTCCGCGCGATTCGAGATTCTTGCGCACGAATCCAAGCTGGTCGCGAATTACCTGCGCCCGTACGCGACCCTTAGCCAACGGATAGACCGTTTCCGAAATGAGCCGTTTCTCGTCGGGAAAACGCACGTAATCGAATTGTACCTCACTGAACCCGAGGTCGTACGCTTCCCGCGCGAGGTCGGCTGCGTACTGCCACACCACCGGCTGGTGAGGGTCGAGCCATGGTCTCCCATTCTTGTCGAGCCACGGCTGCAGATCTGATTTGCGCTTGATAGCGAGCTCGAGCTTTTTACTCGCCAGCAACGGATCCTTGGCGACAACGATCCGTGCGATCGGGTAGATGCCGTTCGCGATCAGGGTGTCGAGCACGGCGCGAACCTTGGAGTCGGACATCCAGTGACCGTCCGCTGTGTCCGCCCCGATTTCACGGGCGAGGGGAACTTTCGACCGGTAAAGAACAAAGCCCCGATCGTCTTTGACGTCGATGACGAGCGCGTTGACTTCGGTCTTTCGGGCGACGTCGATGAGCTGCCTCAGCTTGCTTCCCAGCGCCGCCCAGCGATTCACGTAGAGACCGCGCAAGGTGTCAGGAGTTGGAACGTGAACAATGGGGGGTTTGGCGGCGGCGGGTGTAGCCACAGTGGATGACGCGAAAGATTTGACACGGCTGGCCGTCGATGAAGCAGCGCCGGGTTTCGCACTGGTATCGCCGCCACAAGCAAGCGCCAGAAGGAGCGATGTGATTGCTCCGCGGCGACCCGCTTTAATGATCATGATGATTGGCCGCGCCGAGACGCCGCGAAGCCCGACCTCAGAGCGCGTTCAACTCAGCGTTGGCGTCGGAGAGATAACCCATCTCCCGTACCACGGTCTGCGCCTGCTGGGTGACCATCGTGAGACCGGTGGGCTGCACGCCGAGACCGCCGGTGCGGAAGCGCACCAGCTCCAGCCGCATAGACCTGAGTATCTGCCGGCAGTGATCGAGCTTCTCCTGAGCCTCTTTCTTCTTCCGTCCGACTTCCGCCAGCGCGCGGCGTTGCCGGCGTAGCATGGCAAGCCGGCGTACGCGCTCCTCGCTCGCGCGGTAGTCGAGCGGATTCGCCTGCGACTCGAGGGTATCGATCTCCTTTTCCACGCTTTCGGAGGTTTCGCGCCCTGTGCTTCGATCGAGATCCGACAAAGACAGCGCGAGTTGCTGAACTTTGCGGAAGATGGCGTCCGCAGAAGTCGCCACTTCGGGAATTTGCTCCCTCTCATCGGGCGGCATGTTCAGAAGCTGACGATGGATCTCGCGATGATCGCCTTCTGCCTCGCGAATGGCGGAGCCGTAGCGTGAGTCAGCGTAGGGCGCCGGGGCGCCAGCGGGAATCGGACTCAGGCTTGTGGTCGGACCACCCGCTCTCGGATAAGGCTGAAACGGTTGCGCCGTTGGAACCGGAGAAAGCGGAGAATACAATCCCTGGCCTCGTGCGCGCGCACGGGCACGAACCTCGGCGCGCTTTTTCTCGTCGAACAACGCGCGCGCATCATCAATGGTTTCCGCCGCGACATCGAAGATCAATCGGTCGCGCGGCTGACGGAACACATCGCGCCAATCGTAGCCAGCCGCCCAGAGCTTCGAGTATCTGAACGCCAGAAACACGGTCCAGACCACCGTCAGGGCGATAAAGTCGTGATTCGAGAACAGCGAGATCGGGACGAGGATCGCATTGACGGCAAGGTACGGCGCAAGCTTGCGTCTGAACGAGACAACCTGCGGCGCGTTCCACTTGCTCACTTCTTCCGGCGTCGGCTGCGAAGGCAGATACGACTGACTCGGCTGGCGGTAGCGGCCGACACCGACTGATTCATTGATGATCCGGTCGCGTATGCCATCTTCGATTGCCGCACCCATGTCGCGCCGGGTTCCTGGTTGCGTAGCCGCGGGAGCGGCGCGTGTGGCAAGGGTAGGCATGGCGCCACCACTCAGGGCAACCGCAAACGCGGCGGCACTGGGGAACCGGTCGTCGGGATCCTTCTCGAGGCACATCATAACNGCACGCGACAGATCCGGCGGCAGATCGGGCCAACGCTCGTCGACCGGGATCGGCCGTTCCGACAGATGCTTGACCAGCATCGACGGAGTGTTGGTGGCGACGAACGGAGTCTGTCCGCAGAGCATTTGATAGCCGACGACGCCCAGCGAATAGAGATCGCTGCGGCCGTCGATGGCGCGGTCTCCAGCTGACTGTTCAGGTGACATATATGCAGGCGTGCCGATCGCCATGCCGGTGGCGGTCAGACGCGAGTCTCCCATGTCGGTGAGAGCGCGCGCGATGCCGAAGTCGGTGACCATCGCACGACCGGTTTCATCATCGATGATGATGTTGTCGGGCTTGATGTCACGGTGGATGACGTTGCGATTGTGCGCGTAAGCGAGCGCTTCAGCTACTTCGCGCAGAATGCGACGCACTTCGACCGGGGGCATCGGTCCGTGCTGCTGGAGCCGCTGCCCGAGGTTATCACCCTTGATGTACGACATCACGAAGTAGACGAGATTGTCTCGCTCTTCGACTGTGTAGATGGGAACGATGTTCGGATGATTGAGCTGCGCCGCTGTCTCTGCTTCTCGCAGAAACCGCTGGCGAATATCCGCGCGGAAACTCAGCTCCGGTGGCAGAACCTTGATCGCGATCTCGCGCTTCAGCCGTCTGTCGCGCGCGCAATACACGATGCCCATGCCGCCACGACCGACTTCGCTCTCTAGCTCATAGTTTGCAGAGAGAACTTGCGCCACATGTGTGCCTAGCTCGTCTTCGGGTCTAATTGGCATGGCGCCGCGTCGAATCAGCAGTTCCGGT
>C688J18823_10002138_pt1 | contig 12353 bp, 9 predicted proteins | sample HopSoiMetagenom1_FD_18823 | JGI IMG/M metagenome (IMG submission 18823) | reverse complement strand
GTTGTTCTGCTGCGAGAGGTGCGCGCCGATGATGTGCTTGAGCCTCGAGCGGTCGAGCGCGCCGAGGAGGCGGCCGGACTCGCGGTTGTCGAGGTGGCCGAAGGGGCCGCCGATGCGTTCCTTCAGCCAGCGCGGATAGCCGCCACTCCACAGCATGTCGCGGTCGTAGTTGCACTCGAGCACCAGCGCGCTCAGGCCGGAGAGCGTCTTCTCGACGTGGCGCGTGCTGATGCCGATATCGGTGAGCACGCCGAGGCGCGCGGCGCCGTCGGAGACGACGTACTGCACGGGCTCCGCTGCGTCGTGCGGCACTGTGAAGGGCAGGACTTCCATTGAACCCACCGCGACCTTGTGCTCGCCGCGGATGAACTCGGTGCGCACGCCATCGTGGAACTTGCCCTCGGCCTTCAGCGCGCGCAGCGTGCCGTGCGTGAGGAATACCACCACGTTATGCGCCGCGGCGAAGTCGGCGACGCAGCCGGCGTGGTCGCTGTGCTCGTGAGTGACGAGCACACCATGGATGTCGGATGGCGCGAGGCCCAGGCGCGCGAGACGCCGCTCGGTGTCGCGCAGCGAGAGCCCGCAATCGATGAGGACGGTGGTCGTGCCGATGAGATCGACCGATTGCGCCACCAGGCAGTTGCCGCTCGAGCCGCTCGCGAGCGAGGCGAAGCGCAGCAACTTATTTCAGCTGCTCGTGGAGGAGCGTCAGGATGCGCTGCCCGGTCTTAGTCTTGTCGGCGACGCCGTCCTTGTTGAGGACATTCACCTGGCTCGCGGTGCCCGTCTCCCGGATCTGCACGCGGTACTGCTCCGCCTTCACCTTGCTCTCGTTGGTGAATAGGCGCGTGAGGAAGCCGCGCGGATCCTTCTCGAGCTCGGGGTCGGCGTAGCGCACGAAGTAGATGCCCTTCGCCCGATCGCGGTCCTCCACCGTGAAGCCGACGCGGTCGAGCGCGAGGCCGACGCGCCGCCACACGCGGTCGAAGGGCTCGGGTACTTCCAGCTGCTCGAGGCCGTCGATGCCCTTCTTGATCTCGGCCTTGGTATCGGGCGTGGCATTGGCCGTCAGCGTGCGCGCGCGGTCGTCCTGCGCGCCGAGCCGCACCATCAGGCGGCGCAGGTATTCCGCCTCGAGCTCCGGGTCCTGCTTGCGCGGCTGCCAGCGCGAGTCGCCCATGTTGCCGCTCGCCGGATCCCGGGCGGTGGTATAGACCTCCTCCATGCCGCGATGGCTGATGTAGATCTCGGTGCCCTTGCCGTCGGCCGTGCGCTCGAGCCGCGTGCGGAACTTGTCGCGCTCCGAGCTCGAGTACACGGAATCGAGCGTACGGCTGAGGATGCCGCGCACGCCGCTTTCCGGCACGCGGTTGCGCACCTCGGCCCACTCGGTCTCCATCACCCCGAACTCCGGCAGGTCGATCTTCACGAGGAAGCCGTTCTCCTGCCAGAAGTCCTTCACCGCAGGCCACAGCCGCTCCGGCGTCTCTTCAACGACGAGCCAGCGTTGCGCGCCGGCGCGCTCGACCCGCATGCGGTCCACCGAAGGCAGCACCACGGTGCTCGCGCCGGGCTTCGTTTCGCGCCGCTCGGCCTGGTAGCCCGACAGCGTGGCGGTCGATTTCGTCGAATCGGGGACGGCGTAGCGGTTATCGCGCGCCGGGGTCGTCAGGTCGGGCGGCACCTCGAGCGGCGGCAGCGTGCTCGAGTTCTTGTACTGGGTCTTGTCGCCTTCCGCCCAATCGGAAATGCTCGAACACCCGCCGAGCAGGAGAACGCCCGCTATTGCCCACCACCACTTTTGCATCAGCCGCGTCTCTCCACTACGCGCAATCCCGGCAGCGGGATGCCGGCTTCGTGCAGCGCGTCGCGAACGGTGTCGTGGAAGCGCTCCGCGAGCGGCGAGAGCGGCAGGCGCAGGCCGCGCTCGATCAGTCCCATTTCGGCCATCGCCCACTTCACCGGGATCGGGTTCGCCTCGACGAAGAGCTTCTGGTGCAGCGGAAAGACCTTGAAGTTGAGCTCGCGCGCCTTCTTCACGTCGCCGACGAGCGCGGCGGCGCACATCTGGTGCATGAGCTTGGGGGCGACGTTCGCGGTCACCGAGATCACGCCATGGCCGCCGAGCAGGATCAGCGCGAGGCAGGTGGCGTCGTCGCCGGAGTAGATCGAGAAGTTGCGCGGCGCGCGCCGGATGAGGTCGCTGTTGCGCTCGATGTTCGCGGTGGCTTCCTTGATGCCGATGATGCCCGGCACCTGCGCAAGGCGCAGCACCGTGTCGGTCTGCAGGTCCGCGACCGTGCGGCCCGGCACGTTGTACAGGATCATCGGCAGGTCCACCGACTCCGCGATCTTGCGGAAATGCAGATACATCCCTTCCTGCGTCGGCTTGTTGTAATAAGGCACGACCGACAGGCAGGCGGTGGCGCCGTTTTCCTTGGCCGACGCGGTGAGCTCGATCGCTTCCACCGTCGAGTTGCCGCCGGTGCCGGCGATGATCGGGATGCGGCCGTGCGAGTGCTGCACGGCGATGCGGATCAGCTCCTTGTGCTCGTCGAAGTTCACCGTCGGCGACTCGCCGGTGGTGCCGACCACCACGATGCCGTCGGTGCCTTCCGCGACGTGCCAGTCGATGAGCTGCCTGAAGCGCGCGAGGTCGAGGGCTCCGTCCTCGCGCATGGGGGTGACGATGGCGACCAGGCTTCCGGTGATCATGGCGCGATTCTAATACCTCCCGTATCGCCCAGTCGCGCGCAGAGGCGCTGAATCATCGCGGGCTTGGGCCGCTCCACGTATCCCTGCTCGAATGCGATCGGAGTCAGCGCCCGGAAAGCTTGCAGGAGCTCGCCCGGCTCGAGCAGAAACGCGGGATTCGACGGCCGGCCGTAGCGCTCGTTGCCCGCCATGAATGTTTCATAGATCAGCACGCCACCTTCCGCCATTGATGCCGCAAGGTGCGGAAAAAGCGGCCGGTGCAGGTAGTTGGTGACTACGATCGCCGCGAAGCGCGTCCCGGTGAAAGGCCACGGGCTGCCATCCTCGAGGTCGCCCTGCAGGAAGCGCACGCCGGGAACGGTCAGCGGCTCGCGGTCGAGCGCCACGACCTCGAGCCCGCGCTCCGCGAAGAGGATCGAATGACGACCACCGCCGGCGGCGAGATCGAGCACCGGGCCGCGATCGACGAGCTCGGCCCAGCGCCGCACCCACGGCGAAGCCATTTCCATCCGGAAATGTTAGCGCGGCGCGGCGCGCCGGTTCTCCATCTCTTCCTGGTTGGCGGCCGAAGCGAGCTGGCGCACGGTGTCCGCGGCCTGCGAGACCGTGGTCACCACTTCGTCGACGCCGAGCTTCGCCAGGCGTTCCTGCGAGCGCGCCGATTCCTCTCCAGCGCCCCACAAGCCGACCGCGATCTTCACGCCGGGCATCTGACGGCGAAGGCGCCGCGCAAGCTCGCCCGCATAGTGCGCGGTGTTCGGCGGCACGGCGGAAATGAGGATGGCGCCGCAACGCTTCTGCGCGAAGATCTCGGCGACCTCGGCGGGGCGCACCGGCGGCGCGAGCACCGTCGTCTGGGCGGGCGGCAGCAGCCGCGCGATCATCAGGGCGGCGAGATGGTCGGCCTGGTCGTTCGCCGGCACGATGCAGAGCGGCGCGGCGGCGCTCGCGGTCGGCAGGTGCTCGAGCTCCTCGACGATGCGCCGGATGTTGTCCTGCACGAAGCGCTCGCGCGCGGGCTCGAGCGCGCCCTTCTGCCGGTCGCGCTCGGCGAGCGTGAGCGCCGGGATCACCACCTCGTCGAAGGTCTTCGCCGCGCCGTGCGTGCTCGCGTATTGCTCGATCAGCTCGGTCGCCTCCTCGTGATCGAGCGCGACGAGGCGCTGGTAGAAACGCTGCTCCGGGGTCAGCACGGGTTCGACGCCGAGCAGCACATTGAGGTACCCGAGCTCCGGGATGTAGCGGCCCATCACTACCACGCACACCGTGAGCGGCGTGGCGAGGAGCAGTCCCACCGGTCCCCAGAGCCAGGTCCAGAACACCACCGCGAGGATGATGGCGATCGGCGAAAGGCCGGCGCTCTTGCCGTACAGCCATGGCTCGACGACGTACGCGAGCACGGCCTCGAGGGAGAAGAACACGCCGAGCGTCCAGGCGACCGGCGTCCAGCTATCCGAGATCGCGAAGGCGAGCAGCGCCGGCATCGCCGCCGCGATCCACACGCCGATGTACGGAATGAAGCGCAGCACCATGCCGAGCAGGCCGAAGAGCGCCGCGTTCGGAACGCCGATGAAGTACAGCGCGATGCCGAAGGGGACGCCGAAGAGCGCGTTGACCAGCACCTGCGTCATCAGGTACTGGCTGACGCGGTAAGACGCCTCGGCCATGGCCTTGGTCATCACGTGGATGCGCCCGGGCCCGAGGAGCGCGATCACCCGGTCGCGCATGTTCTCCCGGTTGAGGAGGAAGAGGATGGTGAACACGATCACCGCGAGGGTCATGGCGAGGGGCGTCGCCACCGGCGCCATGAACTGCGCAAAGGCCTCGATGGGCGTCCCGGGACTCTCCTTCACCGGCACCGGCGGACGCTCGGGCGCCGCCTCCTTCTCGATGTCCTTGATCGCCTCCGCCGCCTTGCCGATGTTGGTGTCGCGCTTCGGATGGCGAAGCGCATGGATCTTCTGCGTGATGTTGTGGCGATACTCCGGCAGCTTCCCGCCCAGCGAGACGGCCTGCATGGCGGCGACGGTAGCTACGCCGAGCACCACCGCGAACGCGAGCAGCGCCACCACGAGCGCCGAGGGCACGCGGCCGAGCTTCCATTGCTCCAGGCGCCGCACCGCCGGCGCGAGCAGGAACGAAAACAGGATCGCGAGCGCGAGCGGGATCAGCACCTCCTTGGCGAGGTACAGGACGCCGGCGGTGATGAGGAGCGCGATGATCGACGACGCGCGCGGGCGGCTCGCGCTCGTGACGTACGGCGAGACCGCCACTACTTCAGCTCGAAGAGCAGAAGCGAGCGCGCCGTCACTTCGTACACGTGCCCGATGTCGAAGCGGCGGCCTTCGGGCAGATCGGGCATGTTGGTGTCGGCCACGAGCTCCCAGCGCTTGGCGGCGTCTTCCTCGCCGGCGCCGGGCAGCTTGAACTTCACCACGTCCTGCCAGCTATTGAAGATGATGAGCAGCGTCGCCTCGTGGCCGCGCTGGCGGATGCCCGACTGCTGGACGCGCCCGTCGAGCAGCATGCCGAAGCACTTGTTATTGCCGTCCTGCCACGCTTCGGACGTCATCTCGTTGCCCGCGGCGCCGACCCAGGTCACGTCCTTCAGCCCGAGGTCCTCGTTGTAGACGCCGGAGAGGAAGCGCTTCTGGCGCAGCACCGGATACTTGTGGCGCAGGCCGGTGAGCTTCTTCACGAAGCGCAGCAGCCGCTCGATGGCGTCGTCGGAGGTCCAGTCGACCCACGAGATCTCGTTGTCCTGGCAGTACGCGTTGTTGTTGCCCTGCTGGGTGCGGCCGCGCTCGTCGCCCGCGAGGAGCATCGGCGTGCCTTGCGACAGCAGCAGCGTCGCCAGCATGTTCTTCATTTGGCGCTTGCGCAGGCCGCGGACGCCCTCGTCGTCCGTCGCGCCTTCCGCGCCGTGGTTCCACGAGCGGTTGTGCGAGTGCCCGTCGCGGTTGCCCTCGCCGTTCGCGTCGTTATGCTTCTCGTTGTACGAGACGAGGTCGTTCAGCGTGAAGCCGTCGTGCGCGGTGATGAAATTGACGCTCGCCCACGGCTGGCGGCCGTGGTTGTTGAAGACGTCGGGCGATGCGCAAAGGCGCGGCGCCAGCGCGGCGGCGTTGGCTTCGCCGCGCCAGTAGTCGCGCACGGTGTCGCGGTACTGGTCGTTCCACTCCGCCCAGCCGGGCGGAAAGCGCCCGAGCTGGTAGCCCCCCGGCCCGCAGTCCCACGGCTCGGCGATCAGCTTGACGCGGCCGAGCACCGGATCCTGCATCGCCGCCTTCATGAAGCCGTTGAAGGTGTCGAAGCCGCCGGGCTCGCGCGCGAGGATCGTGCCGAGGTCGAAGCGGAAGCCATCGATATGCATGTCCTCGACCCAGTAGCGCAGGCTGTCGGTGACGAGCTGGATCACGCGCGGGTGCGAGAGGTTCAGCGTATTGCCGGTGCCGGTGTCGTTGATGTAGTAGCGCTTGTTGTCCGGCATCAGGCGGTAATAGGACGCGTTGTCGATGCCCTTGAACGAGAGGGTGGCGCCCTTCTCGTTGCCCTCGGCCGTGTGGTTGTAGACCACGTCCATGATCACTTCGAGGCCGGCATCGTGGAAGCGGGCCACCATCTCCTTGAATTCCTGCAGGCACTTCGCCGGGTCGGCGGAGTAGCGCGGGTCGGGGGCGAAGAAGCCGATGGAGTTGTAGCCCCAGTAGTTGGTGAGCTTCTTGTCGAGGAGAAACGAGTCGTTGATGAACGTGTGCACCGGCAGGAGCTCGACCGTGGTCACGCCCAGTGACTTCACGTAGTCGATGACCTCCTTGTGCGCGAGGCCGCAGTAGGTGCCGCGCTCGCGCGCCGGCACCGCCGGATGCAGCTTGGTGAAGCCGCGCACGTGCGTCTCGTAGACGATCGTGCGATCCCATGGCACCACGCGCCAGACGCGCTCGCGGTGCCATTTGAAGTTCGGGTCGACCACCACCGACTTCGGCATGAACGGCGCGCTGTCGCGCTCATCATATGTGGTGTCCTCTTCACCCATCTTGTAGCCGAAGACCGCGGGATCCCACTTCAGCTCGCCGATGGTGGCGCGCGCGTAGGGATCGAGAAGCAGCTTGTTCGGATTGAAGCGGTGCCCTTCCTCGGGCTTGTAGGGACCGTGCACGCGAAAGCCGTAGATCTGGCCGGGACGCACGCCGGGCAGGTAGCCGTGCCAGATCTCGTCGCGGTATTCGGGCAGTTCGATGCGCGCGGTCTCGTGCTCCCCCGAAGGATCGAAGAGGCAGAGCTCGACGCGCGTGGCATGGGCGGAGAAGAGCGCGAAGTTGACGCCTTCACCGTCCCAGTGCGCACCTTTGGGATACGGCAGGCCCTCGCGCAGGGCGTTGAGCTTCAGTTCGGGAGCATTCATGGCGAGCGTGAAACGGTACGCAATCGGCGTGCCGCGGCGTCGTCGGGACCGTTAGGCCGACCGGCCTACTTCAGAGTTTTTCCACCTGCGGCAGATTGCAGGCGAGGATCGCCTTGCGAAGCGCCTCGATCGCCTCCGGGCGTGGAAAGCTGCGGCGCCAGGCGAGGCCCACGCGCCGCGAAGGCACGGGCTTGCCGAACGGCAGGATGCGGATCAGCTCCCCGGGGCCGGGATTCGGGTTGACCGAGGTCGCGGGCAGCACCGTGACACCGACGCCGCTCGCCACCATCTGGCGGATGGTCTCGAGCGAGCCGCCTTCGATCGCCCGCGTGCGCGAGGTGTGGCAGAACTCGAGCACCTGGTCGCGGAAGCAGTGGCCTTCCCCGAGGAGAAGCAGGCTCTCGCGCGTCAGCTCCTCCGAGGTCACGCGCTTGCGCCCTTCCCACGGGTGCCCCTTCGGCACCGCGACGAAGAAAGGCTCGTCGTAGACGGCGCGCGTCTCGATGCCCGGCTCGTTGAACGGCAGCGCGATCAGGATCACGTCCACCTCGCCGCTCTTCAGCGCCTCCGATAGCCGGTGGGTGAAGTTCTCCTGGATGTGGAGCTGCATCGCCGGCGCGGACTTGCGCAGGATCGGGATCAGCTTGGGCAGGAGGTACGGCCCGATGGTGTAGATCGCGCCCAGGCGCAAGGGTCCGGCCAGCGGATCGCGGCCGGCGGCGGCGAGGTCCTTGATGCGCGCCGCCTCCTCCAGCACGCGCTGCGCCTGCGCGACGATCTTCTGTCCCGCCGGCGTGACGCTCACCTCGCCCGGCCCGCGCTCGAAAAGCGGCACGCCGAGCTCCTCCTCCAATTTCTTCACCGCCACCGAAAGCGTCGGCTGTGACACGAAGCACGCCTCGGCCGCGTGGCCGAAATGGCGCTCGCGCGCGACCGCGACGATGTAGCGCAGCTCGGTGAGCGTCACCGCGTCCGGGACATCCAGTACAGCGGCACGCCGGCCAGCATCACGAGCAGCCCGGCGGCAACCGCGAAGCCGAACTTCGGGCCATAGTCGGGGTTGCGCACGTAGTCGATGCTCGAATAGAGCATGTAGGCGCACATGAGGACGAACGCCGCCGGCACCAGCGGATGCAGCGGCACGCGGAACGCCGGGTGCTCGCCGCCCTTTCTCCTGAACACGAACAAGGTGAGACCGGTGAGCAGGAAGAAGGTCCAGAACACCGGCGACGTGTACGCCACCATCGCGTTGAAGCCGTCCGGCGTCGCCGCCGAGGCCGCCACCAGCACGAGCGTGATCACGCCCTGCACGATGAGCGCGTTGGCCGGCGTGCTGCCCTTGTCGCGCCAGGCACCGAGCATGCGGAACATCGGAAAGTCGCGGCCCATCGCATAGGTGGTGCGCGCGCCGGTGAAGATCGCGGCATTGATGGTCGTCAGCACGGACACGCAGACGAGGAGCGCGAGCAGCTTTGCCCCCTGGTCGCCGGCGATGACACGCATCACGTCGGCGGCCACCGCCTTCGATTCCTTGATGCCCGAATGGCCGAGCACCGCGAGATAGCCGAGGTTCACCAGGAAGTAGAGCGCGGTGACGATCAGCACGCCGCCGACCAGGATCCGCGTCATGTTCTTGCGCGCATCGCGCACCTCGCCGGCGAGATAGGCCGCCTCGTTCCAGCCGCCATAAGCGAGGAGCACGAAGATCATCGCGAAGCCGAACGACGAGAGCGAGCCGCCGGCCGCGCGGGCGGGCGCAGCCGGCGCGCCGCCGATCAGCAACGCGGCGAGCGAAAACACCACCAGGCCGCTGATCAGCGCCGCTTCCATGATCTTCTGCGTGAGCTTCGAGTGCAGCGTGCCGGCGAAATTGAGCAGCGTGAGCACGACCACGGCAATGGCGGCCCACCAGGCCGAGCTGTTACCCGGCAGGCGGATGATCTCGGACGCATAGTCGCCTAAGACGAAGGCGACCGCGGCGATCGCGCCGGTCTGGATCACCGTCATGCGGGACCAGGCAAAGAGAAAGGCGACCCCCTGCCCCCAGCCGCGCGCGAGGAAGGAATATTCGCCACCGGTATCCGGATGGCGCGAGGCGAGCTCGGCATAGACCAGGGCGCCACAAAGCGACACCAGGCCGCCGAAGAGCCACGCCAGCAGGAAAGACGTCGAATCCGAAGTGGCGCCCGCCACGGTCGAAGGCGCCTTGAAGATCAGCGCGCCGATGATCATGCCAGCCGTGAGGAACACGCCGTCGCCCACCGACAGGAGCTGCTTGGGAGCGGTCATTTGGCTCGAGCTGCCGTCCAGGGAACGATGCGCGTATTGCTGCCGTCGGAGATGCTGAGCTGGCCATCGATGCGATCGCCACGCACCTGGCCGACGAAGTAATGGTGCCAAGGCCGGGTCCCGACGAGGCCCGTAATCACCATCTTGATCTCTTCTCCGCGCAGGCGCGTGTTGCGCACCAGCAGGTCGCGGCCGCCGGCCGCCGCCTTGACGTCGAGCACCTGGTAGCGCTGGCCGATGCGGAATTGCCAGGTGCCGCCGTGCGCGCCGAGCTCGCTCGACCACGCGCCCGCCGCATTCGCCGGCACGATCCAGAGGTCCACCTTCGAGTTGCCGCCGATGCCGACCGGCTTCTCCGGAGTCTTCATCTCCAGCGTCTCGTCGGGCGCCCAGTCGCCGATACCGCCGTCGTGCGAGACGATGCGCGTGCCGGGCTTGAGCTTGAGGAATTTCGGCAGCAGCTTGGCGTTGAAATCGGGCAAGAGATACATCGTCACCACGGTGGCGCGGGTGAGATCGGTTTCGAAAATGTCTTTCACCTCGAACTTGGCTCGATCAGCCACGCCCGCCTTCGCCGCGTTCTGCGTAGCGAGCCGCACCAGGTTCGGATCGAGGTCGACGCCCAGGCCGCTCGCACCGCGCTTCGCCGCCGCGATGACGAGGCGCCCGTCTCCCGAGCCGAGGTCGATCACGTAATCGTCCCTGCCGACTTCGGCCATGCGCATCATGCGCTCGACGATCTCGACCGGCGTGTTGACGTACGGCACGGTGCCGTCGTCCCAAGCCCATGACTGCGGCTGCGCCTGCGCCGGCACCAGCAGCAAAGCGAGGACAAAAAAAGTGGCTCTCTTCGGCATCGAAGCGCTTCTTTTCGCGGGATGGCAGCGCCTATTATCGTGGACGCTACAATCCGCTCCGCACCATCCCCTCATTTCGCCCCGGTAGCTCAGTGGATAGAGCAGCCCCCTCCTAAGGGGCAGGTCGGACGTTCGATTCGTCTCCGGGGTGCCAGCCCCGGCCGCAGATCCCGACTGCCGCGCCGCTCGTCGGGACAGCGTATTTGACGTGCCTAATCCATTGTATTTACAATGGCTTGCGGCGTGAAATGCGTCATAAACTTGAACTTACAACTTATTGCCTTTGCGTCCGCCTTACTCGCGGCGTAGAGTCGCGGCACCAAAACCAATAAAGCTGGACCGGAAGGAAGCGAACATGAAAGCACTCCAAAGAACCGCACTGATCATCGCCCTGGGCCTCGCGGCCGGCGGCTGCTCGGTCGTGGAATACAAGTCCACCGCCCAGGTCGGGCGCGAGGACCTGAAAAACGCTCAGGGACACGTGGTCGGCTACAAGGACGTGATGCGCAACGCCGCGAGCGGCGAGGAAATCGCGCAGATCTCGCTCTTCGTGCCGCGCATCGAGAACGGCGACGTCGTCGGCTACGAGGAACGCATCCGCGGCGGCAGCATCCTTCGCGACCTGAACGGCAGGCGCATCGGCGGCCGGCTGGTCGACTCCAGGAGCCGCGGCACCAACCCGCAGAGCAAGGGCCTTCTCATCATGGTGCGCGGCAAGCAGCCCGAGCGCCTCACCACCGCCCACGCGCCGGACATCGACGAGCTTATGCAGCTCGCGCGCCTCACCAACTAATTCGCCAAGCTGCTAGAAATCGGCGCCGTCCTCCGGGACGGCGTCTTTTTTTTGCCCGCGCTTGTGCTGCCAGAGCGCGAAGACGACCGAGGCCACCGACAGAAACAGCAGCAGCCCGGAGATCGGCCGGGTGAAGAAGAGCCACAGGTTGTCGTCCGTCATCAGCGAGCGCACGAGGTTGATCTCGATCTGGTCGCCCAGGATCACGCCCAGGATGAAAGGCGCCAGCGGGAAGCCGAATTTCACCATCGCATAGCCCAGCACGCCGAAGGCGAGCAGCACGTAGACGTTGGACATGGTGTTGTTGAGCGCGTAGGCACCGATGACGCAGAGCACGAGCACGATGGGAAAGAGCGCCGCCTTCGGCACGGTGACGATGCGCAGCATCCAGCGCGCGCTCGCCGCCAGGATCAGCACCATGATCGGGTGCGCTAGCAGGTACGCAGCAAAGATGCCGTAGGCGAGCTCCGCGTTCTGCGAGATGAACAGCGGCCCCGACTGGATGCCGTGGATGGTCAGCGCGCCGAGCATCACGGCGGTCACCGCGTCGCCGGGAATACCGAACGCCATGATGGTGACAAGCGAGCCGCCGACGTTGGCGTTGTTGGAAGACTCCGACGCGATGATGCCTTCGGGCGTTCCCGTGCCGAAGCGCTCGGGATGGCGTGAGAGCTTCTTCGCCTGGTCGTAGGCCATCATGCTCGCCGCGCTGCCACCGATGGCTGGCAATACGCCGATCAGCACGCCGACGAAGGCGAACCACAGAAGCTGGAACGGCCGGGAAAGGATCTCCCAGATGACTTTCAGGTGCGAAACGGCGAGCGTCGCGCCCCGCTCGATGGCGCTCAGCGCCGCCGCAGCGCCGGTGCGCTCGATCTCGCCCATGATCTGCGCGAAGGCGAAGACACCGATGAGGACCGGCAGGAAATCCACGCCGCCCTTCAGGAAGGGAATGCCAAGCGTCAGGCGCTCCTGGCCCATTACCGGGTCGGTGCCGAGCACGGTGACGACGAGCCCGAGCATTCCGGAGATGAGGCCCTTCAGCACGGAGCTCTCCACCAGGCCCGCCACCATCGACAGCGCAAGCACGAACAGTGAAAAAAACTCCCACGGTCCAAATTCGAGCGCCAATGCAGCAAGCGGCCCGGTGGCAGTGATCAGGAATACGCCACCGAGAAGACCGCCGAAGAAAGACGCCCACACGCCCAGCCAAATGGCCCGGCCCGGTTCGCCCTTGCGCGCCATCGGATGCCCGTCGAACGTCGTCGCTATCGCGGACGGCGTGCCCGGCAGG
>C688J18823_10002137_pt1 | contig 12354 bp, 12 predicted proteins | sample HopSoiMetagenom1_FD_18823 | JGI IMG/M metagenome (IMG submission 18823) | reverse complement strand
TACTTATATTAAATCACATAAGATTATCAGAATAATTTAACCAAATTCATTAGACATGAAAAATTTTTATTTATCAATTTTATTCGCACTGGTAGTTGTCAAAATAAATGCCCAATCGACGGATTCGTCGATCTTACCGATAGATGCAACCATCCCTTGTTTAGGTACTGTTGACCCCCTGAAAGAGCCTATTGATCAATGGAATTTTACGGTTCAAAATGAATCCATTGAGAATCTGGTAAATTTGCCTAGCAGAAAAATAATCGAACAACAGACAAAATTGAAATTTGATGGACTTAACAGAAGTCAACAGCCCACTACCACTTCAGCGAGCCCGATTACACTTGGTCTTGGTAAAAACTTTACAGGATTAACAGGTGGTTTGGAGCCTTTTGATAATGGTACTTCCGTTTCCAACGGGAACTTTGTGGTGCATACGATAAATGCAAAAATAGAGATAACGGATACGCTCGGAAAAGTTCTTTACTCGAATTCGTTGGCAACCTTTTTAAAAAAATCCGGAGTATTTGATCCGAGAGTAGTTTATGACAGCTACAGTGACAGATTTATAGTTGTTTGTGCGTACGAGTACCAAAACGAATTTGGGGTTCAATTCGCCTGTTCTGCCAGCAATGATCCAACCAAAAGCTGGTATGTATATACTGTCAAATATGCAGGTGCAACTGGAACGTGGCCTTTTGCCGACTATCCTTATGTAGGAGTAACACAACATGATATAATTTTCCAAGGTGCTACACCTTCTCCTTATGCCCTGCAAATTGCAAAAGCACAAGCTTATAAGGGAGGAACCCTTAAGACGAAAACGTACAACCTATCCTCTAAATGCAAAGAAATGGTTTGTGTAGCCGAACATGGGCGTACGGATGTAACGTATGATAAAGCTTATTTGGTAGGTGCTGATAGTTGGAATGGGGGAACCACACTCCAATTGGTGGAAATTACGGATAGTTTGAATGGTAATCCTGTAGCAAATACTTACGATATTACAGTCCCATCTTATTCACTGCCAGGTGATATAAAACAAAAGGGAACCTCACAAATACTTCCTGCTCCTGACACCCGTATTCAAAGTGCTGTTTATGCCAATGGTATAGTACATTGCGTAATGAATACCAATTATAACAATACAGGTTTTGGCGGTATTGCCTATTACCGTATTAATGTAGATACCAAAAAGGCCGAAGTATTTTATTACGGTAAAGCGAATACCGACTTGTCTCGCCCTTCCCTTGCTTTGTTTGGTACATCTCTTTCGGACAAAACAGCTATTATCGGTTATCACGAATGCAATCAAAATATTTACCCTAGTGTCGGTGCTGTAGCTTGCGATGATGCGGGAAATTGGTCGAATCCAATAATTCTTAAGAATGGCTCGGGATATATTCCAAAATTAGGTACAGACCCGCGTTATGGGGATTATTCTTCAATGATTCGCGTACATAATACTGCTACTCCAACAGCATGGTATTCTGCAGAATGTGGTGGTTCAGGAAATGTTCGCTCTAGCTGGATTGCTCAAATTAAAAGAACGGATTATCTTACCTCCATACCAAAAATTGAAATAGCATCCGAGTCTTTTCAAGTTTTTCCAAATCCTGTATACGATCGGTTCACCTTTTCAATGGATTTAAAAGAAAAGTTGGATAATGCAAATATTTGTATATACGATGCTGAAGGAAAACTGTTAAAAAAGTTATTTGAAGGAACACTAAGAGAAGGAGAAAATGAGATGGGGTTTGACAAATCAGTGCTTTCGCCTGGAATCTATTTTATTAAGGTATTTAATCAAAATAAGGAATTTAAGGCTAAAAAAATAATCATATCCAACCAGTAATCAGGAGTTCTTTTCATACTAAATTGATGAATATCCATGAATCTATAATGACCTTAAGGCATAATTTTATTGCTCACAGGGGAGACAACGAATTGGAGCAATCCGTTGTTTATTTCAAAATATCTAAGAAACCTCCGCAAAAAACAACCGAGTATGGAATTAAATCTTTACGCGCAAATAATCAAACTCAAGAGAACTTAAACGATCATTTAAATCTTTTTTCAGCAATTCAAAAACACATAAATTTCAAAATAGAAGTGCATATTGATAAGGTGAATAATTATATCAAGAACACTTACACTCAAGATACTATTGAGAAATTAAGAATTCAATGAAGTGCTAACTATCGATAATTTTTATTTTTTGCTCTTTTAATAACGACTTCCATATCGATATCCATATGTCGCAAAGCTTCATTTTGTCTAATTAAGGAGTCTGTCATTGTTTCGATGTTTGGTTTTGTAAGTTTTTGTATCCTTATGGATTCATATAGCTCATCGGAGAGATTGCGATTATATTCAGCAATTATCAATTCGTACCAAGTCCCATAAGATAAATTTCTCTCCGGAAAAACAATTTCGTCATTCGCATTATACTCTATGATGAAATTTTTAAGCTTTATTTGTATTTCACTCGAAATTTTTTGGTTGCTTTTAAATAATACTAAAAGATTTGTTTTTTCATCCTTTACGTTTTTACTCATATAGTATATTACGAAGCCAGCAATTAAAGAAATCAAAAAATACCAAAATTCAGGCGTACTAAAAATTTTCATGAGAATAATGAATTTTGAATATAAAGTTACATACTTGTTTAAGAGTTTTGGTGATAAATAACTGGAATAGAACCATATTTAAGTATATCTAAAATTAAAATAAAACAATCTAAACTTCTCGTAATTTTTAATGGAAAAATGGAAAAAATGAATCTTAGTAAATGCAAAAAAACATTACAAAGCGATGGATCTGCTTACACGATGATGAAGTGGCACAGATAGAGAGTTCATGTATACACTTGCGGAATTGGAATATGAATGTTTTCAAAGCGAAAACAATTAGAATCAAACAAGAGCTGTAATAATGATTTTTCATTAGACGGCCTAGCAGAGTCGAACATCTAATTGATTGAAATAAACAGTTTACTTTTGATGTGAAATTTTGTCGAACAAAAAACCCTTGATAAATCACATTCATCAAGGGTTCTGATTTTTTGTACCCGGGACCGGAGTCGAACCGGTACGGTTTCCCACAGGTGTTTGAGACCAGCGCGTCTACCAATTCCGCCACCCGGGCAGGTTGGAATTCAAAAGAATTCCGAAAGCGGGACGCAAAACTACCGATTTCTTTTGGATTTGCAAAGAAATAGTAAAACATTTGGTATCCTCCGCCGTTACTGGTATTGTTTTAATTAAATACGAATAGAACAAGCAGAGCAATGAGGTTAGCCCCAGCATTTATTTTAGCAATACTTTTGAAAACGGCTTCTTTATATGGACAAGACACATTATCCCTGTATTTTGAAACAGGTGCTTCAAAGATAAATACAGCACAAATTAAGCTATTGAATTCTATTTCGGATAAGTATGATCTATCTGAGTTGGATTCTGTTTATTATGTTGGACTGGCGGATTCTATCGGTAATGCTTCGCTAAATCTAAAGCTCTCTGAAAAACGAGCAAAAAATATAGCTTCCTATTGTGAAAAATTGATCCCTAAAACGACTTTCATTAAAATAATAGCTCGTGGTGAGAGTGTACTGGAACAAGCTAAAAAAAACAGAAAAGTAGATATTGTATTTTATTTTCAACAACCGAAAATGGAAGAAGTCGAACAAATTGAAACAATCTTGTTACACTGTCGACTATAAATTACTGCGCAATGCCCACATCAGAACAATCATCAAAGGGAAAAAACGATTAATGCTCATTACCGCCCGCCCGGAAGACATCGGAAATAAAGAAGAGCATTATTATGGAGAAATTACAAAAACGGGGGAGTTGAGTATGAAGCTCGTAAAATGGAAAGCACCAAAAGGAAAAAAGGAGAAAGGTAATAATTCATATACGACATCCATACTAGCAGAAAATTTTGAACGCTTCCGATTATTCAAAATAACTGCTACACCATGTGATACATGCCATGAAGATTTGGTAAAAGACAAAAAACTAATACATATAGATAGCTCCATGCAGGTAGAACAGGAGTTGATGAGCGCAATTGAAGTAAGAGTCAATGTATTCAACCCAAATACAGTAAAGATCAGGGCACCCAGAGAGCTTGTTCATCTGGATGATGAATATTTCATCGGCTGTGATTCAGGATTTCCATTAAAGTGGAAGAAAAAAAGAAGAAAATATTATTATTCAAAACTCCCGGTGGCATTTCTTGCACTGGAAAACATTACCAGGAAACGAGAATTCTGTAAATTTAATTCTGAACCAACAGACTGTGGTAAGGCTTTCGCAGAGCTTCTTCCAGTGGGTGGACCGTTACCACTCACACTATACGCAGAAGCAGGATATTATTATCGGTTGTTCGAATTTAACCCCTATGCAGGAATTAGCCTCATTAAGCAATATGAAAAAGGGAAGTCGAATTTACTTTTATCAGTAGAAAGAAGTTCAGCAGAAAAAAATTTAAATCTCTCCGGTACGATCGGATATCAATATCCTTTTTTTACTATACCGCTTAACAAATCCAATCCATTTTCTTTGTGGCAAAAGCCGGGTGAACCAACTTACAAATGTTTACGAATGTATGTTGGTACCGAATTAAAATTTACTAAGACACCAACGAACCGAAACAATCTGGAGCAAAATATCCATGTGGGCTTGGCAGCTGTAAATCGTAAAGAAAAATCTATTTTCCGTTATCTCTTTATTCAATATGGCGTTACGACCGACTACTTAGATCATCGGGAGGCAGATATCTATTCCATTACGGAATTAGGTATAAATTTGAAATTGAAATCTTTTGGATTGAAAGAGTAAAAAAGTAACGAAAAGATAGTGTAAGCTCCTACTGACGTTGATTTTCATGATTTTCTGCCAAATCAACCGTATTTTTCACCCAACCCCCTTAAAAAATCGTATTCCGAACCCCATTTTTCCTTACATTTGTAGCCCTTAAATAAAAGTATGAAGAATCAGGTTAAAATATTTTCCGGGTCCGCCTCGCATTACCTTGCTGAAAAAATTGCAAAGTCATACGGTCAGGATTTAGGTAAAGTAGCGGTGTTACGCTTTAGTGATGGGGAATTCCAGACATCCTACGAAGAAACTGTTCGTGGAAGTGATGTGTTTATTATTCAATCCACTTTCCCGCCAACGGATAACCTGTTTGAACTTTTATTGATGATTGACGCAGCAAAAAGAGCTTCTGCGCATCAAATCATTGTTGTAATGCCTTATTTTGGATATGCACGCCAGGATCGCAAAGATAAACCCCGTGTAGCTATTGGTGCAAAAATGGTGGCAAACCTGCTTTCAGCTGCCGGCGCAACACGTATCATTACAATGGACCTGCATGCCGACCAGATTCAAGGATTTTTTGACTTCCCGGTTGATCATTTATACGCTTCTTCTATCTTTTTACCATATATCCAAAGTCTTAATTTGCCAAATTTAACAATGGCAGCACCGGATATGGGTGGAACAAAAAGAGCAAATGCATACGCTAAAGTTTTAAAATCAGATATCGTTATCTGCTATAAACAACGTTCACGCGCCAATGTAATAGACAGCATGACAGTGATTGGTGAAGTAGAAGGGAAAGAGATTGTATTGGTAGATGACTTAATCGATACCGGTGGTACCCTTACCAAAGCAGCTGACCTAATGATGGATCGCGGTGCAAAAAGCGTAAGAGCCGTTTGTACACATGCCGTACTTTCTGGTAACGCATACGAAAATATTGAAAAATCAAAAATAACCGAATTGGTTGTTACCGATACCATTCCTTTGAAACAGGAATGCAGCAAGATCAAAGTATTATCTGTAGCTGATCTATTTGGAAAAGTATTGCACAGTGTTCACAGTTACAAATCCATCAGCTCTAATTTTATTGTGAGTTAGATTGAATATCATATTGCGTCAATTACAATTTAAAAACAGCTTTCGGGATGACGCAACGAAAGCAAACAAATTAAAATAAATAAAATGAAATCAGTATCTATTAGCGGTTCGTTACGCACGAACGTAGGGAAAAAAGATGCAACTGCATTGAGAAATGCAAACCAAGTACCTTGTGTACTCTACGGAGGAACAGAACAAGTACATTTTTCTGTTGCAGCTCCCGAATTCAAAAATTTGATCTACACACCAGAAGTGCAAACCGTAGATTTGAATGTTTCTGGTAAAAAATACAGTGCTATCCTTCAGGAAGCACAATACCATGCACTTACAGATAATTTAATCCATGTTGATTTCTTGGAAATTATTGCTGGTAAACATGTAACGATGAACATTCCGGTAAGAACAACAGGAACATCTCCTGGAGTTAGAGCAGGTGGTAAATTATTAAAGAAATTAAAAACATTAAAAGTTAAAGGTCCGGTTGAAAAAATGCCAGATACAATTGACATTGCTATTGATCAGTTAGAAATTGGTCAAGGTGTACGTGTTAGTGATATTAAATTGAATGGACTTACGTTATTAAATTCAGAAAGTGTAACTGTTGTGAGTGTTCAAGTAACACGTGCTGCTGTTGCAGGTGCTGATGAAGCTGCAAAAGCTGCTACTCCAGCGAAAGCTGCTGCTCCGGCTGCTGCTGCAAAAGCTCCAGCTGCAGGTGCTGCAAAACCAGCTGCTGCTGCTGCAAAACCAGCTGCAAAAAAATAACTCATACCTATTTAAACAGAAGAGGTTGTCTCAAAAAGACAGCCTCTTTTTTTTTCATTTTCTGCTCCTTTTCAATTTAAAATCGATTTTGTTGGATGTCAGTTTAATCGTATTTTCGCTCTAACAAACAATCAGATTCGAACAACCCGTTTCCATGAGTAAATTTTTGATCGTTGGCCTTGGTAATATTGGTGAAGAATACAGCAATACCCGTCATAACATTGGTTTTATGATATTGGATGCAATTGCTAAAAAAAATGAACTGAAGTTTAAAACCGATCGACTGGCAGATATTGCAGAATATAAATTCAAAGGAAAAACATTGGTGCTTGTAAAACCATCCACCTATATGAATTTAAGTGGTAAAGCTGTTAATTATTGGCTACAGGCAGAAAAAATCAGCAAAGAAAATTTACTAGTAATTACAGATGATATCGCCTTACCACTTGGAACCTTGCGTATGAAAGGGAAAGGAAGCGATGGTGGTCATAACGGATTAAAAAACATACAGGAAATTTTAACAACACCCGATTATGCACGTCTGCGTGTAGGAGTAGGAAATGAATTCGCAAAAGGGCGACAAGTAGAATACGTACTTGGTAAATGGAGCCCTGAAGAAGAAAAATTGCTACAACCCCGTATCGATCTTGCTATTGAAATGATTCAAGCCTTTGCTGCAATTGGCTTGCAACGAGCTATGTCGGCGTATAACAATAAGTAACTGTCGAATAGGCATAGCACACACCTCATCTCAAGGTTTTACTCTTCTCCAAACCTTTCTTATCTTTGTATTTCTTGAAAACATCTGAACACATACAAACACTGTTACGAACACTTCCTGATAATCCTGGTGTTTACCAATATTTCGATGAAGAGGAAAAGCTATTGTATGTTGGTAAAGCAAAGAACCTCAAAAAACGTGTTTCTTCGTATTTTAATAAAGACATCTACGAAAATGGCAAGACACAAGTGCTTGTCAAAAAGATTGCTGATATCAAGTACATCATTGTCAATACCGAATTAGATGCGCTATTGCTTGAAAATACACTCATCAAAAAATACCAGCCTCGTTATAATATCAGTTTAAAGGATGATAAGACATATCCCTGGATATGCATTAAAAATGAGCGTTTCCCACGAGTGTTCCCTACACGGAATATCGTTAAAGATGGTTCGCAATACTTTGGCCCCTATGCTTCTGTTAAAGTAATGAATACCGTATTGGATTTAATCAAGCAATTGTATTATTTAAGGAATTGCAATTTGAACTTAACAGAAGCAAATATTCAAGCCGGTAAATTTAAAGTGTGCTTGGAATTCCATATTGGAAACTGTAAAGGCCCATGTGTTGCAAAGGAAACAGAAGCGGAATACAATCAAACTATTTCTGAAATTAAAGAAATTGTTAAAGGAAATGTAAATGTTGTAGCGAAGCATTTAAAAACAGAATTGCAAGGATATGTTGAAAAAATGCAGTTTGAAAAAGCACAACAGATCAAAGAAAAAATTGATTTGTTGGAAAAATTTCAAAGTAAATCAACCGTTGTAAACCCTTCTATTAATAATGTAGAGGTGTTTTCCATAACTTCCGATGAAAAAGCAGGGTATGTAAATTTTTTGAAAGTAATGAATGGTGCCATTATGCAAGGGCATACCATTGAACTGAAGAAAAAGTTGGATGAGACCGAACAAGAGCTTTTAACGCTTGCTATTGCTGAGCTAAGGGAGCGTTTCAACAGCGATGCAAAAGAAATTATTGTACCCTTTGAAATTGAAACAGAGTTTCCAAATGTAACTTTTCTTGTTCCGCAACGTGGTGATAAAAAACAATTGCTGGAACTGTCTCAACGCAACGTGGAATATTATCGCAAAGAAAAATTGAAACAGGAAAGTTTGGTGGACCCCGAACGTCATAGCAAACGCATCCTGGAACAAATGAAAAAAGATTTGCGTTTATCGGAAGAACCCAGACACATCGAATGCTTTGATAACTCTAACTTTCAGGGTGCTTATCCCGTAGCGGCTATGACGGTTTTTAAAGATGCAAAACCAAGCAAAAAAGATTACCGTCATTTTAATATCAAAACAGTGGAAGGTCCGGATGATTTTGCATCCATGGAAGAAATTATTTACAGACGTTACAAACGGGTGTTGGAAGAAAACCAAAGTTTACCTCAGCTCATTGTTATTGATGGTGGAAAAGGACAGTTGAGTGCTGCATTGGAAAGCTTGGAGAAATTAGGGCTCAGAGGAAAAATCGGAATTATTGGTATTGCGAAACGTTTGGAGGAAATTTATTTTCCCAACGACCCCATTCCCTTGTACCTGGATAAAAGAAGTGAATCCTTAAAAATCATTCAGCAGATTCGTGATGAGGCCCATCGCTTTGGTATTACACATCACCGCAATAAAAGGGATAAAGGCACACTGAAAACAGAATTGACCGAGATTCATGGAATCAGTACTACAACAGCTCAAAAGTTATTGTCTCATTTCAAGTCTGTAAAAAAAGTAAAGGAAGCCACAGAAGTAGAATTAGCTGAAGTAATAGGGGTGGCGAAGGGGAAAGTGGTGCACGAACACTACCAAAAGAATAGAATAGCACCTCCGGAAGTTTAATGCAGAAACGTCAAAGGTTTTTAAAACCTTTGACGTTTAGTAAACTAACTCAACTTATCCGTCAGCAATTTCATTTCAATTGCCGGGGAAATCCGTTCGTATAAAATATTATAAACAGCCGTTGTAATCGGCATTTCTACTTTTTGTTGCTTGTTTATTTCATGAACGCACTTCGTTCCGTAATAACCTTCAGCAACCATATTCATTTCCAATTGTGCAGATTTCACAGAATATCCTTTTCCGATCATGCTACCAAATGTTCGGTTACGACTGAATTGAGAATAGGCCGTAACCAGTAAATCGCCGAGGTAAGCGGAACTTTTGATATCGCGATCGATGGGATGAACTGCATCCACAAAACGTTTTATTTCCTGAATGGCATTGGAAATAAGTACAGCCTGAAAATTATCGCCATAACCCAATCCATGGCAGATACCGCTGGCAATGGCAAAAACATTTTTCAATACGGCTGAATATTCTGTCCCAAAAATATCATCGGAAACAGTAGTTTTAATATACCTGCAATTCAATAAAGAAGCAACATAGCTGGCGTTGTCTGTATTCTGACAAGCAATGGTGAGGTAGGATAATTTTTCCATCGCTACTTCTTCTGCATGACAGGGGCCCGTGATAACACCAATATTGTCCATGGAAACAGCGTATTCCGTATTAAAAAATTCTCCAATAATTAAATTATGCTGCGGTACAATTCCTTTGATCGCTGAAAAAACTTGTTTGTTTTTAAAATCAGCTGGGGTTAAATCGATTAATGCGTCTTTTAAAAAAGCAGAAGGAACGGCCATGATCAACACATCGGCTTGTTCGATAATTTCCTTCAGGTTATTGAGAATGGTCAATTTACCGGTATCAAACTCTACAGAAGTTAAGTAATTAGGATTGTGCTTGAATTTTTTAATGTGTTCAACACTTTCTGTGTTCCGTATCCACCAGTATACATGATCTGCATTGTTGCAAAGCATTTTTACAATAGCTGTGGCCCAACTTCCTCCCCCGATTACTGCAATTTTTTTTGTGACGTCCATTTTATGATTGCATCATTTTGTTCGATGGCGAAAATACGCAATTTTATACCATGAAATTAATACCTTTGTATTCCCGTTAGGGGTTGCATTTTTTAACTTGATTTGGTATGAAACCTAGTTTTGATGATATTTACATGGAGTTGGCGGAAAATCTTGCCAAACGTTCCCATTGTGTGAAGGCGCAGGTAGGAGCAGTACTTACCAAAGATACCCGTATTGTTTCATTGGGTTATAATGGCCCCCCAGCCGGAACGCATAATTGCGATGAAGTATGGCCCAAGGAAGGCTGTGCCAGAGATAGTAAAGGAAGTTGCTCCTTAGCATTGCATGCAGAACAAAATGCCATTTTATATGCTTCTAAAAATAATGTATCCATTGATGGATCTACCTTATATGTGACGCTCTCACCTTGTATAGCTTGTGCCCGTGTGATTTTCACGACAGGTATACGCAAGGTCTATTACCTGCATTCCTATGCTGATTTTAAAGGGTTGAAATCAGATGAAGGGGTTGATTTCCTGGAGAAATTTGGAGTAGAAGTGGTACGTTATAAAAAATCAAAACAATAGTTTAAGATATGAATCGCCCCAAATTTTACATTTATCTTCCCATCGTGTTCGCACTGGTGTTGTTATTAGGTATTTTGATTGGAAGGACTTTTGGCTTTACAAGCAGGAATGGTATTATTTCCATTAATTCAAAAAACCCGTATAATAAGATTGATGAGATTCTTCATTATATCAATGAGCAATATGTAGATACAGTCAATAATAAGCAATTGGTGGAAAAAACAATTACCACCATGCTTCAAAACCTGGATCCTCATTCCAGCTATTTAACAGCAGAAGATGCCAAATCCAATAATGAACCCTTGCAAGGAAATTTTGAAGGTATTGGAATAGAATTTAATATAGTAGAAGATACTATTCGTGTCTTGTCGGCTATTCCTGGCGGCCCTTCCGAGCTTGTAGGTATTCAGGCGGGAGATAAAATTGTAGAAGTAGAAGGTAAAAAAGTAGCCGGAATAAAAATTACCAATAAGGATGTATTGGCGAAGTTAAAAGGACCAGGAGAGACAAAAGTAAAAGTTGGTATTTTAAGAAGAGGGAAATCAGCCATTCAAAATTTTACAATCACCCGTGGAACTATTCCTATTTATAGTGTAGACGTATCCTATATGCTTACACCAAAAATCGGTTACATTAAAATTAGCCGGTTTGCAACAGATACATACAATGAATATTTGAAGGCATTTGATAAATTGCAAAAAATGGGAATGCAGCAATTGGTAATCGATCTACGTGGAAATGGCGGTGGTTATTTGAATACAGCGGTTAGCTTAGCCGATGAATTTTTACCAAAAGGGAAAGAAATTGTTTATACCATTGGAAAGGCACGTCCACGTACTGATTACAAAGCAACAGAAAAAGGGCATTTTGAAAATGGGAAGCTGGTGATTTTAATTGATGATGGATCAGCATCTGCCAGCGAAATTTTGGCGGGAGCAATGCAGGATAATGACAGGGCGACCATTATTGGACGTCGTTCATTTGGAAAAGGCTTGGTTCAGGAACAAAGCGAGTTTAGCGATGGTTCAGCCATGCGTTTAACCATTGCCCGTTATTATACACCAACAGGTCGTTGTATTCAAAAAACGTATTCCAATGGATTGGAAGATTATTACAAAGAAGAGTATAGCCGTTACAACAGCGGAGAGCTGGAGAATGTAGATAGCATTAAAATAAATGATTCGTTAAAATATACTACCCCCGGCGGAAAAATTGTGTATGGTGGTGGTGGAATTATTCCGGATGTATTTGTTCCGCTTGATACAACAGGTCGTTCGCATTACCTGACAGAAGTGGCTTACAACGGACTAATCAATGATTTTGCTTTTGATTACGCAGATCAGCAACGTGCCAGATTAAAGGAAAACTATAAATCTATAGAAAAATTCAATAATGAATTTACAATTACACCCGCCATTATAAATGACTTTG
>C688J18823_10002136_pt1 | contig 12360 bp, 7 predicted proteins | sample HopSoiMetagenom1_FD_18823 | JGI IMG/M metagenome (IMG submission 18823) | reverse complement strand
TGGCGGAGGAAGCAGTCAGCTGCGAACCAGTCTCGCCTGGCGGTTTCCCTGGTATCAGGGAAAATTACAGGGAATTTGCTCGATTCTGGCGCTGACCCTGTATTCGACAGTCAGATTGTGCCGGCGAATCGGGCGCTTCTCGCCAAATTCCCTGCGAAACGTATCAGGGTATTTTGGGATCGTGATCAGGGTAACAAACACAGCATCAGGGACTGTGGGCTAGTGGGCTTGAAAAGGTCCAAAGGTCAGCGTGGATTCTTCGCACACTTGTTCTGCTGCTAGCGAACACGATCTGTTCTCGCCGTCGATTTGCAGATGGAGAGAACGAGATGACGAGCGACCATCGACCGTGGAGACGCTTACCGTGTGGGCAGTCGCGACGCGACTGCCCATCTCTGCCGCTTGCCTCAGACGAAGAGAAAGTCGCTTGCGTGCAGGTTTGCGAGGGCCACGCCCTGCAGGGTCACGGTGTCGCTCGCATCATGGGTGATCACCGTATTGCCGTGTCCGTCGTCGGCGGCGTGCAGATCAGCAAAGCTTGCAAAAAGCGAATGATCGAACTGGATGACGTCATTGTGGGGCTTGAAGTCGGTGATGACATCGTTGCCGAAATTCGGGCCGAATAGAAACGTGTCCGGCCCATTGCCGCCGGTCATTATGTCGGCGCCACGTCCCCCGATCAGCACGTCGGCGGTGCCACTGCCTTTGAGGATGTCATTGCCGTTTCCGCCGTCGAGCACCGACTGGCTACTTCCGGCGATGAGCGTGTCGTTGCCGTCGGTGCCCGCGCGGTAGACCATGCCCGGATTCGTGATAGTGACCGTCAGCGCGGCCGTGCTGGTGCCACCATGGCCATCACTGGCCGTGTAGTCGAAGGAATCGTGCGCCACGGCTTGTGACGGCAGGGAAAGCTTGCTCGCAACATAGCTGTAGCTGCCGTCGCCATTGACGGTCAGCGATCCATAGGTTCCGACCACGGCATGACCGACATTCGCCGCAGAGCCGTTGACGGCGCTGACGCTCAAGCTGTTCCCATCCGGGTCCGTATCGTTGGCCAGCACGCCGTGCTGGACATTGGCCGTGATGGTCTGCCCTTTGGCGACGCCGGCGATGTCATCGTTCGTGACCGGCGCGTGGTTGGCTGAGGTGATGGCGAGGTTCACGGTGGCGACATTACTGTCGGCCTGCCCGTCATTGGCCTTGTAGGTGAAGCTGTCCGTGCCGCTGAAGTTGGCCGCAGGCGTGTAGGTGAACGCACCGTCCGCGGTGAGCGAGACGTTCCCGTGCGCGGGGCCGCCGACCAGGATCGCCGAAAGCGGATCTCCTTCGAGGTCGCTGTCGTTGGCGAGCACGCCAGCGGCCTTGATAGTGAGCGGAGTGTCATGGGCGAGCGTGTAGCTGTCGTCGTGCGCTACCGGGGGGTCGTTCACCGGCGTGACCCTCAGGAACACGTTGGCGACATTGCTGTCCGCCTGATCGTCGTTGACCTTGTAGGTGAAGCTATCGGTGCCCCAGAAATCGGCAAAGGGCGTGTAGGTGAGCGCGCCATTCGCGTTCAGCGCCAGGCTGCCGTACCTAGGACCACTGACCAGCGTCGCCGATAACGCGTCGCCGTCGGCGTCGCTGTCATTGGCGAGTATGGCCGGAGCCGCGAGGGTGAGCGTCGTATCCTCGGCGAGCGTATAGCTGTCATCATGCGCGACCGGGGCGTCATTGACGGGGGTCACCGTCAGGAACACGGTCGCGACATTGCTGTCGGCCTGGCCGTCGTTGGCCTTGTAGGTGAAGCTGTCGGTGCCGTTGAAATTGGCGGCAGGCGTGTAGGTGAGCGCACCATTTGCGTTCAACGCCAGGCTACCATGCGCGGGGCCGCTGACCAGCGCCGCCGATAATATGTCGCCGTTGGCGTCGCTGTCGTTCGCAAGTAGGGCGGGAGCCGCAACCGTGAGCGTCGTATCCTCGGCGAGGGTGTAGCTGTCGTCATGCGCGACCGGCGGCGCCGTGTCGAGCGTCATGTAGAACGGCGAGCTGTCTCGAACGTTACCGGCCACGTCGGTGGCCTCGACCATGAAAGCGTGCGGGCCGTCAGGCACGCTCGGGGTGTAGGTCCACGTGCCGCTCGCATCCGCCGTCACGGTCGCCAGTAGGACCGGCGGGCTGCTGCCGCCCGAGGTGATCAATCCTGTCAAATCATAGACCGCGACCGCAGCTCCGGCGTCCGTCGTGCCGGTGAGCGTGGCATCGCTGGTGATGTTGTCGCTGGCGCTTGTGCCGGTATCGTGGGCCAGCCCAATGCTCGGTGTCACGAGCGACCGGTCGAGCGTGAAGGTCAGCGACGACGACCCACCTGCTGTATTCGCCGTGACGGTGTGCTGCCCTTCCGAGGGAAGCGCAGGAAACAGGAATCCCCACGTCCCGCTGCCATCAGCCGTCCCGGTGCCGAGCACGGTTGTGCCCTCCATCAGTGTCACCGCTGTCCCGGGCGCCGCTGTGCCAGTGAGAATAGGGTTGGCCGTGATGTGGTCGATGGCGCTCGCCCCGGTATCATCAAACAGCCGAATGGTCGGCGCCGATGTATCGAGGGTCATGTAGAACGGCGAGCTATCTCGCACGTTGCCGGCGAGGTCGGTTGCGTGGGCCATGAAAGCGTGCGGGCCGTCAGGCAAGCTCGGGGTGTAGCTCCACGTGCCGCTCGCATCCGCCGTCACGGCCGCCAACAAGACCGGCGGGCTGCTGCCCCCCGAGCTGACATACCCGGTCAAATCGTAGACCCCGACCGCAGCGCCGGCGTCTGTCGTACCGGTGAGTGTGGCATCGCTGCTGATGTTGTCGCTGGCGCTCGCGCCGGTGTCGTTAGCCAGCCTGATGGTCGGTGTCGCGAGCGAGTTGTCGAGCGTGAAGGTCAGCGACGACGACCCACCTGCTGTGTTCGCCGTGACGGTGTGTGAACCTTCTTGAATCGTAGGAAAAAAGAATCCCCACGTCCCGGTGGCATCTGCCGTTTCCGTGCCGAGGACGGTCGTGCCCTCCATCAGTGTCACCGCCGTCCCGGGCGCCGCCGTGCCAGTGAGAATAGGGTCCGCCGTGATGTGGTCGCTGGCGCTCGCGCCGGTATCCTCGAACAGCCGAATCGTCGGCAACGACGTATCGAGGGTCATGTAGAACGGCGAGCTGTCTCGCACGTTACCGGCCAAGTCGGTGGCGTGTGCCATGAAAGCGTGCGGGCCGTCAGGTACGCTCGGGGTGTAGGTCCACGTGCCGCTTGCATCCGCCGTCACGGTCTCCAACAAAACCGGCGGGCTGCTGCCGCCTGAGGTGATAAACCCGGTCAAGTCATAGACCGCGACCGCAGCGCCGGGGTCGGTCGTGCCGGTGAGCGTGGCATCGCTGGTGATGTTGTCGCTGGCGCTTGTGCCGGTGTCATGGGCCAGCCCGATGGTCGGTGTCACGAGCGAGCGGTCGAGCGTGAAGGTCAGCGGCGACGACGAGCCCCCTGCTGTGTTCGCCGTGACGGTGTGCGAGCCTTCCGAGGGAAGCGTCGGAAAAAGGAATCCCCACGTCCCGCTGGCATCGGCCGTTCCCGTGCCGAGGATGGTCGTGCCCTCCATCAGTGTTACCACCGTCCCGGGCGCCGCCGTGCCAGTGAGAATGGGGCTGGCGGTGATGTGGTCGGTGGCGCTCGCGCCGGTGTCGTCGAACAGCCGAATGGTCGGCCGCACGTTCGACGTATTGAACAGGATCGACACCGTGTCGGTCGCATTCACGGTTGCAATGTCCGGCTTGCCGTCGTTGTTGAGATCGGCAATCGCCAGTGCGTGCGGCAGGTCGACGGAAAACTTCTGCGCAGATTGGAAGGTCCCATCGCCATTCCCAAGCAACACCTGCACGCTGGTATCGCCACTGACGGCAAGGTCTGGCCTGCCGTCCCCGTCGAGGTCGGCGATGGCCACGCGAAACGCGCCCGGGCCATCAGCGTAGGAGGTTTGCGCCCTGAACGTCCCATCGCCATTGCCAAGCTGAACCAGAACGCTCCCACCCTGCGTTTTGACAAGATCGAGCTTGCCATCTGCATTGAGGTCCGCAATCGCGACGCTGTATCCCCCGTACCCCGCGACGTACGGGGTCTGAAACGTTCCATCGCCATTGCCGAGCAGAACCGAAGTGAAGCTGCTTACCGCGACCAGATCCGCTTTGCCGTCCCCATTGAGATCGGCAAGAGCGACCGCGTTAGAGGCGCCCGGCACCGAGTACGGGACCTGCCCCTGGAACGTGCCATTGCCATTGCCGAGGAACACGGAGACCGAGCCGTCCTGCGCCATCGCGCTGCCGCTCACGAGGTCGAGCTTGCCGTCCCCATTGAGATCGCCGACGGCCACCGACAATGGAAGCGTGTCGGCCGTCGCGAGGTTTGTCTGCGGCAAGAACCCGCCGTTGCCGTCGCCGAGTACGACGTCCACCGTGCCGTTGTCCTTGTCCGCGACGACGAGATCCGCTGCACCATCCCCGTTCAGATCGGCAACCTCTATCGCGGCTGGGAACGATCCGATCGGAAAGCCGCCAACCTCGCTGAAGGTCCCGTCGCCGTTGCCCCGCAGGAAAGTTAGAGTCCCGTCGTGCCTGTTGACCGTCACAATGTCCGGCGTTCCATCGCCGTTCAGGTCGGCAACAGCGAGATCGACGGGATCATCTCCGATGGGGTAGTCGCCGCTGCTCGTAAAGCTCAAGGGCATTGCCAGTCTCCTGTCTTGCTGATCGGAGCCACGCGCTGTCATCGACCGCCGGCTCGCCATTTTAAGGTTGGATCATTAGCAAGAGCGGGGTCAGGCTTCTTGGACGGGAGCGACAGAGTTCTGGACGGGCGCGACAAGTGGAGCGCGCATGTCGCGGTCATGCGCTTCCTCCTGCTCACCCGCGCGCAGATCGCAGGGACAACACCGTTGTCGGATCGGTCAGCTACCGTGATGAAGCTTCAATAAAAAACAATTCATTCAAAACGCCTGTCTAAAGGCGGTTCGCGATCGGAGCGCTTAAACCGCACGAAGCAGCAGCTTTCAAAAAATGTCATTGGGATCGGCCGGTAAGAATTCCGCTAAGCCGGCAAGCGATGCGCCCTCGTCGCGACAAATTCCGCCGCCCAATACTTTGCGAGAGCCGAGCGCCCTAGGAGGATGCCGCCATGGATCAACGCGGACTAACGTGCCAACCGTCAGCGACAATCGGCAAAAGCGCGCAGCGCTCTTGCTGACGGCCGGCATCCGGCATGGAAAGCATCAGAGACAGGATCGCTGCGGCAGAGAATTTACTCGCACCGATGCCTTTATCTCTGACGGCGTCGCGCCGTAGCGGCGGCGGAAGCGCCGCTGGAAATGCGACAGGTCGTTGAAGCCGGCGGCATATGCGATCGCGGTGAGCGTGCGGTCGGAAAGTTCTGGATCGGTCAGCAGCCGGTGTGCGCGCTCCAGCCGCTGCGCCATCACGTACTCGGTGAAGGTCGAGCCTTCGTCGTCGAACAGCCGCTGCACATAACGCGGCGACACGCCGTTGCGCGCCGCAACCGTGTGAACCGAGAGCCGCGCCTCGGTGAGGTGCCGCGCGATGTCGCCCTTGATCATCTTCAGCCGCGCGGCGCGGACGCCACGTCCGTCAGCCAGCGCTGCGGCATCGCGCGTCGCGCCGAGAGTCTTGGCGAGCAGGTCGTACATATGGGTCACGGCCGAATGCTGCAGGGTCGAATCGGCGAGCGCGTCGGTTTCCCATTCCAGCAGTGCGAGATAGCGCTTCAGCAGGATGAGTGCGGGCGTCTCGCGCGGAATGCGCCGGCAGTAGGCGTCATGAAGATCGATGACGTTGCTGGCGAGCGCCGCGCGCGGCAGGCGCAGGCTCGTGAATTCCCCCTCCTCCGGAACCTGGATGCTGGCGCAGCCACCGCACGGCAAAAGGAACGCATCGCCGGCCTCGACTGTCGCCTCGCGCCCGTTCGCCTGCGCGGAGACATGCCTCACGCCCCTGCCGAACGAAAGCACCACGTCGTCGCGTATGACGCGCTTATGATTGCGCCGATATGTGGCAGGCGAACTTTTGCCGGACAGGAGCCGCAGGCCGGGCAGCGCGCGGACCGTCGCCTGCCCCCGGAAGGGGCCGTCCGAGATCGGCTCGATGTCGACGTTGAAGTGCGTTTGAAACAGGGCTTCACGCCAGACGGCGAACCGGTCACGCGGGGCAATGTCATCGGTCGACAAACGGACAACAGCACTCATGGGCCGAGCCTTTTCACATGCATTCGCGCAATTTTCGGAAAGCGACGCGCCAAAACCCACCCGTTTACCGGGTGTATGAAAGAAATTACCCAATTGCGCCTTAGTCGCAGGCGGCCGTGTTCAGGTTCAAACCGATTTCCGAATACTTTTTTTGCTCCCAGTTCGCTCCTGTCCAATCCGTTGTCGCTGCAGCCCAAGAATCGTTTCGCGACTTCCGGTACAGCCCCGGCCTCGGCACGCATATTTCACGATGGTCGTGACGGGTGATTTCAGTCCAAGGAGGACACAATGTATTCGATGCTGCTGAGCCCACTTCCGGCCCGGGCTCGTGGATCCAATGGAGAGGCGACCATGACGGTCGTCAGCAGACTCCTCGATCCCGATTGCCGATCAGATATGGTGCTTGGCCGGTTAACGATGATCCGGCAAGCCATTATCGCCGGCGCAAACACGTACTGCGGGCGTTTTCTTGCAGCCCTTCACGAATCGCGGCGCAAGCAAGCCGCCATCGAGCGGGCGAGGTACCGGCATCTGATCTACGACGCCGATACTGGCATCCATTTCGGCGCGGATCCGGCGGCAGGCAGATCAACCTGCCGGCTCTGACCTCCGTGACCGGGCGCATGGCGCAGGCCTGAGTGCTTTCACTTCGGCAGTCGCACCGCGCGACCAAGCTCAACATCGATCCTGGTGCGGGAACACGATCGGCCCATTAGCCGAAGGGATTGCCCATGTCTGCTTTGCTTACGTCACCACCTGGCCGCATGATCGGCCTTGCCACGCTCGGTTTGCTCGCCGGAACGATCGCGAGCGTCTTTGCCTGGCATTTCGCTTGGTCGCGATACGGCTTCGTGTATGTGGCGAACGCGACTCCGTCCTGGGTCGCGGTATCGCTGGTGATCTTCATAGCGGCCAGTCTGTCGAGCACGGTTGGCTTTGCCTTTTCGGCCATCGCGGCGGCGATGATCTTCCACTTCGTGCCCGACAACGTCGAAGCCGTGCAAATCATGATGGTGGCCTCGATTGCGATCCAGGCCTACAGCGTCGCCGGCATGTGGCGCACGATCTCGATGCGCGCTTGCGCGCCCTTCCTGATTGGAGGCGTCGCAACAATACCGGTGGGTATCTATCTGCTGCTTTGCTTTCGCTCCCAGACCTACATCTTCGTAATCGGATTGGCACTCGCGCTCTATGGCGCCTACATGCTGTTCCGGCAGCCACCCTCGATAAGGCGCGGCGGAGCCTTTATGGATGTCGCGGTTGGGGCGCTCGGCGGAATAACCGGCCCTTTGGCGGCTTTCCCTGGCGCGTTCGTCACCGTCTGGTGCGGCATGCGAGGATGGGACAAGGTCGTCCAACGTTCCGTCTACCAACCCTATATCCTCATCCTTCAGATTTTGACACTCGCCGGATTGAGTGTCGCCGCCGGGCGCAGTGTCATCAATGCGAACATGATCGCGTATGCGCTGCCTGGAGTCGCGGGTGCGTGGCTTGGTTTGCAAGTTTTCCAAAAGATGAGCGACGCCCAATTCCAGAGACTGGTCAATCTGGCTTTGATCGTCTCAGGCATTGCGCTGACTCTGAAGTAGAAGCGAGCGGCGCAAGCGGCCGCAAGTGCTCCTGAGCGTCGGAAATCCATGTCGGTTCGCATATCGTCGCGCTTGCGCTCAAACGACCAGCAAGTGACTGTCGACGATCATCGAAGTCCCGACGGACGGATCGTGAATGTGATAGCCCAGATCGGCTAGAGCACCGATCGTCGTATCCGATAGGAGCGTTGTCTCGCCGGGCACGAAAAAGCCCGTCATCAGCTCGTTGGACATCGGCTGGCCATTGGGCGCGAACGTGGCTTCATCCCAATGGGAGCCCGCGGTACCGCTGCCACCACTATCCTCCAGCGGTACCAGACCGCCGTAGGCGGCAAGCGCTTGAGCTCCAGTGAAGTGCCCAGCATTGTCCGTCAAACCAAGTTGACCGAAGAGGCTTCCGACAAAGCCGAGAGCATGCCCCATCTCGTGAAGGATGATCGCGTCCCAAGTGCCGGAGAGGCTCGCGCTTTTCAGATCGGTTGTGTCAAGCTTGATCGATGCCGTGAGTGGAAGCCACGCATCGACGGTTCCCGGGTCGCGCACGACAATATTGGTGGTCTGCGCGAGCGTGTTGCCAGTGAGCGGGTTTCCGTTTCCGTCGATCCGGCCCGCACTGACCGTGATCACGATATCGTCGACTAGATTGTTGTTGAGATCGCGATCATCATGCACGTCGGCCGTAATAATGGAACTCCAAAAGTCAGCCGCCCATTCGACGACCGCTTGCTGCTTGGCGGTCCAGGTCCCACTAAAGTTTATCTTGATGTTGAACTCGTTACTATCGTCGACGGCCGGATTGCCGCTCGTGTATGTCGTGACAAGGCCGCCGCCGCCTCCCCCACCACCACCACCATTGCCCGGTCCGCCGGGGCCGCCCTTGGCATCGGCAGTGGCGGACTCAACCGGATTCACTAGTTGCGAATACGGGTGCTCGACTGCAGGCGTGGCCACGGAGAGATAGACATAGTCCTGATCGTCGCTATCGCCAGAGAAAATCGTGCGCTTCACAGACATCGGTGATTTCCTTGTACTCGGGCGATGGCCATGGTCCGGCCTAGAGCTCAAAGAAACCGTGAAGCGAAATCCTAGAATTGAACCAAGTTGAGCTATCAGACTTTTCTCACAATAGACTCATCAGCGTATGCACAGTCGTCATCCAGAGTTGTCGGATATCTCAAAGCTTAATCGATCGAACTCGTTATTCCTCGATACACTTTATACATCAGTGACCATATGGCGCCGTGATTTTCGTAGAAAGATTCCAACATCCTGGTCGCGTTAGAGTTTGTTCCTCACAATAAAATTGTGCGGGAGTTTCACACGCTACTTGACTCAAAGAGTTTCGCTGCAAGCGACTCTTCGTAAGACAATGGAACTCGATCTTGCGCTGCCTCATCAAAGGATAGCGCCATGCTCCCCATCCTGCTCTCCGGTTTCCTCACGACTTGCTCGCACTTCTCGCGGTTTTGCTCCGATACCGGGGCCAATGTGGCGCCGATCTTCGCGATTGCGATTATCCCGATTGTGGGGCTGACAGGCTCTGCCATGGACTATACCCGCGCCAACAGCATAAAATCCGCGATGCAGGCAGCGGCCGACGCCACTGCTCTAAAACTGGTGCAGAACGCCCTTTCTCTGCCGAGCGGCGACGTCAGTGCCACCGCGGATCCGGTCTTCAAGGCGTCGTTCTCTCGCCCTGATGCGGCGCAGCTCCAGATCAGCGCACAGTCGACATCGAGTGGCGTCGTGACCGTCACAGCTACGGCGCAGATGGCCACGGACTTCATGGGCGTGCTCGGCATCACGAACATCGTCATTGGCTCGCGCACAGTGGCGATGAAAACGCCGGGCGATGGCAAGGGCTGCGTGCTCGCACTGAACCGTAGTGCAAGCGGCACGATCACGGCGCAAGGCAGCACGACCATCAATCTCAACGGCTGCAGCATGTACGACAATTCGCGCAGCAGCACGGCGTTGACCGTGGGTGGGTCCGCCCAAGTGTCGGCGCTTTCGGTCGGAGTGGTCGGCGGCATTTCCGGCAACGCCACGATGACGACAACCGCCGGAGTCCAAACTGGTCTCTCTCCGATCCCCGACCCTTACGCTAAGTTGCAGGTCCCGTCGTTCTCGGGATGCGATGAGAAAAACTACTCCGCACAGAAAAAAGGGACGATCAATCCAGGCGTCTACTGCGGCGGGATGAAATTCAACGCCAATGCAGACGTGACGTTCAATCCAGGTGTCTACATCATCGACGGGGGAGATTTTACGGTCAACGGGGGTGCCAAACTGCAGGGTACCGGTGTGACCATCATCTTCACATCCAGCAACGGTAATTGGCCGACGGCGACCATCAATGGCGGCGCGAGCATCGATCTGCGGCCGCAGCCCACTGGCGAATTTGCCGGAGTTCTGATGTTCGGAGATCGCGCCATCCCAGTCGGGACGACCTACAAACTCAACGGCGGCTCGGCACAGTACCTTGGCGGAGCCGTTTACTTTCCGACCGGCAGCGTGGATTTTTCCGGCGGTACCGGGACCGGAACGAACTGCACCCAGCTCATCGGCGACACGCTCACGTTCACCGGCAATTCTGGTCTCGCGATCAACTGTGCGGGCTATGGCGTAAAGCCGATCGGTGTGAGCGGTGTAAGGCTTGTGTCGTAACTTGGCTTCCGTCGGGCAGCCTCACACAGGCCGCAAATGGCCCTGAGCAAAAAACCCCATGCCCGGTCTCATGTCGGCGATTGGGGGCACAGCGGACGTATTGTGCTCAACGTGAGTTTTGTCGCGGTTGACCCGTCGCGGAAGTCATTCGAGATAGATTGAAGAAAGTGCGAATTGCATTTCACCGTCCCGATCCGTCCTGATTCATCCCCATCAGGTATTGGCGAACGATGCCGCGAGCATCGCAAATGCACCTGCGAAACGCTCTATGACTTTCAAGTCGACCGCGTCGGCTCCCCGATCGCTCGGATTGTGGAAGAGGTCGTTGCTTCCGATGATGGAAATAAACCGCCCGCCTCCGCGATGGATGTTTACCGCTTCGCCGAGCGGCGCCGCGCCGCGTGGAAGGCGCCGGTCGATCCGAAGGCCGGCTTGGTTCATCGCCTCGACCATCATCGATTCCATCTCATCATCAGATGCCTGCAGGTTGTTGGCGGGTCCCTCAGCCGCACCGATATTGGCGCCAAGATGGATCCACGCTTTCGCGGCCGACACGAGTCCCGGCCGGCGCTGGATAAAGCTATCAAGGCCCAAGTGACCAAGCTCGTGACCGCTTGACGCGATGAAGAGAACGTCCCTGACAGGTTTGGCTTGGCGCACTGCGCGCATGATCTCCAGCCAGCAAGCCAAACCGCCGCCGCGCTCGCTCGCACACGACCACCACCCACTTCGCGGGGTCATCACCACCAGGGGCGCGGCGCGTTTGTTCGTTCCCGGAACCGTCGTGACGACGTTAAACGCTTCGGCGTGCGTGCGGTCAGCATGCGCTATCAGCAAGGCCTTCGCACCTCGCCGAGTGCAATCCCCGAGGAACGCCGCCTGCTCGCTGGGAACCTGCAATACCGGAGGACCGAAGGGGTGCAGAAAGCTGTCGGCGTTGCTGGGAGAGAAGCCTGGACGCGGCCCGCGGGTCATCACGACGATCGCCTGATGTCGATTTTGCCGACGTGCCTCTCCCAGCGCACCGGCCCCCGCGGCGTTCGGTGCAATCTCAGCAACCCCGATGGATGCCAGGCTATTGAGCCTCCCGAGGGTCCCATCGAAGCCTGCCGGGCTCGTGAACGCGCCGTCGAACAACGGTAGTCCCTCGATCGTGCGGCCATTCACCACCAGACACGCGCGGACAGGATCAACCCTGCTCAGCGAAAATCCCTCGCGTTTCGCCTCTAACCCGATCTCGCTCACCTCATTGGCGAGCCAGTCCCCGGATATGCGATCGACGTCTGTCCCGGTGCGATGAAATCCCTGTTCTTCGTAAGCGCGAATAACCGCGCGAATGCGTTGCTGCACACTTCACCCCAGTTCGCGCACCGGAACGCATCCGGCCGGAATCACTCCACCTTAATTTTGGCGGCGCGGATCACCTTGGCCCACTTCTCGGTTTCATCGCGGATGAGCTTGCCGAAGTCGTCCGGCGAGCTTGGCAGCACCGCGCCGCCGAGGTCGGCGAACCGCGCCTTTACTTTGGGATCGGCAAGCGCTGCATTGATCTCGCTGTTGAGCTTTTCGATGATTGCCAGCGGCGTGTCCTTGGGTGCAACCAGCCCGACCCACTGGCTGGCCTCGAACCCAGGAATGAACTCGCTCAATGTCGGAACGTCCGGCAGCGCCTCCGTCCGCTCGGAGGTCGTGACCGCCAGCGCGCGCAGATTGCCAGATTTGATGTGCCCGAGCGACGTTGCCAGCTCGGTGAACGCCACCTGGATCTGCCCGCCGAGCAGATCGGTCACCGCGGGCGCCGCGCCACGATAAGGCACATGCGTGAGACCCGTTCCGGTCATCAACTT
>C688J18823_10002133_pt1 | contig 12367 bp, 13 predicted proteins | sample HopSoiMetagenom1_FD_18823 | JGI IMG/M metagenome (IMG submission 18823) | reverse complement strand
AGCGCGTCGTGGTGGGACAGGGTCGGGTCCTCGTCGACGAGGGCGGTCGCCTCGGCGCGCGCGTCGGCGATGATCTGCTCGTCGCTCAGCAGGCGCAGTAGGCGCAGGCTGGACCGCCGCCCCGACTGCGCTGCACCGAGGACGTCACCCTCGCGGCGCTGCTCGAGGTCGAGGCGCGCGAGCTCGAAACCGTCAAGCGTCGCGGCGACGCCGTCGACCCGCTCGCGGGCGGGCGTGCCGACCTGGGCCTCGGTCACGAGCAGGCACAGACCGGGGGCGGCCCCGCGGCCGACGCGCCCGCGCAGCTGGTGCAGCTGTGACACACCGAACCGGTCGGCGTCGAGGACGACCATGACGGTGGCGTTGGGGACGTCGACACCAACCTCCACCACCGTCGTCGCGACGAGGACGTCGATGTCTCCGCGGCTGAACCGCCGCATCACGTCGTCCTTCACGTCAGGCCCGAGTCGGCCGTGCAACATCTCGACGCGCAGACCCGCGAGCGGCCCGTCGGCGAGCATGGGCGCGACGTCGACGACAGCCGCCGCCGGCCGTCGTGCCGCGGGCTCCTCGACGTCGAAGTCCAGATCCGCGATCTCCTCGAGACCGACGTCGCCACCGATGCGCGCGCACACGACGTAGGCCTGCCGGGACGCGGCGACCTCCTCGCGGACCCGGCTCCACGCGCGGTCGAGCCACTGCGGCTGGTCGGCAAGCGGCACGACCGTCGTCTGGATCGGCGACCGCCCGGCCGGTAGCTCGCGCAACGTCGACGTCTCGAGGTCGCCGAAGACGGTCATCGCGACCGTCCGCGGGATCGGCGTGGCCGTCATGACGAGCACGTGCGGCGGCATGTCGCCCTTGCCGCGCAGCGCGTCGCGCTGCTCGACGCCGAAGCGGTGCTGCTCGTCGACGACGACGAGACCGAGGTCGGCGAACTGAACCTTCTCCTCGAGCAACGCGTGGGTGCCGACGACGATGCCCGCGGCGCCACTGGCAGCGTCGAGCAGGTTGGCCTTCCGGGCGGCCGCGCCCTGCGAACCCGTCACCAACGCCACCCGCGTCGCCTGCTCGGCACCGCCCAACTGCCCGGCCAANGCCAGCGGACCGAGCAAGTCACGAATCGTGCGGTGGTGCTGTTGCGCNAGAACCTCAGTNGGCGCAAGCAGCGCGGCCTGCCCACCCGCATCGACGACCGCCAGCATCGCNCGCAGCGCGACGACGGTCTTTCCGGATCCGACCTCACCCTGCAGCAGGCGGTGCATGGGGTGCGGCNGGGCGATCTCGGCCAGCAACGTGGTGCCGACTTCGAGTTGCCCCGCGGTGAGCTCGAACGGCAGGCGCTCGTCGAAGGCGTCGAGGAGACCGCCGGGCGCCAGCTGACGTGGCATCGCGGGCTGGGCGAGCGCGGCCGCGCGGCGTTGCGCGAGGACGGTCTGCAGGACGAACGCCTCGTCCCACTTCAGCCGTTCGCGCGCCTGCTCGTAGTCTTCGCGCGTCTGCGGCAGGTGCACGAGGTGGAGCGCCTCGAACAAGCCGACGAGGCCGTGCCGTTGACGTACGTCGTCCGGAAGCGGGTCGGCGACCGGGTCGAGCTGGTCGAGAACGATCCGAACGGCCTTCGCGATGTTCCACGTGGGGAGCTGTTGGGTCGCGGGATAGACAGCCGTGAACGGCGCCAGCAACGCCGGTGCGACCGCCTCGACGTCGTCACTGTCGAGCAGCTGCGTGAGCGGATGCGTCAGCTGGCGCTGGCCGCGGAACTCCCCCACCCGGCCGGCGAACAGCCCGCGCTGGCCGACCTTCAGCTGCTTGGCCCGCCAGCCCTGGTTGAAGAAGGTGACCGTCAGCTTGCCGACGCCGTCGGTCACGACGACCTTCACCATCTGGCCCTTGCGGTTGCGCATGTTGATGAGGTCCACCTTGGCGATCTCCGCCATGACGGTGACGTCCTCGTCGATGCGCAGCTCGCTGAGGGGGGTGAGCACGCCGCGCTCGACGTAGCGCCGCGGGTAGTGGCGGAGCAGGTCGCCACAGGTGCGGAGCTGGAGACCCTTGTCCAGCGCCTTCGCGGTCTTGTCACCCATCACCCGGTGCAGCGGAGTGCGCAGGTCGACCACGCGGGCAGCCTAGGCCGGGGACCGGACGGATTTTGGGCGTTGCCGGATGCCTCGGCTACCCTGGCCAGGTCCTTTGGGCCCGACGGGCCGTTGTGCGATCACCCTGACTGGAGAACTTCCGTGGCTTCCGTGTGCGACGTCTGCGGCAAGGGGCCGGGATTCGGCATGAGCGTCTCCCACTCCCACCGGCGCACCCGCCGGCGGTTCAACCCNAACATCCAGTCGGTGCGCGCCCTCGTCAGCCCNGGCACCCGCCGCAAGGTCAACGTGTGCACCAGCTGCCTGAAGGCCGGCAAGGTCACCCGCTAACCGCGGAGATCAGGACGGCAAGACCGCCGACGGCAGCCATCGCGAGCGTCACCGTCCGCGCCAGCTGCGCCGACACGCGCCCGGCCAGCCACCCACCCAGCAGGGACCCGGCCAACAGGCACGCGATGAGCACGACGGCTTGGGTAAGGGACCAGTGCGGCGGACCGAGCGTCGCCAGCGTGACGATGTTCAGCGCAAGGAAGTAAGCCTGCAGCGTGGCGCGGACGCGCAGCGGGTCCCACCGCGCACCCGCGGCGTACACCGCGACGGCCGGTCCCCCGGCCGAGGCGAGGACGTTCATCGTCGCCGAGACGACGCCGGCGACGACACCGCCGGCAAGTCCGGTGTCGGTGGCGCGGCCGGCAGCGACCAGTGCGGCGCCGACGACGATCACTGCACCGGCGAGAGCACGCAGCGCGCGCGGATGCGCGTCCGCGAGCACGTGCGCGAGCAACGGCGTGACGGCCAGAGCGGTCACGAGCACGGGGAGCACCCGCCGCCACATGACGGCACGATGCTCGCGGGCGAGTACGCCGACGTTCACCAGCATCGACAGAACGACTGCCACACGCACGCCTTCGCGCGCTCCGAAGACGGTGAACAGCAACGGGCCGCCGACCAGGGCGAACCCGATGCCGCTCACNGACTGCGCGGCCGCGCCCGCCGCGACGGCCAGCGCCGCGAGCGCCAGCGTCACTGCTCGACGGCCAGCGTCTTGCCGAAGCTCGCCGACAACGCCTCGTCGCGNTAGTGACCGAAGTTCTCGATGCGCTGGTAGCCGGCACTTGCGTAGAGCGCCATNGCCTCCGGCTGCCGGAGCCCTGTTTCGAGGATGACGTGCTGNGCTCCCAGGTCGGCAGCGAGCTCCTCGAGCGTGCGCAGCACGACGCGAGCGAACCCACGGCCACGGAACGGCGCGGCGACGTACATCCGCTTGATCTCGACGGTGTCGCGATCAAGCAGTCGGATCCCGCCCATCGCAACGGGTTCGACGTCGAGGTATCCGACAAGGAAGCGACCACGAGGAGGCGCGAACTCCGTCGCGTCCGCGGGCGTCGTGTCAGGTCCGCCGTAGCGGACGACGTATTCCTGTTGCACCTGCGCCGTCAGCAACATCGCGCTGGGGCCGTCGTACGGCTCCTCGCGAAGGTCCAGGTCGCTCACCGCATCGAGATTACGGCGCGAAGTGGTCGTGCCCCGGCTGACCGGACGGGGCCTGGTCGACGAACGTGACGCCCTGTCCGTCGACAACCCGACCGATCTGCGCGAACGGCACCGGCTCGGGCAGGTCGGCGAGGCTCGTCATGGCGCGCAGCACCGACGCGTCCGACATGGTGGCGACAAAGGCGTGGTCGTCGCCGCCGCCGGCAACCCACGACAACGGGTCGACGCCGACCGCGAGTCCTGCCTCGACCAGCTCCGGCGGCAACGGCAGGTCGTCGCTCGCGAGCTCGATGCGAACCCGGCTGGCAGCCGCGATATGACCCACGTCGGCGACCAGACCATCGGACACGTCGATCATCGCGGTCGCGCCGTCCTGGGCGAGCCGGAGCGCGGCGGCGTAGGCGACATCGGGCCGCCGGTGCGCGTCCGCGACCGGCCCCTCTCCTTGTCCTGCGCCGAGGAGCGCGAGCCCGGCCGCGGCGTAGCCGAGCCGACCCGCCACGACGACGACGTCACCGGGCCGCGCGCCCGCGCGCGTCACGGGTTGCCGACCGCGCAGATCGCCTAGCGCGGTGACGGCAAGGGTCAGCACGCTCGAGCGGCTCACGTCGCCACCGACGACCTCGGCGTCGACGACGGCGCACTCGTCGCGCAGCCCGTCGGCCACGCCGTCCACCCATTCCAGGGGAAGGTCCATAGGTGCCGCGAGACCCACGAGCACCGCCGTCGGCCATGCACCCATCGCTGCGATGTCGGCGAGGTTCTGCGCGGCTGCCTTCCGGCCGACGTCGTAGGCGGACGACCAGTCGCGACGGAAGTGGATGCCGTCGACGAGCAGATCCGTGCTCGCCACCACCCGGCCGTCAGGCGCGGCGACGACGGCAGCGTCGTCCCCAGGGCCGAGCAACGCGCTCCCGCCGGACAGCCGCGCGACGATGCGCGCGATCAGCCCGAACTCACCCGCGTCCGAAACCGAGATGTCGCCTCCTCGTGATGTCCGATAGCGTCCCGCATGCAGACACGAACCAGGCAAGGAGTGCCAGTGACGGTGCAGGCCTACATCCTCATCCAGACCGAGGTCGGCAAGGCCGCGGCGGTCGCCGCCGAGATCGCCGGGCTGAAGGGCGTGACCATGGCCGAGGACGTGACCGGCCCGTACGACGTCATCGTGCGTGCAGAGGCACGCAACGTCGACGAGCTGGGCAAGCTCGTTGTCGCCAAGGTCCAGGGCGTTCCCGGTATCACCCGCACGCTGACCTGCCCGGTCGTTCATCTCTGATCCGCCGGTCGCTTCGCGCCGCCGCGCTTCTCGCGCCCGTCGCCGTCGCGAGCTGCTCCGCGGGCGCGGTTCGTGTCACGGTCCCGGATGCATCCGGGGCCACCCGGGCCGTCTGCGCGCGGCTCGTCGACCGGCTGCCGTCACAGATCGACGGACATCGCTCGCGCATCGTCGAGCCGACGAGCCCGCTCACACATGCCTGGGGTGACCCGCCGTTCGTGCTGCGCTGCGGCGTAGCCAGGCCGGCCGGCTACTCGAGCACGTCGGTGCGGACCGCGGACGTCGACGGTGTGCTGTGGTTCCAGCAGGTCTCGCCCGCCGCCGTTCGCTGGACGGCGGTGAGGCGGGACGCCAACATCGAGCTCGCGGTGCCGACGTCGTACGACGCCCAGGGCGGTCTGCTCGTCGAGCTCAGCGCCGCCATCAAGGCGTCGATTCCCTAGACATTTGCCCACTGGGGAGCGGGTTGGGCCCGCGACTCGCGCCGAAGGCGCCCGCTAGCGGAGTCCGGTGCCTCGCCGCAGGGCGTCGTCGAGGAGGCGGGAGACGAGCGTCGGGTAGTCGACACCGGCAGCGGCCCACATCCGCGGGAACATCGACGCCGGAGTGAACCCGGGCATCGTGTTGATCTCGTTGACGAGCACCTTGCCGTCGTCGGTGACGAAGAAGTCGACCCGGGCGAGCCCTTCGCAGTCGAGAGCTTCGAAGGCCTGCACCGCGGAGCCCCGGATGCGGTCGACGACGTCGGGCGCAACGCGCGGCGGGATGTCGAACTCCGTGGCGTCACTGAGGTACTTCGCCTCGAAGTCGTAGAACGACTGCCCACCGGTGACACGAACCTCCGCAGGGACGGATGCCTCCGGTCGGCCGTCCGGTCCGGCGAGGACCCCGCACTCGACCTCGCGACCGACGACCGCCTGTTCGACGATTGCCTTGGGGTCGTGCCGGTGCGCCTCGGCCAACGCGGCCTCGAGAGCGTCTGCCGACTCGACCTTCGTGATCCCGATGCTCGACCCGCCCCGCGCCGGCTTGACGAAGACGGGGAGATCGAGGTCGCGCACGGCGGCGGTGACCGGCTGTCCGTGGCGTGCGATGACGTAGTCCGGCGTCTCCAGTCCGGCCGCGCGCAGCAGCTGCTTCATGTGGTGCTTGTCCATCGATGCCGCCGACGCGAACACGCCGGAGCCCACGTACGGAACTCCGGCGAGCTCGAGCAGTCCCTGCAACGTCCCGTCCTCACCGTAGGGACCGTGCAGCAACGGGAACACGACATCGACGGCGCCGAGGTCGTCGGGCACCTCGCCCGCGTCCAGGACGACAAGCCCCTTCGTGGTCGGGTCGCCGGGCAGGACAAGAGCGGTGCCGGTCGGGTCGACGGCCGGCAGCTGCCCGCCCGACAGGGCCAACGCGGTGGGGTCGTCGGCGGTCAGCACCCACCGGCCCTCGGTGGTGATGCCGATGGGAACCACGTCGAATCGGTCACGGTCGATCGCGGCCAGCACACTGCCGGCCGAGACGCATGAGATCGCGTGCTCGGTGCTGCGACCGCCGAACACGACGGCCACTCGCAGACGCCGACGCTCGCTCACCGGAGCGACAGTAGCGGGCGGGATCAGCGGTTGTAGGGCCGCACCGCGCCGATCATGTCGGAACGGAACGCCGGGCTGATGCGCACGTTCGCGCCGGTGTACGGCGCCTCGACCATCGATCCGTTGCCGACGTACATGCCGACGTGGTGGATGGTGTTGGGGTCGCTGGTGTCAGTCGCGAAGAAGATGAGGTCGCCGGGACGCAACGCGGACGTCGGGATGTGTGCGCCCTCGTTCCACTGTGAGCCCGTGTAGTGGTCGAGTGACACGCCGACCTGTCCGTAGGCCCACATGACGAGGCCGGAGCAGTCGTACGTGTCGGGACCGGCCGCGCCCCACTCGTAGGGCTTGCCGATCTGGGACTCCGCTGCCTGCACCGCGCGCTGCCCGGTCTGCGCCGAGACCGTGCCGGCGAAGTTGCCGCCGCCGCCGGACGACGGAGGCGGATTGGCGACCGGCGGGGAGCTGACCGGCGGTGGGGCGGCCGGTTTCTTCGCGGCTTCCGCTGCGGCTGCGGCGGCCGCAGCGGCGGCCTGCTCGCGAGCGATCGCGGCCAGTCGTGCCTGTTCGAGCGCAGAAGCGTGGCGACGGGCGTCGCGGAGGAGGGCCGCGAGCTCGTGCCGACGGCTCTGCAGGCCGGTGACGAGGTCGGCCTGGCGAGCGACCGAGCTCTCCGCCGCCGCCTTTGCCTTGGCCGCGGCCTTCGATGCGGCCGCGGCCCGCTCCAGCGCCGCTTGCGCCTGCTGCTCAACGGCGAGCTGGTAGACCCGCGCGGCGTCGAGCGACTGCATCGCATCGCTTTGAGAGGAGGAGATCATCTCGAGCGTGCCGATCCGGTAGAGCAGGGCGCTTGGCCCGGACGAGGTGAGCAGCACGTCGACGCTCGACATGCCACCGCCCATGTACGCCGCCCGCCCGAACCGGGACACCCGGGCGCGCGCCACGTCGACGCGCTGCGACGCGGTGTCGACGACGAGTCGCGCGACGTTCACCTCCGCACGGGCCTGCTGCTCGCGCACACGTGCGCCGTTGTAACGCTCGACGGCGACCTCGGACGCCGTCGCCAATCGGTCGAGCGCGCTCTGAGCCCGGCTCACTGCGCCGGCCGCGGCCCGCACCTGCGCTTCCCGGTCGTGCACGGCAGCCCTGCCGGCGGCGACATCCGCCGCCGAAGGACCGTCGCCGTGGTCAGCGAGCGCGGTGCCGCCGAGCGGCAGGGCAAGACCGAGCGCCGCGGTGAACACGGCCGCCCGAGACCGCCATGTGCCGGAGATCACTCTGTGACTGTAGTGGCTGGTGGGACGAATGTGAACTCTCAAACCGTGACAAGCCGCCCGCACGGACGGTTCGCCCAGGTCAGTCGAGCGTGTCGAGCGCGCTGTGCACGTCGCGGATCAAGTCGTCGGCGTCCTCGAGGCCGACGCTGATCCGCACGGTGGACGGGGTGATCCCGGCTGCGGCGAGGGCGTCGTCGTCCATCTGTCGGTGGGTCGTGCTCGCGACGTGGCTGACGACCGTCTGGACGCCGCCGAGGCTGGTCGCGACCCGGCCGACGCGCAGTCCGTCGCACAGTGCCATGCCGGCCGCGCGCCCGCCGCGCGGTGACACCGCGACGATGGCGCCGTACCGCCGTCCCTCCGGACCGGCATCGAACAGCTTGCCGGCCAACGCGTGCTGGGGGTGCGAGGGCAGGCCGGGATGCTGGACCCGCTCCACCTTCGGATGGTCGGCGAGCGACTCGGCAAGGGAGAGCGCCGTCGAGCAGTGGCGGCCGACGCGCAACGGCAGCGTCGCGAGCCCGCGATGCAGAAGGAACGCCTCGTCCGGTGCGAGCATCCCGCCGAGGTCGACGCGGGTGCGGCGGACCTCCGCGACCCGCTCGACGTCTCCCACGACCACTCCTCCGGTGGCGTCGGAGTGCCCACCCAAGTACTTCGTCGCGGAATGCACGACAAGGTCCGCGCCCCACTGCAGTGGCCGGCAGACGGCGGGCGACGCGAACGTGCTGTCGACGACGAGAGGCACTCCTGCCTGCCGGCAGACGGCTGCCAGAGCGGGCAGGTCGGCGACCGCCGTCGTGGGGTTGGCAATGGTCTCCGCCCAGACCACCGCGGTCTCCGGACGCAGCGCGGAGCGGACCGCGTCGACGTCGGTGCCGTCGACGAAGGTGGCCGAGACGTCGAAACGGGCGAGCACGTGCTGGAGCACGCCGAACGTGCCGCCGTAGACCGCCGCGGGAGCGACGACGTGCGAGCCGGCGCGGCACAGGGTCAGCAGCACCGACGAGATCGCGGCCATGCCTGACGCGAACGGCTGCGCGGCCACTGCCTCGTCCGCGCCGTACGACTCCAGCTCGGCGACAGCCAGGGCGAACGCGTCCGCCGTCGGGTTGTCGACACGGCTGTAGGAGTAGCCGGGCGTGCGGTCGCCGAGGACGTCGCTGTAGTCCTGCGCGGTGTCGAAGACGAACGCCGACGTGCGATAGGTGGGCAGCCCGAGCGTTTGCTGCACGGGCGCCGCGGGCCGAGCCAGGTGCACGGCGCGAGTGCCCTCACCGCCGTGCCCGCCGCCGGGCTCGACGATGGGAAGGTTCAGTGGATGCGGCTTCTGCTCAGACATCGACGTCTCTCTCGTGCTTGGGGTCACGCCGAAGCAGCGACTGGAGCATTTCCGGCACGGTCATGCCCTCATGCACCACCTTGACGACGTGCTCGGTGATCGGCACCTCGACCTCGGCGCTGCGCGCCAGCTCGAGGATCGAACGGCACGACTTGACGCCCTCCGCGGTCTGCCGCGTGATCGCGATGACGTCGTCGACGCTCATGCCACGGCCGAGGTTCTCGCCGAACGTGCGGTTGCGCGACAGCGGCGAGCTGCATGTGGCGATCATGTCGCCGAGCCCTGCCAGCCCTGCGAACGTCAGCGGGTCGGCGCCGAGCGCCTCGCCCATCCGACCGACCTCGGCCAGGCCGCGGGTGATCAGCGACGCGCGGGCGTTGTCGCCGAAGCCGAGACCGGCCGCCATGCCGACGGCGAGGGCGATGACGTTCTTGACCGCTCCGCCGAGCTCGCAGCCGACGACGTCGTGGTTGGTGTAAGGACGGAAGTAGCCGGAGTTGCACGCGGACTGCACCCAGCCGGCCACGGAGAGGTCGGTGCAGGCGACCACACTGGCCGCCGGCTGGCGCGCAGCGATCTCCTTCGCGAGGTTGGGACCGCTGATGACCGCGACCTGCTCCTCCGTGACACCGGTCACCTCGAGGATCACCTCGGACATCCGCTTGGACGTCCCGGACTCGATGCCCTTCATCAGGGAGACGAGCACTGCCTCCGGCTCGAGGTAGTCGAGCATGCTCTTGAGGTTGTCGCGCAACGTGCCGGATGGAACGGCGAGAACGACGAGGTGCGCACCACTGAGCGCCTCGGAAGCATCCGCCGTCGCGCGCAGCGAGTCGGGCAGCTGCACGTCCGGCAGGTAGTCGGGGTTGCGATGCGTACGCGCGATGGCGGCGGCGATCTCGGGGCGGCGAGCGAGCAACGTCGTCCCCGTGCCGGCGTCGACGAGCACCTGGGCGAACGCCGTCCCCCACGAACCGGCGCCGACAACAGCCGCCTTCGTCATGCGGTCTCCTTGGCGACAGCGGCCCTCATGTCGAAGAACCGATCCGGCGGTGTCTCACCACGAATCTCGGCGAGCTGCTTGGTCACCCGCCACATGATGGTGTCGGTCGCTGCGCGGAGGAGCTCCGCGGTCTGGGGCTTGCCGGCGAAAGCCGACAGGTCGACGGGCGGACCGGCGACGACCTGGAACTTGCGCCGCGGGAACACCCTGGGCCGACGGGCCCGGTAGGGAAGCAGCTGCTCCGGTCCCCATTGCGCGATCGGGATCACCGGCGCGCCGGACAGCAACGCCAAGCGAGCGATGCCGGTGCGCGCCTTCATCGGCCACATCTGCGGATCGCGGGTGGCACTGCCTTCGGGGTAGATGAGAACGCACTCGCCCCTTCGCAACGCTTCCACCGCGGGTTGGAGTGCGAGCGCGGCGTCAACGCTGTTGCGCGAGACCGGGATCTGTTCAGCGCCGTTCAGCACCCACTTCACCGGCGCCTTACGGAACAGCTCCGCCTTCGCGAGGAAACGTGGCAGCCGCCCGTTGTCGAGGAGGAACTCGCCGACCGCAAAAGGGTCGATCTCGCTGACGTGGTTGGCAGCGATGATGAGGCCGCCTTCGGCCGGAAGGTTCTCTGCGCCCCGCCAGTCGCGGGTGATCAGCAGCCGGAGCAGCGGCTTCGCGACGACGATGACGAGCCGGTACCAGAACCCGACGCGCCGATGCGCACTCACCGCAAGGCCTCCCGGTCGCACCTGGTCCAGCTGCTGACTTGCGAGGATGCCAGACATGAAGCCCCAGGAGGCGCGTTGGGCGATCGTGGTCCCGATCAAGCGCCTCACCGTCGCCAAGACCCGGCTCTCCCAGAGCGCTGAGGTCAGGGCCGACCTCGCACTGGCGATGGCACTGGACACGGTTGCCGCTGCGCGCACTGCCGCCGCCGTCGACCTCGTCGTCGTGGTGACCGACGAGCCGACGGCAACGCAAGCCGTGACGTCGATGGGCGCCGTGGTCGTCGCCGACGAACCCGACGCAGGTCTCAACCCGGCGCTATTGCACGGCGCGCGGGCCGCCGCGGCGTCGACCCCCGGCCTGCGCATCGCCGCGCTGTCGTCGGACCTGCCGGCGTTGCGCCCGGCGGACCTGGACGGCGTACTCACGGCCGCAATGGATCACGCCTGCTGTCTCGTCGCCGATGCGGACGGCACCGGCACGACGCTGCTCGCTGCCGAGGGCGTGGCAGCGTTCAGCCCACGGTTCGGCCCGGCGTCACGGCGCGCGCACCTCGACGACGGCGTGTACGACATCACCTCCTCGGCGTCGCCGTCGCTGCGCAGGGACGTCGACACCGTCGACGACCTGCAGGCAGCGGCCGATCTCGGGCTCGGACCGCAGACGGCGGCAGCGTTGCGCCGGCACCCGCTGTGGACGCCGGCCCAGCCCTAGGCTGACCGGTATGCAGGGCACCGTCCGGTCGTTCGACCCTCGTTCGCGCAGCGGTGACGTGCTGCTCGACGACGGCAGCGTGCTGGGCTTCCCCGCAGCGGCTTTCGACGCATCCGGCCTGCGGCTGCTGCGGCTCGGTCAGCGCGTGCGGCTGCGGGTGGATGGGAACGGCGCCGTCACGTTCGTGACGATCGCCACCTTGGCGGACCCGCTCGACTGACTTCGGTGAGACACCGAGGGCCGGCCCTCCAGGAGGACCGGCCCTCGATCAGATGTGTTGCTCAGCGCTTGGCGGTCTTCTTCGCCGTCGTGCGCTTCGCCGTCGACTTCTTGGTGGCAGCGGCCTTCGAGGTCGTCTTCTTCGCGGTGCTCTTCGCCGCGCTCTTCGTCGTGGCCTTTGCACCCGTGGTGCGTCGCGTCGTGGGGCCGCCGGCCTTCTTGGCAGCGCTCCGCGCGGCCTTGGCGGCCTTCGACGGGCCGGAGGCGGCGGTACGCGCCGTGGTGCGGGCCGTCGTCGCGGTCGACTTCGCCACTGCCTTGGTGGCAGCGTCGGCGACCTTGCCGAGCTTCACGGCGCCGCTGACGACGCCCTTGAACTGCGAGCCGGGCCGGAACTTCGGCACCGACGTCTTCTTCACCTTGACCGCCTCGCCGGTGCGCGGGTTGCGCCCGGTGCGTGCGGCACGGTCGACCTTCTCGAAAACTCCGAACCCGGTGATGGCGACCTTCTCGCCCTGGGCAACGGCACGCTGAATGGTGTCGAGCACGGCGTCAACCGCGTGCTCTGCTGTCTTCTTTTCGATCCCCAAGCGGTCGCGGATCGCGTCGATGAGCTCGGCCCTGTTCACGA
>C688J18823_10002132_pt1 | contig 12370 bp, 13 predicted proteins | sample HopSoiMetagenom1_FD_18823 | JGI IMG/M metagenome (IMG submission 18823) | reverse complement strand
TTAAACTTTGGGGTCTTCCTACAAAAGTACAAAGCATCGTGCAAAAAAACAAGAAGGTGGAAGCGTGAAAAAACTTTGGGGCGGTAGATTTACAAAATCCGCAGAAGAATGGGTTGATGAATTTGGTGCCTCCATTTCCTTCGACCAAGAATTAGTATTAGAAGATATTACTGGCAGCATCGCCCATGTGACGATGCTTGCCAAAACAGGAATTTTAACAGATGAAGAAGCGCATCAGATCAAAAAAGGTTTGGAAACATTAAAAGAAAAGGTCTCTAATGATGAATTGGAATTCTCTGTGGCATTAGAAGATATTCATTTGAACTTGGAAAGCAAGTTAACGGATTTGATCGGCCCAGTTGGTGGCAAGCTTCATACAGGGCGTAGTCGTAATGATCAAGTGGCAACCGATATGCATTTGTACTTACAAAAGCAAGTTGCTGACATTATCGAATTAGTCGCCGAGATGCAGCATGCTTTGCTCGAACAAGCTGAGAAACACATTGAGACGCTTATGCCAGGTTATACTCATTTACAAAGAGCACAGCCGATTTCTTTTGCACACCATTTGATGGCTTATTTCTGGATGCTTGAACGTGATAAACAACGTTTAAACGAAAGTATAAAAAGAATAAGCATTTCTCCTCTTGGCGCAGGTGCTCTTGCAGGTACAACTTTTCCAATTGACCGTGCCTACAGTGCAGAATTGATGGGCTTTAGTGGGATATATGAAAATAGTATGGATGCAGTAAGTGATCGGGATTTTATTCTTGAATTTCTTTCAACTAGTTCGATTTTAATGATGCATCTTTCACGTTTTAGTGAGGAAATTATTTTATGGTCAAGCCAGGAATTCCGGTTTATCGAGCTTGATGATAGTTTTTCAACGGGAAGTAGTATTATGCCGCAAAAGAAAAATCCAGACATGGCTGAGCTTATTCGCGGAAAAACCGGTCGAGTATACGGAAATCTATTTGGACTATTAACGGTTTTAAAAGGTTTGCCACTTGCGTATAACAAAGATATGCAAGAGGATAAAGAAGGTATGTTCGATACCGTTAAGACTGTTACGGGCTCATTGAAAATATTTGCTGGTATGATTCGAACCATGAAGGTTCGTACAGAGAATATGGAACAAGCAACGAAGCAAGACTTCTCTAATGCCACAGAACTTGCGGATTATTTATCCAGTAAAGGAATGCCGTTTAGAGAAGCACATGAGGTAGTTGGAAAACTTGTCCTTCAATGTGTGGAGAATAAGTGCTTCTTGGTTGACTTATCTATGGATGAATTTAAACAATCCAGTTCCCTTTTTGAAAACGATATTTATGAGGTGTTGGCTCCTGAAACAGCTGTTGCGCGGCGCAATAGTGCAGGAGGAACAGGATTTGAACAAATTAAGATTGCCATTGAAAAAGCAAAAAGCTGTTTAGAAATTTAATGATCCAAAATACAAAATAAAACCATGCTGATGAACAGCATGGTTTTATTTTGTATTTATTCGTCTGTATCGTCACTGCGGACAACTAAGACGTCACAGCGGGCATAACGAGTAATATGCTCAGAAACGCTTCCAATCAAGAAACGTTCAACAGCATTTAAACCAGTTGCTCCACACATGATTAAATCAATATCATATTTTTTAGCAATGTCTTTCGGGATTTTTACTTTAGGAGAACCGTAATCAACTACATAATCAACATCTGTTACACCTGCATCATGTGCTTCTTTTTTGTAATTTTCCATTAGTTCTGTTGCGAACATATCCGCTCTTTCTGCAATCGTACGATCATAGGCTTCTACAGTTGCAAAGGTACGAGTGTCAATGATGTGTGCCAAAACAAGTTTAGAATTATTTCTTTTAGCAACGCTAATCGCTTTTTTAAATGCCCATTCAGCTTCTTTTGATCCATCTACTGCAACAAGAATTTTTTTATATGTAAGACTCATAATAAATCCCTCCCTTTTCCTTTATTATACAATAAAAGGGAGGTATAATTGTGGAAAAATTTCGAAATATATATAAAGAAAGATATTTTTTTGTAATAAAGGGGGTAGACAAATGGAAAAAGGCGATGGAATTAAGTCATTAAATCTGACCTATGATGATCAAGGAACAAATATTGTGAGCGAACAGATTATGAACGCTTACAACTTCGGTGTGATGGATCAAGAAAATGGAGAATTTATATGGAAAGATCGGAAACCATCCATTGAATAGAGTTTTGAGAAGACGATCATAAAATAAAGAGCCTCCGAAAGAGTTTCCGGAGGCTCTTTGGCACTCTTAAAGTATAAAATTGCAGCGCTGGAGAAGTTCAGGCGTAGGTGGCAATTTTTAGGAAAACAGTATAAGTGCAACTACTCCTCTGTCTTCGCCTTGCAGGCTCGCCAATCGGCGAGTTTTCTTTATCAAATAATTTGTAGTTCTTTTGGGAATTTCGTTAATACTTCTATTCCATCTTCTGTGACAAGTATGTCATCCTCTATTCGAACACCTGCCACATTGGGTACATATATTCCAGGTTCAATGGTGTAAACCATTCCTTTTACTAGCCTTAATGAATTGGTTTCTGTCAGTGATGGATATTCATGAACACCAATACCTAAACCATGACCAAGACGATGTGGAAAAAATTGTCCATATCCAGCATCACGAATGATTTTCCTTGCTGTTTGATCAACATCAGCACATGGAACTCCAGGTCTGCTAGCCTCAATAGCAGCCAGTTGAGCCTTCAAAACGGTATCATATATTTCATATTGTTTCTCACTAATATCACCGAAGGCTACAGTTCTTGTAATGTCTGAGCAGTATCCGTCCACAACGACGCCTAAATCAAATAGGACAAAGTCTCCTTTCTTTACTATTGAAAGACCTGGATTTCCGTGGGGGGAAGCCCCGTTTGTACCAGTAAGAACCATTGTTGAGAAAGACATTTGGGCTACGCCTTTTTTCTTTAATTCATATTCGACGGCGGCAAGTATTTCTAATTCTGTTTTTCCTTCTTTTATTTCTGAGCAGCCTACTTTAATCGCATAATCTGCTAATGCACATGCTTCACGAATTTTTGAGATTTCTCCCTCATCTTTGATCATTCGTAATTGACACAAGTTTTCTTCTGCTGATATAAAAGCTGCATTTGGAAATAGTGAAGAAAGAGTTTCAAAACGCTCGACATTCATATGTTCTTTTTCAATGGCAACCTTACTCACTTTTGTGATTCTCTTTTGAATGGTATTTTGGACTAGTTCCCAAGGTTTTTCTATGTCACTATATCCGATGATTTCAAAATCCCACCCTGCGTTTCTGGCATCTTCTTTTTCCATGCTAGGACAAATAAGAAAAGGTTCTGCTTCTTGAAATAACACAAGGCAAAGCAATCTCTCATGAGGGTCACTAAAAAAACGACTTAAATAAAATACATTTTCTGTAGAAGTAATAAATGAAACGTCGAGCCCGTTTTGTTTCATCCATTCAGACATTTTCGTTAACTTCTGATTCACTTGTATGACCTCCTTTAAATAGATACACACTTTACGAAAAAATGAATAATAACCATGTATTATTCAGTAAAAACACTAAAATTTCATAAATATGTAACCTATGATACGATCATAATTGTAGACCTATAAGGTATATTATAAAAGTGAATACTAGGGTTTACAACAGATCAATACAGTACTTTATTGTATTAAATTGGAATATTTTATCATAAAGGGAGTGTTTTAAGTGTTATTTATCGATAATAAAGGAATAACAGATCCACGTATTAACTTGGCCATTGAAGAGTACGCTCTGAAAAATCTTGATATTAATGAAACCTATTTGTTATTTTACATAAACAAACCCTCAATTATTATTGGGAAGAATCAAAATACCATTGAAGAAATCAATACAGAATACGTTGAGGATAAAGGAATTACAGTTGTGCGTAGGCTGTCTGGAGGTGGGGCGGTTTATCATGATTTAGGAAACTTAAATTTTAGCTTTATTACAAAGGATGACGGTGAGAGCTTTCATAACTTTAGAAAGTTTACTGAGCCTGTTATAAATGCACTTAAAAAGCTTGGTGTGAATGCGGAATTGAGTGGACGGAATGATATTGAGGTAGAAGGTCGAAAAATTTCTGGGAATGCACAGTTTGCCACAAGAGGAAGAATGTTTAGTCATGGAACATTGTTGTTAGATTCAGAAATTGAACATGTGGTTTCTGCACTGCGAGTAAAAAAGGATAAAATAGAATCAAAAGGATTAAATCTATTCGCAGTCGTGTCGCCAATATATCCGAGTTTTTAGAGGGAAAAGTGACGGTGGAAGAGTTCCGTCAATTGTTGTTAACGAATATTTTCGAGGGGTTAGATGAAATTCCTGAATACGTCTTAACGGAAGATGATTGGAAAAAAATACATCAGTTATCGGAAGAACGTTATCAAACATGGGAGTGGAATTATGGGAAATCACCTAAATTTAATCTCCAGCATTCACGCAGGTTCCCAGTTGGAAGCATAGATGTGAGACTTGAAGTGAACAAAGGTGTCATTGATCATTGTAAGATATATGGTGATTTCTTTGGTGTAGGGGAAGTAATAGATATTGAAGTGCGTTTAAAAAATGTGAAGTATGAACGCGCATCACTTGATAAAGCTCTAGAAGATCTGGATATAAAACATTATTTTGGCAATATTACCAAGGAAGATTTTATACAGTTGATTTATTAGAATGATGATGTGTTAAACAAAAAAAACAGACATTGATGTCTGTTTTTTTGTTTAGCACATGAAAGAATGAATGGTATTTCTTTTATTTTCATGTAAAATAAGAAGAATATAAATGATTATTAAAAAATTTTAAAAATTGATTGATATATTACTATTTTGATATTATAATTTAACACATAAAAGCATAACAGTGTAAAAGCAATTTTGTAATTTGATAAATATGAGGGGGATCACCATGACAGAAAGAATGAAAAAGACAATGGGCTTGGCAGCATTTGGTTTAGCGGGTGCCTTGTTTTTAAGTGGTTGTGGAAATGAAAGCGGTGGCGGAGATGAGAAGGAATCTACTTCCAGTAAAGAGCAAACCTATCAAGTTGGAATCTCACAATATGTTGAACACCCTTCGTTAGATGCAGCAACAGAAGGGTTTAAGAAGGCATTAGAGGATGAAAAAATTTCTGTAGAATATGATGAACAAAATGCAAATAATGACCAAAATAACGTCCAAACGATCGCAAATAATTTTGCCGGAGATGGAGTTGATTTAATTTTTGCGAATGCTACACCGAGTGCTCAAGCAGCTCTAAATGCGACAAAAGACATTCCAATTGTGTTTACATCTGTTACAGATGCAGTAGGTGCGCAACTTGTTAAGTCCATGGAAGAGCCAGGTGGGAATGTAACAGGAACCATAGATAACCATCCAGATGCGATTCCGAATACCGTGAAGTTTATTAGTGAAAATTTTCCTGGTAAAACAATCGGTACCGTCTATAATGCTGGTGAGCAAAATTCTGTAGCACAAGTGGAAATTATTAAGGATTCGATCAAAGAACTTGGCCTTAATGATCTTGTTACAGCAACGGTTTCTACTTCTGCTGAAGTAAAGCAAGCGGCTGAATCTTTGATTGGAAAAGCAGATGTAATCTATGTTATTACTGATAATACCGTTGTTTCTGCTTTAGAATCCGTTTCACAAGTTGCGAATGATAATGATTTACCATTATTTGTTGGAGAATTTGATTCTGTTAAACGTGGTGGCTTTGCTGCATACGGATTTGATTATAAAGATATTGGTTATGAAGCTGGATTGTTGGCTGCACAAATTTTAAAGGGTGAAAAGAAACCATCTGAATTACCTGCTCAATACCCACAAAATTTAAAATTGGTCATCAATAAAGAAGCAGCTAAAGAAATGAATATTGAACTGAAGGATGAATGGAAAGACATTGCTGAATTTATTGAATAAGTCTATATCTGGATGAGGGACTCTATGTAGGGAGCCCCTCCCTTTTGTTCACAGACAATTTTAAAGTGGTCTAGCTTCAGCGCCTATGGGCGTTTACGCTTTACATTAAGAAAGGAAGATTTCAATGTTTAATGCTATTTTTGGCTCTTTTGAGGCTGGTGTTATTTATGCATTAATGGCTTTAGGAGTCTATCTCTCTTTTAGAATCTTAGATTTCCCAGATATGACTGTAGATGGCTCCTTTGTTACGGGGGCTGCTGTAGCGGCTATATTAATTGTGGGCGGTACAGATCCATTTGTCGCTACTTTAATCGCACTTATTGTTGGATTTATTTCCGGTTGTATCACTGGATTGCTTCATACGAAAGGGAAAATCAACCCTTTATTAGCGGGAATTCTTATGCAAATTGCTCTTTATTCGATTAATTTGCGCATAATGGGTAAATCAAACGTTCCACTGCTTCAAGAGGAAACGGTGATTACAAAGGTTACTGCCTTCTGGCAAAGTTTAAAAATTGACGATGTGCTTAATTCTCTTTTCCAATCGATTGGTTTGGGTGCGTTTGTGCCAAAAACATGGGGAATCCTTATCGTTATGTTGTTGTTAGCTTATATCGTGAAAAAAGGGATTGATTTCTTCCTTAAAACCGATATCGGCTTAGCTATACGGGCAACTGGAGATAATGAAACGATGATTTCCAGCTTTTCAGCTAACACTGATTTTCTTAAAATATTGGGTCTAGGACTTTCCAATGCCATAGTTGCTTTTTCAGGCGCTCTTATTGCTCAGTATAATGGCTTTAGTGATGTTGGAATGGGAATTGGGATGATTGTCATTGGTCTTGCATCTGTTATTATAGGTGAGGCTGTTTTTGGATCTAAAAAGATTGCTAGAGCTACATTAGCAGTTATTGGCGGTGCTATTCTTTATCGATTAATTGTTACACTCGCTCTTCGAGTTGAATTTTTGGAAACAGGAGACATGAAGTTAATTACAGCCGTCATTGTTATTTTTGCCTTGATTCTTCCTAAAATGAACGATAGTCGAAAGGAAAAACAGCGGAGAAAGAAACGATTGATGCAATCGCTTAAGAAGAATGAATCCATACAATAGAGAATGGATTGATAAAAAAGCAACGAGGTGAGTCTTTTGCTACAATTAAAACAAATTTTTAAAGTTTTTAATGAAGGAACGCCTGATGAAAAAATTGCTCTTCAAGAGCTAACACTTCATTTAGCACCTGGAGACTTTATGACAGTAATTGGAAGTAATGGAGCAGGTAAATCCACTTTAATGAATATGATTTCAGGGAAAATGATGACAGACCTTGGGAGTGTGTCTATCAATGGTCAGGACGTTACGAATGTCAAGGAACATAATCGAGCAAGGCTAGTGGGACGTGTGTTCCAAGACCCAATGGCCGGGACAGCACCCACTATGACGATTGAAGAAAATTTAGCCATTGCATATATGCGAACAAAGACTCGGGGTTTAAGTATTGGCGTTTCTAAAAAAAGAATGGATTTTTTCAAAGAAAAACTTGAAACCTTGCATTTAGGTCTAGAAAATCGTTTGGAAGCAAAAGTAGGTCTTTTATCTGGTGGTGAAAGGCAGGCGCTTTCCCTATTAATGGCAACTTTTACCGAGCCGAAGATTCTTCTGCTTGATGAACATACGGCCGCACTTGATCCATCCCGTGCAGAGCTCATTACGAACTTAACGAGAGAGATTGTCAAAACATACAATTTGACAACTTTGATGGTAACCCACAACATGCAGCAAGCCTTAGATCTAGGTAATAAGCTGATCATGATGGATAAAGGTCAAGTGATTTTAACAGTAAATGAAGAAGAGAAAAAACAGCTTACTGTAGAAAAGCTTTTAGAAGAGTTCCAACGTATTCGCGGTGAAAAAATGAATAGTGATCGGGCTGTATTAATTTAGGAGACTGACATAGACGTCAGCCTTCTTTTTTTGCACTGTTAAGTATAAAATTGCAACGCTGGAGAAGTTCGGGCGTAGCGGCAATTTTCAGGAAAACAGGATAAGTGCAACAACNCCTCTGACTTCGCCTTGCAGGCTCGNCAATCGGCGAGTTTTCTTTATATTTTGCAAATGAAAAAGTGGACTTTAGTATAANTTTTTCATGACAAATACATATATGAGATCCTAGATTCAGAATTGATGATGACTCTTCCATCCANTTCTTCCACACCAACTCTAAAGGTGTTGGGATTACCAGAAATAGAAATTTCGGCAAATGATTGCATGTNGAGTTGTTCTTGTCCTTTAATATGGTATTGAATATATGTGTGAGTGCCAACTTCAAAACGGCGTCGAATTTTTTTATGTTTCTCTTCACAAAATACTGCAACATGTAAGTTTTCAGGGGTCAGTTCCTGACCAATCAATAAATCCAATCTCTCTTTTATATCTGCGTTTTTAATCATACGTAAATTTCCTTTCCTAACATAAATCTTTATTATGGATATAATCTATTTTAATCATAGCAAAATAGCCTGTGAGGGTATAGTTGTATAATAAAATAAAAGCTTATGGAGAAGTCCGCTTTTTTGTTGAAGCAAAGGGATGTTCGTTAATGAAAGGATGCTATATTAAAAAAGAATTATTTGTTTAAAAGTATTTGAAAAATAAGAAGAGATAAGGGGATACCACAGTTGATTAAACGATGCGCATGGGTCATGTCAAAAGATCCTTTATATATGGAGTACCACGATAAAGAATGGGGAGTTCCAGTATATGATGATCGATTATTATTCGAAATGCTATGCCTAGAAGGAGCACAGGCCGGACTCAGTTGGTGGACGATTTTACAAAAAAGAGATAATTACCGAAAAGCCTTTGATCAGTTTGAAGCAGAAAAAATTGTTCAGTATACAGATGGAAAATTACAATCATTAACAGAAAATAAGGGGATTGTTCGGAATAAATTGAAAATCCAAAGCGTCGTCACGAATGCTAAGGCCTTCGTGAGAATTCAAAATGAATATGGTTCATTTTCTCAATATATTTGGAGTTTTGTAGATGATCAACCGATTATTAACCGTTGGGAGACTGTAAACGAAGTACCTGTTTCAACTGAAATGAGTGATAAAATGAGCAAGCAGTTAAAAAAAGATGGATTCAAATTTGTAGGTGGCACGATTTGTTATTCCTATATGCAAGCAGTGGGAATGGTGAATGATCATACTTTGGAATGTTTCTGTCATCCTATTCATGATCATAAAAGACATTCTTAAATGACATACTTGATATGAAAGGTTCGACTGCCATGTTTCCATAAAAGGACAGTCCTCTCCAAATTCCAACAGCCATATCTTCAAGACCATATGCATTGATATAAAGCTAGAAAAATACATGATGATTTCTTGGTCTAATTTTCTATATTTTTTACTACACTAATTATAAGGTAAGTTTGTACATGGGGATGAGCGTTTCATCGTTGGGAAGGGGGAAGGGAATGGCAAGAAAGATTGGGTTATATGGTATTTTGGCTTATTTTCTTTATGGTTTATTCTTTTATTGGTATTTATTTTATTTTGCTGATACTAGTTTACCTTTTGAGTATCAAGGAACAAGTGCAGATCCTGCTACATTTTTAAATGGAAGAGAATTTGTCCTTACAGAAGAATACTCGAAAATTCGTAATCTCATGTTCTTTCTTTCAACACCATTTGAGTGGTTTCTGTATTTGTTTATATTATTATTTGGGATCTCAAAGGCATTTGAAAATTGGGCAGTGACGTCTTCCAAGTATAAGTGGTTGCAAAATGCAATTTATTTAATTTGGCTATCCTTTCTTTCGTTTATTGTAACCCTACCGATTAGCTATTTGAGTTATTCGTTGGAAAAAAGTTATCATATTTCAACGCAGACTATTGCTTCCTGGATGAAAGATGAGTTCACTGATTTTTGGTTAAATTATGGGACGATGTTGATCCTTGTATCGGTTCTTTATTGGTTAATGAAGAAGAGTACTAAACGGTGGTGGTTGTATGCCTGGTTCCTTTCGATACCGTTTACATTATTCATCATGTTTATTCAGCCGATTGTGATTGATCCACTATACAATGATTTTTATCCATTGAAGGATAAACAATTGGAAGCAGAGATCCTAGAATTAGCAGGTAAAGCCAATATCCCTGCAGAACATGTTTTTGAAGTGAATATGGCTGAAAAAACGAATTCTCTTAACGCCTATGTGACGGGAATTGGTTCAAATGCACGAATTGTGCTTTGGGATACGACTCTAAATAAGCTGTCTGATCAACAAATATTATTTATTATGGCGCATGAAATGGCCCATTACGTCGAGAAGCATATTTATTTTGGTATTGCCACCTATTTGATTTTTTCATTAGTAGGTCTGTATTTTACCGCAAAAATAATGAATCTTGTAGTGAATCATTTAGGCACGGTGCTGAATATCACAACTGTACAGGATATTCGTTCTTTACCACTTTTTTTAATGATTATATCGATGCTTCTTTTTTTATCCAGTCCGATATCCAACATGATTTCTCGTTATCAAGAAACAAGAGCAGACAGATATGCGATTGAGATGACAAAGGATTCTGAAGCGGGTATTATTACTTTTCAGGAATTAACGCGTTCAGGTTTGAGTCAAGTAAATCCTCCAGTTCTGGTGAAAATCTTTCGCTATGGACATCCGACCATGTTGGAGAGAATCTCTACGCTTGAAGAATATGAACTAGAACATAGGGGAAAAGAAGCGAAATAGTGGGAATGAATCAACCTTCAAAAAAACATCCTCCTGATAAATTAGGAGGATGTTTTTTTGCACTGTTAAGAAATTATAAAATTGTAACGCTGGAGAAGTTCGACGTAGCTGCAATTTTTAGGAAAACAGTATAAGTGCAACTACGCCTCTGTCTTCGCCTTACAGGCCCGCCAATCGGCGAGTTTTCTTTAAAATGAAATAATTGTGAGGACCATGATGCTTAGAATTACACAGGACAAGAGGGATTTAGCGTGAGGAGAATGGAATACTTTCTAGTTGTTTACTTAAGTTCCAAAACGTTTGTTCAATTCTTTGTATTGATGTGATAGCAGTTTAAACGTTTCATGATTGCGCTCATCAATGGCTTGATCAATGCGGGCGATTAATTGGTCTTTTTCGGAATTCAATAAGATCTCGGCTAGAGTCATGTCAATGTACAAATCTTGCATAAAGCTTTCTTTCAATTTCTTTTGTTTCATGGCACTGGATTTCATTAATTCTGTATTAGAATTCTCTTTCATGGAAATCACCTCGGGTGCTTTTTTATATTATATGGAATTATCATGTAAATATCAACTGAATTTTTAGAATTTTTTGAAAATATTTTCAAAAATTTGTAGTAATCAAAAAAGTAAGAAATTAGACTTATTTATTAGAAGTTATTTGGAAATAACATGGTATGATAGTTGTTGTTAATTAAAAGGAGATGAAAAAATAATGAAGAAAAAGGAAATAAATGAGGAATATGAGATTAATCCATTAACGGCTGCTATCGTACCGTTACAATATGGAAGCAAGCTTTTTTCACAGATTCATCAGCTTGACCAAGAATTTTATTCCCCACTTAAACCACTTGAACTTATTAAAATGAGCTGCCGATTATTTGGATCTGGATATGAAGGGCGAAAGGAGGGAAGCAGACAATTAATAGGCGTCACCCATAAAATTCCAATCATAATCGATGCTACAAATATAATGTATTTTTTTCCTACTACTTCACCTAATAATCCCCTATGTTCCTGGATTTCTCATGAACATGTTTTGCATTATGATAAAATTGATTCAACCAACACACTCGTTACTTTTAGAAATAAGAAATCATTGGTTATTCCTATTTCGATTTATTCCTTTCAAAACCAAATGTTAAGAACGGCTTTCTTACGAACCAAGCTTATGCAGAGAATAGATGGCTTTGATCGAAAATCAATTCTTTTTCACCGTAATCATTCTAAAGCATCCGAACATAAGCCAGTTTATGGAGATGAAGATTTAGATATATATAATAAAGTAAAAAAAAGAGTGAAAATAAAAGTAGAAGATTAAAGTTTGTAAACTGGATCCTATTTGGTTAGCTTTAATCGAAAATGGCGATAGCAGAGGTATTTATGTGAAATTCATAACATGCTTCTGCTTTTAATTTTGCTAGAATGATTAAATTGAGGACCTATTCCCATCCTTGATTAGGCCATTAGCAGACAAAAATCGCTTAAAGAGATAGAAGCTTAGCAATTCCTGGACTTTGTTCCGGATACGGGGATTAAAGTAATTATGATGTTCTTCGTAGCCTTTATACAAAAATAGAAAACCTGTGAAAGCATCATCATGATTTATTTGTTCGACCTTTAGCTTTTGTTGC
>C688J18823_10002131_pt1 | contig 12373 bp, 12 predicted proteins | sample HopSoiMetagenom1_FD_18823 | JGI IMG/M metagenome (IMG submission 18823) | reverse complement strand
CGCCGCGGCGGGCCTGAGCGCGCAGGCCGCGCGCATCCACGCGCCGATCGGTTTGGACATCGGCGCGGTCAGCCCGCCGGAGATTGCCGTGTCGATCCTCGGCGAGATCGTGCTGTCGCTCCGCAAAAAGCCGTTGCGCAGCGAAAAGGATCGCGCCGCTTGAAATTCGGTCCGGTCGCCGTCGCCGATGCGATCGGCGGCATTGTTGCTCATGCAATCCGCCAGCCCGGCCTGACGCTGCGCAAAGGCGACCGGCTCGGCGAACCGCAGATCGCATTGCTGCGCGAGGCCGGCGTCGACACCGTCACGATTGCGCAACTCGACCCGGGCGACGTCGGCGAGGACGAGGCGGCGTTGCGCCTTGCAGAAGCAGTCGCCGGCGATCACGTGCGTATCGACAAGCCCTTCACCGGCCGCGCCAATCTGTTTGCCGAAAATGCCGGCATCCTTCTCGCCGACCCGGATGCCATCGATGCCATCAATGCGCACGACGAACGCATCACGCTCGCGACATTGCCGTCGATGCGCCGCGTCGTCGAAGGCGAGATGATCGCGACGGTGAAGATCATCCCGTTCGCGGTGCCGGAGGACGCGCTGTCGCATGCACTTGCAGCGGCGGACGGATTCAAGATCGCCGTCGCGCCGTTCCGCGGCTTGCGCGTCGGTGTCGTCTCGACATTGCTGCCGGGACTAAAACCGTCGACGGTGACAAAGACGCTGCGCATTTTGCGCGAACGGCTGTCGCATTCCGGTTCCTCCGTCGCGGGCGACCGCGAGGTGCCGCATGAGACGCAGGCGCTCGCGCAAGCGATCGATCAGGTCGAGCCGGATTCCGATCTCGTCATCGTGTTCGGCGCCTCGGCGATCACCGATCGCCGCGACGTGATCCCCGCCGCGATCGAATCTGCCGGCGGCGCAATCGAGCAATTCGGCATGCCGGTCGATCCCGGCAATCTCCTGCTTCTCGGCAAGACCCGGTCCGGCAAGACGGTGCTTGGCGCGCCCGGTTGCGCCCGTTCGCCGAAAGAGAACGGCTTCGATTGGGTGCTCGACCGCCTGCTCGCCGACGTGCCGGTGACGCCGCAGGACATCCGCCGGATGGGCGCCGGCGGGCTGCTCATGGAGATCGTCTCGCGTCCGCAGCCGCGTGGCGGCGAGGCGCCGCGACCCGAACCCGACAACGGCGATGAGTGACATCGCCGCGGTGATTCTCGCTGCAGGCCGGAGCACGCGTTTTGCCGGAGATCAGCCGCAAGCGACGAAGCTCGTCGCGGAACTAAACGGCAAGCCGCTTGTCCGCCATGTCGCGGATGCCGCACTCAGGTCGCGCGCGCGCCCCATAATCGCGGTGACAGGGCATGCGCGCGATCTCGTGCAAGCGGCGCTTACGGCTCTGCCGCTCTGCTTCGTTCAGAACAACGACTACGCGAGCGGCCTCGCCACGTCATTGCGAGCCGGCATGGCCGCTATTCCCCGGAACGCCCGGGGCGCGATCGTTCTTCTCGGCGACATGCCGCTGGTGTCGGCCAATCTGATCGACGAGCTGATTCAGCACTTTCAAGAAAATTCGGGAGTCGATGCGATCGTTCCTCTCGCAAATGGCCGGCGCGGCAATCCCGTTCTGCTCGCTCGTTCGCTGTTTGCCGCGGTCACAGGCCTCAGTGGCGACGAAGGCGCGCGCCGGCTTCTGCAGAATTCGGGGATTCGGGTCGTGGAAATTGCAGTCGAGGGCGACGCCGCCGGCGCCGACATCGACACGCCGGAAAGCCTCGAGGAATGGCGGCAGAAACAAGCTGGGGGCGCGACCGGGCGCCCCGCTACAAGATAGCCGCAAATCTGCTAGAAGGCTCGGCATGATGGTAGGCCTTTTGCAGGGCAGCCCGGCGCAGGGTGAGAATTCCCGTCCGCAGCGTCTGCTCTATCTGCGGAAGGCCCGGAGAGCGGCGTGAACGATCAACAGGTGCCCGGACGAGAGAAGGCTCAGCAGCGCCGGCTGCAGCGCCTCGTCGCCGCGGCGCGCGCGGCGCTCGCCTGGGAGAACATTTGGCGGGCGGCGGCGCCGGTGCTTACGGTCGTCGGCTTCTTTCTAGCGGTCTCGTGGATGGGCGCCTGGCAGGTCCTGCCGCACTGGGCACGGATCGCGGGGCTCGCGGTCTTCGCGCTCGCCATCCTGTTCTTGCTTTGGCGCGAGGCGCGGTTGCGTTGGCCCTCCCGAACCGAGGCGCTCGCCCGCCTCGACCATGATTCCGGCGTTCTGCACCGGCCTGCCTCCGCCCTCGAGGACACGCTCGCCAATCGCTCCAGCGACCCGACGACCCAGGCGCTCTGGGCGGTCCACCGCAAGCGTCTCGAAGCGGAGATCGCCGGCCTGAAAGTGGCGGCGCCGTCGCCACGCGTGCCGCAGCGTGACCGCTATGCCCTTCGCGCCGCGGCTTTGGTCTTGGTCGTGGCGACCGCCATCATCGCCGGGCCGGAGCGTTATGCCCGCGTCGCCGCCGCCTTCGATTGGCGGATCGCCGCGCCGAGCGCGCCGGGCGTGCGGATCGATGCCTGGATTGATCCGCCCGCTTACACGGGCAAGCCGCCGGTCATTCTGCAGATAAGGCGCACCGCGGAAGCGCAGGCCCGCGCGGGCGGCTTATTGGCGCCTGTCGGCTCGACCGTCGTCATCCGCGCCTCCGATCCGGGCGCCCTCGCCATCGAGATGCAGGGCGCGCTCGAGCCGGCCGAAAAGCCGTCCGAGAGCAAACCAAGCGGCGCCGCGTCCCGTCAGGTCGCCGGCGAGACGCGCCTTGCCCTCAAAGGCGACGCCCACCTCGTCATGCGCCAATCGGATAATGTTCTTGCCGCCTTCGACATCACGGCAATCCCCGACCGGCCGCCGACGATCGAGCTTAAGGATCAGCCGAAGCCAAATGTCCGCGGGACTCTGAGCCTCGCCTACAAGATCGACGACGATTACGGCGTGATCGGCGCCGAGGCCAAGTTCGACAATCCGATCCTCCGCGACAAGCCGGTGACTGGTCGCCACCTGGTCGATCCGCCGCGCGTGGGCCTCGCGCTCCCCTCCGGGCCGGGCGGACTTGGCGACGCGACAACCACCGCCGATCTTTCCGAAAATGCCTGGGCCGGCGCGCGCGTCACCATGACGCTGCACGCGCGCGATGAAGGCAATAACGAAGGGACCAGCGATCCGATCGAGATCCTGCTGCCGCAGCGTCCTTTCGTGAAGCCGCTCGCACGCGCACTTGTCGAGCAGCGGCGCAATCTGGTGCTCGCGCCGGACGAGCGCGCGCGCGTCGAGAACTCGCTCGAAGCTTTGGCGATGGCGCCGGACAAATTCGGCACGAATGCGGGCGTCTATCTCGGCCTGCACTCGGCGCTGTATCGCCTCAAGCGCGCGCGCACCGATCCCGAGCTTCTCGCCGTCGCGGATTATCTCTGGGAGATGGCGCTACGCATCGAGGACGGCGATCTCTCCGATGCCGAACGCGATTTGCGCGCCGCGCAACAACAATTGCGCGAGGCTCTGCAACGCGGTGCGAGCGACGAGGAGATCAAGAAACTCACCGAAAATTTGCGCGCGGCCCTGGATAAATTCCTGCAGGAACTGGCCGAGCGGCAGATGCGCGAACAAGGTGATCGTCAACAAGCCGATCGCAACGCGCCGCGCAACAATCGCACCGTGACGCCGCAAGATTTGAAGTCGATGCTGGATCGCCTCGAAGACATGGCGAAGAACGGCTCGATGGCCGAAGCGCAGCGCATGCTCGACCAGCTGCAGAATATTCTGGAGAATCTGCAGACGGCAAAGCGGCGCAATCAGCAGAATTCCGCCTCGCGCGAAATGAGCAAGGCGCTCGACGAGCTCGACAAGCTCACGCGCGAGCAGCAGGAATTGCGCGACCAAACGTTCCGGAAAGGCCAGCGCGAACGTCAGTCCATGCGCGAACGCCAGCAAGGCCGCGATCCCTCCGGACGTCAGCAGCGCCAGCGCGGTCCGGGCCAGCGGCCGCAGGCCGGCGAACAAGGCGATCAGGATCAGAACGCGCAAGGCGAAGGCGAGGAACAGGATGCGCAGGGCGCGCCTTCCGAAGAAGAATTACAGCAGCGCCAGCAACAATTGAGCGAGCGGCTTGCCGAGTTGCAGAAGCGCATGAAGCAGCTTGGGCATAGCGGCGAGAGCGGGCTCGATGATGCCGAAGACGCCATGAAGGATGCGCAGGAGCAGCTCGGCAAAGGCCAGAGCGGCCGCGGACAAGCCGTCGACTCGCAAGGCCGTGCGCTTGAAGCTTTGCGCCGCGGCGCGCAGCAGCTCGCGCAACGCATGCAGCAACAGGGCGAAGGCGAGGGTTCGGAGGAAGCCGAGGACGACGGCGGGGAGACGCCGGACGGCATGCCGCGCCAGGCTAATCGCGACAACCGCGCCGATCCGCTCGGCCGGCCGATGGCGAACGACCCCTATAATCCGCGCTCGCGTTATGATCCGCTCGGTGCGCCGCCGGCGCAGCGCGCGCAACGCGTGCTCGAAGAATTGCGCCGGCGCATCGGCGATCCGTCAAGGCCGCAAGAAGAACTCGACTATCTGGATCGGCTGCTGCGCCGGTTCTAAGCGAGTACGTGAGCGGCTTTTCCCCTATGCATATTGGAGCACCTATGACCCGACCCCTCAATGATGTCCGCGCCTTCCATCAGGAGATGACCGCATGGCGGCGCGACTTCCATGCCCATCCCGAGATCGGTTTCGAGGAGGAGCGCACGTCTGCGGCGGTCGCGGCAAAACTCACCGAGTTCGGCTGCGAAGTGCATCGCAATGTCGGCAAGACCGGCGTCGTCGGCGTGCTGCGCGCCGGCAATGCGCCGCACAGCATCGGGCTTCGCGCCGACATGGACGCGCTGCCGATCCTCGAGGCGAACGATCTGCCCTATCGCTCGCGTCAAGACGGCCGAATGCATGCCTGCGGTCACGATGGCCACACGACCATCCTGCTCGGCGCCGCGAAATATCTCGCGGCAACGCGCAATTTCGACGGCACCATCAATTTCATCTTCCAGCCTGCGGAGGAGGGACTCGGCGGCGCCAAGGCGATGCTGGAAGACGATCTGTTTGAGCGTTTCCCCTGCGATTTCGTCTACGGCATGCACAACATGCCGGGACACCCGGTNGGCACTTTTGCAATCCGCCCCGGTGCCATGATGGCGGCCGGCGCTTTCTTCGACATTACGATCGACGGAAAAGGCTCGCATGGCGCGCGGCCGGAGGATGGAGTCGATCCGGTCATCATCGCCGCGCAGATGACGATGGCGTTGCAGACGATCGTCTCGCGCAACGTCGAGCCGATCGAGCCCGCCGTCGTCAGCGTGACGCAAATTCATGCCGGCGCAGCCTACAACGTCGTGCCCGATAAAGCGGTTCTGCGCGGAACCGCGCGCACCTTTTCGCGCGATGTGATGGCGCTCATCGAAAGTAACATGCGCCGGATGGTCGAGAATATCGCCGCCTCCTTCGGGGCGCAAGCGCGGCTCGATTTTCGCGAGCTTTTTGCGCCGCTGGTCAACGAGCCGCAGGAAACCGAGTTGTTTGCCGATGTGGTCGCAGAGCTTGTCGGTGAAGAGAACGTCAATCGCCGGAGATCGCGCGTTCTCGGCTCCGAGGATTTCTCGTTCATGCTGGAAGGCTGCCCAGGCGCTTACATCAATATCGGCAACGGCACGGAAGGCTCGCACGCCGCGCCGCTGCACAATCCGCGCTACGATTTCAATGATGCGGCGCTGCCGTTCGGCGCCGCGGCTTTCGCGGCGCTTGTCGAGCGCAAGCTCGCGCGGATGAGTGCTGGCGCCTAGGTGATCGCCTGCTTCCCCGCGTAAGGCGCAAATTCGGTGACGACCTTCTGATACACTTCCCGTTTAAACGGGATGATCAGGTCCGGCAGTTTTTCCATTTGCACCCAGCGCCAGGCGTCGAATTCGGGTTTGTGGCCGCCCGGCGGGTGCTCGATGTTGATCTCGCTCTCGTCGCCCTCAAAGCGCAGAGCGAACCATTTCTGCCGCTGGCCGCGATAGCGGGCGCGCCACGAGCGATGCAGGATTTCCGGCGGGATTTCGTAGGTAAACCATTCCGGCGCCTCGGCGATGAGCGATACGCTGGAGACGCCCGTCTCCTCGTGGAGCTCGCGCAAGGCCGCCTGATACGGCTCTTCGCCGGGATCGATTCCGCCCTGCGGCATCTGCCATTCATAGCCTGGCGCGACGTGCTCGCGCTGCCGTTTGTTGCGGCGACGGCCGACAAAGACGAGGCCCTCACGATTGAGAAGCATCATCCCGACACAGACGCGATACGGCAGACGCTCCTGAAGCATCACCGCTGTCTCGCATCGGCGCGGGGCTGCGACTTCACGGAGGCCGCCGCGCTGACAGGCACGAGCGCAATGCCGCGGTCTTCGAGCGAACGCGCCAAACGTGCGATGCGATCGATACTGCCGGGCAGACCGGTTGCCCGTCCGATCGCGATGCTGTTCTTGCGATCGCCGGTGATAATAATGAAAGCGATCAAAGAAATTGCGATCAGCCCGAGCCCCGCGAACGCCAGCGGCAACCACGCCACAGGCCGGCCGAAGCGGCTTTCAGGGTCCCGCTTCAGTCCAAGGGGTCTGTTGAGGTCGTCCTGCATCCTCAAGTCGACCGGCTTTCGGCCCTCATCGCATTTGCGCGAATCAGAAGCCCGGCAGCCATGTTAGGTGGCATGCCGGGCCGGTTGATAGAGAGCACTGGCGAAACGCCGCCCGCGTCAGTTCGGAACTTTAGCCGCCTTCATCTGGTCGGGGCTGATCGAGGCCTTGTTGCTGCCGCGCAGGAAGTCCTCCGCCGCGATCAGCTGCTTGTCGTTCTTCGGATCCGGCGGGACATAGGCCTGTGAACCGCCCTTTTCCTCCTCGCCGTTCTTGAGGTGGCCCTTGAGCGAGGCTTCGCCCTTGGTGTCGTCTTTGCCCTTCAGCTCGTCGGGCACGTCCTGAAGCACCTGCACGTCGGGATCGATGCCCTTCGCCTGGATCGAGCGGCCGGACGGCGTGTAGTAGCGCGCCGTCGTCAGCCGCACCGCGCCGTTGTTCTGACCGAGCGGGATGATCGTCTGCACCGAACCCTTGCCGAAGGAGCGCGTGCCGAGAATGGTCGCGCGCTTGTGATCCTGCAGCGCGCCGGCTACGATTTCGGACGCCGACGCGGAACCGCCATTGATCAGCACGACAACCGGCTTGCCTTTCGAGAGATCGCCCGGGCGCGCATTGTAGCGCTGCGTCTCGTCGGCATTTCGCCCGCGCGTCGAGACGATCTCGCCGCGGTCAATGAAGGCGTTCGACACCGCGATCGACTGGTCGAGCAGACCGCCCGGATTGTTGCGCAGATCGAGGATGTAGCCCTTGAACTGGTCGTTCGGGATCTCGCCCTGGAATTTCGCCATCGCGGCCTTCACGCCTTCATAGGTCTGTTCGTTAAATTGCGTGATGCGGATGTAGCCGATATCCTCCCCCTCCTTGCGCGAGCGCACCGACTTGATCTGGATGACCGCGCGGGTGAGCTTGATGTCCTGCTTGTCCTTGTTGGGCCCGCGCAGGATCGTCAGCGTGACGGAGGTGTTGACGGCGCCGCGCATCTTGTCGACGGCCTGGTTCAGCGTCATGCCCTGGACGCTCTCGCCGTCGATCGCCGAGATGATATCAGCGGAGAGAATGCCGGCCTTGGAAGCGGGCGTATCGTCGATCGGGGTGACGACCTTGATCAGCTGATCTTCCTGGGTCACCTCGATGCCCAGACCGCCGAACTCCCCGCGGGTCTGCACCTGCATGTCGCGGAAGCTCTTCGAATCCATGTAGCTCGAATGTGGATCGAGTGAGGTCAGCATGCCGTTGATGGCGGACTCGACGAGCTTCTGCTCATCGGGCTTCTCGACATAATCGGAGCGGATTTTCTCGAACACATCGCCGAAGAGATTGAGGCTCCGATACGTGTCGGAGATCGCCGCTCGGGCGGAACCGCCGGCGAAAAGATGGGTCTGCTGGCCGATCGTCACGGTCGCAGCCCCAGCCATGGCGCCAAGTACAACGAGAGAAACCTTGCGCATCATCCGCGAACCTTCTTCATTTCCGGTCGTGCCCACCATGGGCCCGGATCAATCGGCGTCCCATCCTTACGGAACTCGACGTAAAGGACAGGTTGTGCCGCGCCTATGGCGATCGCTGCCGCCGTTTTTGCCGTGCCGTCGCCCATGGTCGCGACGGGTTCCCCCGTCAGGACAAATTGCCCGACGTCCACGTTAATACGTTCCATGCCGGCCAGCACCACATAGTAGCCGCTGCCAGCATTAATGATCAAGAGTTGGCCATAAGTGCGGTAAGGCCCGGAATAAGCGATCCAGCCGTCGCAGGGCGCGGTCACCACCGCCTGCGGGCGGGTCGCAAGGGAGAGCCCCTTCTCGCTGGCGCCGAAGCGGTCAGGGGCGCCGAAAGCCTTGATCTGGCTGCCATTTACGGGCAGCGGCAGCAGGCCCTTAGCATCTACGAAGGCGATGGCCGGGGCGAGCCGGGCGACGTCGGTGAAAGGGGAGGCGGGGAACGCGGCGACGCGCGTCTTACCCTCGCTTTTCACCGCATCGGCTTGTTTGCGCGCCGTTTCTGCCTTTGCTGCCTCGTCCGGCGCCCGCTGGTTAGCGGCATCGCTCTCGACTGACGCGATTAGGTCGCGGAGGTTTGACGCTTTGCGGGAAAGCTCGGTGGTTTTCTCGTGCTGCGCTTCTAAGTCGTGCTGGGCGGCCGAGAGGGCCTGCCGGCGCGCTTCGATCAGCATTGTCAGGCGCTGCCGCTCCTCGCGCATGGCCCCCGCTTCGCGCGACAGTGTGTCGCGTTCGCCGCTGATCGCCGCGCGCAGTTTGACCAGTTCGGCTAGATCGGCGGCGAGCGCCTCGGTTTCTGCCCGCAATTCGGGCAGGACGGCGCCAAGCAGCATCGAGGTGCGGATCGCCGCCAGCATGTCCTCCGGCCGTACGAGGAGGGCGGGCGGTGGTCGCCGGCCCATCCGCTGCAGCGATGCAAGGACCTCGCCGACCACACCGCGGCGGTTGCCGAGGGACACGCGAATCGCCTGTTCCTTGCCGGTGAGGCCATCGAGACGTTTCTGGGCCGCGTCGACCCGGTTCTCCGCTTCGCGAATTTTGCCGGTCGTCTCCATCAGCGCCGCATTGAGCCGCGCGCGATCGGTGCGGATCGCCTCGATGTCCGATTCGAGTTTACGCCTTTGTGTTTCGGCTGCATCAAGCGATTCTTCGACCCCGCGCAACGCGGCGCGCCGGTCCGCAAGCTCGCGCGATTTCGCATCGAGGCTCGTCGCCGCGCCGCCATCAGCGGATGAGGGCTGAGCTGAGGTCTGGGCGCGCGCCAGCCCGGGACCGACCAATGCGCCGAGGACGAACAGGCAAAACGCCGTGCCCCTCCGCTGCCGCTTGCCCCACTCGTCCGTCATGTCGCCGAACAATCCTTGCTACTCGGTGTCCTAGGCGGTCGAGGCGACGAAACTTAGGCAGCGGCCAAGGGGAGCATCCCGCCGACATCTGCGCCGCTTGGCTTTGCGGTTGCAGCAGCTCCCGTCCCATGTACATTCAGTTGCATTCAGGTGGGGGAGCACCATGGGGGCTTCTTGGTTTGATAAGATTTTCATTGCGTTCGAGAAGGGTCTCGGCGGATTTCGTGTTTGGCATTGGTGGCCTTTCCCCGTCGCCCTTCCGATGCTTGTCGGCATCCGGGCACGAATGCGCTGGAGCAACTTGTTTGATACCGAACGCAGTCCTCCTGTAATCCCCTCAGGCTCAGCAGACGTCCGTAGCCAGCGCACCGCCGACGGCAGCTATAACGATCTCGGCAAGCCGTGGATGGGAATGGCCGGCGCGCGGTTCGGGCGCAATATGCCGCTCAAGAGCACCTTCGGCGAAACACCGCCGAGGCTTTACGAACCGAACCCTCGCGAAGTCAGCAACAAGCTGCTCGCGCGCAAGGAGTTCATCCCGGCTTCAAATCTCAACATCNTCGCGGCCGCATGGCTGCAATTCATGGTCCATGATTGGGTGAGCCACGGCGTCAACGACACGAAGAATCCGCCGCATTCGATCGACCTGCCGCCAGGAGACGACTGGCCGAGCAAGCCCGAGCCGATGACAATTCTGCGCAGCCTGCCCGATCTGGCGCGGCCAGGCGATGAAGGTTTGCCGACGGCTTACACCAACGCCGAGACGCATTGGTGGGATGCCTCGCAGCTCTACGGGTCGTCCCTGCTGCGGCAAACATACGTGCGGACTGACCCCGCAACCGCACAGCTGTGTCCGGATGGGAAGATCGGGCTGAAGCCGAACGGCCACTTTCCGATCGAAGAAGAGGTGTTGGAAACGCCCGACGCGGAAGGCGCGCGTTTCCCCAATCTCGAATTGAGCGGTGTGAATGGAAATTGGTGGGTGGGTCTTTCGGCCCTGCACACGATTTTTGCGCGCGAGCATAATTGCGTCGTCGACCGCCTGAAGATGGACTACCCCTCTGTATCCGGCGAGTGGCTCTTCCAGAAAGCCCGCCTGATCATTGCAGCGTTGCTCGTCAAAATTCAGACGATCGAATGGACTCCGGGCCTGATGGATTCTGCCGAAGGCAAGATTGCGATGCGGTCGAACTGGTGGGGTTTGCTCGGCGAGCACTACGCCCGCGGTTACGGCCGTGTAAATGACATGGAGATCGTCTCCGGCATCGCAGGGTCCCCGACCGATCACCACGCCGCGCCTTATTCGCTCACGGAAGAATTCGTCGCCGGCTACCGCATGCACTCGCTCATGCCCGATACATACTCCTTCCGTTCGCATACCGACGACCGCCTCATACTCGAAGCATCACTTCTCGATGTTGCGCATTCGAAGGTTCCCGCCGTGTACGAGACGGTCGGTCTCGACAACGTGATCTATTCGCTTGCGACAAGCAATCCGGGTGCGCTCGCTCTGCATAATTTTCCGAACCAGCTTCGGCGCATTCCGGAAAAACCGGCGGAAGGAATCTTCACCGACCTTGCTGCGGTGGACATTTTACGCGATCGCGAGCGGGGTGTTCCGCGTTATTGCGAGTTCCGCCGGTTGCTCGGCATGCCGGCGCCCGCAAGCTTCGAAGAGCTCACCACCGACACGACGTGGCGCAATGAGATCAAGAGCCTTTATAAGACTGTCGAGGATGTTGATCTTCTGGTCGGTACGTTGGCGGAAAACAGAGCCGCTCCAAACGGTTCGCCGCCCGGGTTCGCATTTTCCGATACAGTGTTCCGCGTGTTCATCCTGATGGCGTCGCGTCGCCTGAAGAGCGATCGCTTCTACACGACGGATTTCACGCCGGAGGTTTACACCCAGGCGGGTTGGGACTGGGTCCAGGAAAACACATTACGCAGCGTGATTTCGCGCCACTGCCCTTCGCTCAAGCCGCTCTTTGCCGACTCGCGCAACATCTTCTTCCCCTGGGCCAAAGCGGGCTCGGCGCGCTCAATGGCAGGTGCACGATGAGCGAGGCTGTTCAACTCGGCTGGTCGAAGCGGCAGGCGCAAAGTGCCGCCGGAAAATTCCGCACCGCCATGGCGGTCTATCTGGTGATTTACGCGCTGGCAGGGTTGCTGGCAGTGATCTTGCCGTCAGTCGTCGGCCATGCACTCGAGCTCCCACCGCCTTATGGCGGCATCCGGCCGGTCGGCGGACTCATGCTCCTTGTCGCGGCTTTTCAGCTGCCGGTTTGGCAGGATGCGGTGCGTTCACGCGTGAGCGCCCTGATCGCAATACTCGGCCATTTCCTGTTGGCGCTGTTATGGGCCGTGGCCGGCGGCTTGTTTCTCTGGATCGCGCTGTTTGAGCTCGTGTTCGCGATCCTGCTCGCCTGGCTGCTCTACAAGTACATGGCAGCCGAGCTGATGAGCCGGCCTTAGAGGCGGCTCATGGTCCCCGCGAACCCGGCGCCGATCAGTCCTCAGCGTCGGCCTTCGACTTGATCTTCAGAACCTGACGCCCCTTGTACATGCCGGTCTTCAGATCGACATGGTGGGGACGGCGCAGCTCGCCGGAATCCTTGTCCTCGACATAGGTCGGGGCGGCGAGCGCATCAGCTGAACGGCGGAAGCCGCGCTTCATCGGCGAGGTTTTTCTCTTCGGGACGGCCATCAATGTCTCCAGTAGCGGACGCGGTGCCGCCGGGAGAGACGGACCGGGAATAGGAAGGGGTGCCTTCTATACTGGAATTGCAGGGCTGGCTACCCAATGCCGCAGGGCTCACTCTGAACCTGCACGCGGCGCTCTCGGGCCAGAACAAGCCTTCGA
>C688J18823_10002130_pt1 | contig 12377 bp, 7 predicted proteins | sample HopSoiMetagenom1_FD_18823 | JGI IMG/M metagenome (IMG submission 18823) | reverse complement strand
CCGGCCTGATCATCGGAACGCCGGCGAACAAGGAGATTCTCCGCGAGGCCGACATTCTTGGTCGAGAAGGCAGCGACGCCGATCCGGGCGACCTGATCATTGCACTGAGAACGACCGATGCGCGCGCGGCGGACGCTGCGCTTGCCGAGGCAAGACGATTGCTCGATCAACCGAGCGCTCTGGGCCAGACGGCCGCGATCGAGTCCTCGCGCACCATTCGCGCGGCCGTGCAGAGGCTTCCCGAAGCCAATCTGGCGCTGATCTCGGTGCCCGGAGACTTCGCGGTCGCCGAAGCGCGCAAGGCCATGGAGCTCGGGCTCCACGTCATGATTTTCTCCGACAATGTGCCAATCGTGGATGAAGCGGCGCTTAAGAAAGAGGCGCGCAACCGGGGTCTCTTCGTGATGGGGCCGGATTGTGGAACGGCGATCATCGGCGGCGTGCCGTTGGGTTTCGCCAATGTCGTTCCGGCCGGTGACATCGGCATCATCGGCGCATCGGGCACCGGAATTCAGGAGGTGTCATGCCTGATCGCACGTGCTGGCCGCGGCATCAGTCATGCGATCGGGACGGGTGGACGAGACCTCAAAGCCGAGGTCGGCGCCATCACGACTTTGATGGCCATCGATGCGCTCGACGCCGACGATCGCACCAAGCATGTTGTGCTGATCTCCAAGCCGCCCGCCGCTTCTGTTGCCCGGTCAGTGCTCGATCGGGTCGCAAAGAGCTCGAAGCCGTTCACCATTTGCTTTCTCGGCGCGACGGACGTCGAACTGCCCGCGAATGCGCGCTGCGCCGCGACCCTGAATGCGGCGGCGGAGCTGGTTGTCGGAAAGGAATTGGGCGCAACGAAGCCGCCCTTGCCGCACCTGAATGGAAGCAAATTGGTGCGCGGCCTGTTCGCAGGCGGAACGCTGTGCAGCGAAGCTCAAATCGTATTCGGGCAGGCCGGGCTCTCGGTGATGTCCAACGTGCCTGTGCCGCGCGCATCCCCGATGACTGGCGTTTATAATGGTCATGTCATGATCGACCTCGGTGACGACGCGTTCACGCGCGGACGGCCTCATCCGATGTTCGAGCCCGGCGTGCGCGATGCTCCGCTGGCCGAAGCACTGGCCGATCCCCGCGTGGAAGTCATTTTGCTTGATGTCGTGCTCGGCTACGGGGGCCATCCCGATCCCGCGGGCCATCTGGTTGAGTTCCTTGCGGGGCGGGAGCGCCGCGCTTCCATCGTGGCTTCCGTCACCGGCACCGACGCGGACCCGCAGCCGCGTGAAACACAGGTGCAGAAGCTTCTCGATGCCGGCGTGATTGTCGCCGACTCCAATGCGGACGCGGCCGAAGCGGCAATCGCGGCGATCGGTGCTCGCTAAGTCATGGCCAATCGCCCCGATGTCGTCGTGCCGATCCTACGATCAGGCATTCTGGCGCGCCAGTTTTGCGAACGTGTTACGTTCGCGCAGGTCGAAGCGGTCTTCGAGCGCTGCTTTTATCTCCGTTCCGGCGACGATTTCGTCTGCATCGGCGAACCTGATATCGGCAATGGTCCTGTTACGTTGATTGGAAATCTTTCGGCCCTGCCGACTCTCAAGTTTTTGGCCGGAGGGGTAGTGTCGATCTCTGGCGAGCAAATCACGATCGGCGACTCCGTTCGGTTCACGCTGAATCAAAGCGAGGTATGGCGCCCCCTCGATTGGCCCCCCTGCCCGTCGCCTGACCGGCTGATCGACATCTGTCTCGCCTTGGCCTCGCGCTTCGCAATCACTGCACCACAAGAAGGGCTCGCGCGCTGCGTCACCGGCGATGAAACATCCGAGCGTCTGTCCTCGCTCGCGCGCGTCGCCCGCCCACGCATCGCGAGCTTCCAACGCTGGCTCTCGGAAATGCTCGATGCCACGCATATTCCATCCATTGCCTCCCGTGAGGCCGTTCAAGGCTTGATCGGCCTTGGGCCCGGGTTGACCCCATCGGGAGATGACTTTCTGGTGGGCGCACTCGCTGTGCTCGATGCAATTGGTGAACGCAAAGCGCATGCGGCGATGGCGCGTATGATCGTGGGCGTGTTGCCGGTTCTAACAGCGCCAATCAGCGCCAGCTTCTTGAGAGCGGCAGCAGCAGCACACGTGGGCGAGAATCTCCACCAAATTGTTTCCCTGGTTGTTACCGGAGACGTCGATGCGGCAATCGCTGTGGCTGCAGAAATCGGTCACAGCTCCGGATGGGACATGATGGCCGGCATCGTGACCACGCTTCGGGCTGCGGCCAGGCAACGGAGGGTGGCGTCGATTGCTCACTCACTCGCGTGCTCGTAGGCCGGTCGTCGAAGTCGACTATCGCCTGCAGCATTTTGCGCGCGATTGTTCGCATCACGACCCGGCGTCGGCTCGCCGGCGCTACCGAACTCGGAAGCGATGTGCAAAATGATCTAGGCCTGCGGTTCGCCACCGAAAAGCTAGGGTGACTGAATCGGGAAGCCCTGCGGCGGCTTGATCATGATACCAGGTTTCTGAATCGGCTTGTTTACTTCGGTCTATAGTGCATAGGCCGTGCAGTAAGCCGCCAATCCTCCGCGGTCCTCGTCAGCATCCGGAGCGAAGAGGCCCCGCGGCAAGACACTTCCACTCCTTGCGGGCGGAGGGTGAGACTTGCCTGGCACTTATGACGGCGATCCGCTCGAAGAAGTCGAGCTTGCACGCGATGAAGTCGCCAACATGGCCGGGGCGGTCGAGCGCATCATTCCGGCCGCGAGTGGCGGAGGCCGGTCCGGCACGGACGAGGCACGCGAGACGCAGCAATATCACACGCGCCTTGCCGCAGGCGGCCCGCCACCCGATGCTTACGCGGCGCGGATCTCCTATCAGATAATGACCAGCGTGCCGGAAAACTGGATTCCGTTCGCGCCGGCGCACGTGCCCGGCTCGGTGCGCGAATCCAGCTGCAGCGGAGTCGCATGTTGCGCATTCTCGAAGGCGGACCGAACCCGCCCGAGAAGGTTCCGCCGCGCACGACGCTGATGCGGCAAGGCCTCGACGAAGCGCCGCCGAAGACCTATTCCGTGCACGAAGAAGAAGTACCGCGTGCCGGCGTGGGTTACCCAGTCGTTCCGCCGCACCCGGTGGACCAATGGCGAAGCGTATGTCTGGCTCGGCGTGCAGAAGCAGACCGGCCGCGGCGAACGAACTAGCGGCCTTGCCTTCGACAGCATCGTGGATGTGAAGCCAAAGAAGACGCCGTGACGCGGTACCGTCAGCGACGATGAGCAGCCGCGAGAACCACAAGGACAATCTCACGCTCCTGCATCGCGTCGAACCAGCGGGACGGAACGGCAGCGCGGCAATCTGGAATCCGGCTCTCCATTGCGGTGCGCGGTCAGGATGGCACCTATCATGCCACACCAGGACCGCTTCTCGTTTTCCTGATTATTCTTGTGACTAGCCTGTTATTCGGCACGATCGTATTCGTTCTCCTAGGGGCGGCCCTGATCTGGTCTCTCGTCAGCGTCATTTTTGCCTTTGTCGCAGCCGCGGTCGTGATCCGGCGTATGATCATCCAGCGGCCCCGCTGACTGCCAGACTCGTTGTGCTTGTAGCCGCGTCATCATGGACCGCACGAAGGCGCATTGGGAGGTCCGTACCTGTACCGGCTCCCGTTACGCCCATCGCGGCTCCTACATCACGCTTGACCCGACCGGCGCCAGCGACTGAAATTCCTTCGCCTCCTTGCGCGGGGCTAATGCAAGCGGAGGAGTCCGGAGTGGGGGAGTTTGCGGTCGGTCAGGGCGTAACACGGTTTGAAGATCCAAGATTGCTCAAAGGTGGTGGCCGCTATGTGGACGACCTCGTCCTGCCGCGCATGGCGTTCGGTTACGTTCTGCGGTCGCCGCATGCGCATGCAAAGATCCGTTCGATCGACACAACACGCGCGAGCGCCGCTCCCGGTGTCCTGCTCGTCCTAACCGGCACGGACTGGAAGCGCTCCGGCTGGGGCGACCTGCCGGTCCCGGGCGGGCAGAAGCGCCGCGATGGAAGTCCGATGTATCGCTCGCCTTACCCGGCGCTCGCGTATGAGCGCGTGCGTTGGGTCGGTGACTACGTCGCCTTCGTCGTTGCCGAAACATATGCGCAGGCGGCAGATGCCGCCGAGCTGATTGAGGTCGACTACGAGGCGCTCCCCTCTGTCACCTCGACTGCGGACGCAACGACACCGGGCTCGCCACGCGTCTGGGATGACTGCCCGGACAACATCTGCTTCGTGCATCTCGCCGGCGACAAGGGCGCCGTGGACGCAGCCTTCTCGCGCGCCGGGCACGTGGTGCGACACCGGCTGGTGATCAACCGCGTCACCGCCGTGACGATGGAGCCGCGCGGCTGCATCGGTGACTATGACGAGGCGAGCGGCGACTATCGGCTCTATGCTCAGCCGCAAGGCGTACACGTTTTCCGCTCTGATCTTGCGACGCAGGTGCTGAAGGTCCCGGAGAGCAAGGTGCACGTCATCGCCGGCGATGTCGGCAGCAGCTTCGGCATGAAGTCGGCGATCTTCAACGAGGCGCCGCTCGTGCTGCTTGCGTCGAAGCGTCTCGGTAGGCCCGTCAAATGGATGAGCACGCGCTCGGAGGCGTTTCTCAGCGATGCCGAAGCGCGCGACAACGTGACCGAAGCCGAGCTGGCGCTCGACAGCGACGGCATCTTTACCGGCATGCGGGTGAAGATCGTAGCCAACATGGGCGCACACTTGCAGAACGGCACGCCGAACTTCCTGAACAACCTCGGCACGCTGGCGGGCGTTTACCGCACGCCCGCGATCCATGCCGACGTAACCGCGGTCTACACGCACACCAATCCAGTGCGGCCCTATCGCGGTAACGGACGACCGGAGGCGGCTTATGTCATCGAGCGGCTGGTCGATCTCGCGGCCGCCCAGACTGGCATCGATCCGCTCGAGTTGCGGCGGCGCAACCTCATCCCGCCGGAGGCGATGCCGTTCAAGACCGGACTCACCTTCACCTACGATTGCGGCGAGTTCGAAAGCGTTCTCGATGAGGCCAGCAATCAGGCGGACATGAAGGGTTTTCCGAAGCGGCGTGCCGAGTCGGAAAAGCAGGGCAAGCTGCGCGGCCTCGGTATCTCCTATTCGATCGAGCGCGCCGGAACGCTCGGCTTTGAGGGCGCGGAGGTGCGTTTCGACCGCTCGGGCGCGCTCACGCTATTTTCCGGCAGTGTCACGCAGGGACAGGGGCATGAAACTGTATTCAAGCAACTGGTCTGCGACCGGCTCGGCGTTCATCCCGACCAGACCACGTACGTGCAGGGCGACACCGACAAGGTCTTCTTCGGGCAGGGCACGGGTGGGTCACGCTCGGCGACATTGGCCGGTTCGGCGTTCCACGGCGCAATCGAGAAAGTTCTCGACAAGGGCCGGACGCTTGCGGCGCATCTGCTCGGCGTTGAAGTTGCGGACATCAATTTCGCGGAAGGGATTTTCTCCAGTCCGAAAACCAACCGCACGCTGACCATGCAGGATGTGGCGCGAGCCGCGGCCGATCCCAACAAGCTGCCCGAGGGCATGGAGGGCGGTCTTGTGGCGACCTCGGTCTACAAGGCGGACGTGGAGAACTATCCGAATGGATGTCACGTGTGTGAGGTCGAGATTGATCGCGATACGGGAGCGGTCGAGATCGCGCGCTACACGGTGGTCGATGATGTCGGCACGGTGCTCAATCCGATGCTGCTGCATGGGCAGATTCATGGTGGTGTCGTGCAGGGCATCGGACAGATCCTGATGGAAGATATTCGGCGCGATGCGTCAGGTCAGCCGCTGACGGGCTCGTTTATGGACTACGCGCTGCCGCGCGCGAGCGACGTGGGCAACATCGAGGTGGAAAGCCATCCGGTGCCGACCAAGACCAATCCGATCGGCGTCAAGGGCGCCGGCGAAGCAGGCTGCGTCGGCGCGCTGCCGGCGGTTGCGAACGCACTGGTGAATGCACTGTCGGAGTTCGGCGTGCGGCACATCGAAATGCCGGCAACACCCGAGCGGATCTGGCGCGCCATCCATGCGAAGGACGCCCGCCCGATGTGATGCGCGTCAGTCTTTAAATTTGGGCGAAGAGGGAGACGTCATGGTCAGTCGGCGGGAATTGCTGAAATTCACGGCTGCGCTTCCTTTGGCCCAGGGAGCAGCCGGCGGCGCGCAGGCACAAGGCGCATGGCCGACCAGGACCATCACGGTCGTGGTCCCGTTTCCGCCGGGCGGCACCGCGGACATCGCGGCCCGCCCGCTTGCGGCGCACTTGGCCGAGAAGCTCGGGCGGAACGTCGTCGTCGAGAACAAGGGCGGCGCTGGCGGCGGCATCGGGCACGCATACGTCGCGCGCGCCGAGCCCGATGGCTACACCATCATGACTGCGCTTCCCTCGCTCGCCGTGATCCCCGAGGCTAACCGCCTGCAGGGCAAGCCGCCGACATACGAGATCGATCAGTTCGTTCCGCTCGCGCGCATGTTCGCGGACCCGGTGCTGCTCGCCGTGAAGAAGTCGTCGCCTTGGAAGACGCTAGAGGATTTCGTCACGGCCGTGAGAACGAACCCAGGGCAGATTCCCTACGGCACGTCCGGCTATCTCGGCACCGTGCATCTCGCCATGGAGATGTTCCTGACAGCGGCAGGCCTGAAGATGGTGCACGTGCCTTACCAGGGAGGCGGCCCCTCGTTCGCGGCATTCTTGGCGGATCAGGTGCCGGTGATCCCGACGCTCGAATCGATCGGCAAAGGCCAATTCGACGCAGGCAATCTGCGCGTGCTGGCGCAATTTGGCGCCGAACGCCTTCCGAACTTTGCCGACGCACCGACGTTGCAGGAAGCCGGATATCCAGATGTCGTGTACATCCTGTGGGCTGGCGTGTTCGCGCCAAGGAAAACTCCGGACGATGTGACGCGCATCCTGCGTGACGCGATCCGGCCCTTCATGCAGGACCCGGCCGTGATCGGCAGGTTCGTGAAAGCCGGCAGCCAAGTGTCGTATCTCGACGGGCCCGAATTCGCGCGCTTCTTAGAGGGTGACACAGAGCGGCTGGTGAAGATCGTGCGCAAGATCGGTCTGTCATAAGGCAGCACTCGTCTCCCCTGCCAAGTCAATCCATTTGAGAGAGTTCTTTTGTTGAAGAGCGGTGCGTTTTCAAGGCGGATTGCTGGTGAGCTCGCTCGCAGGACGGCCGCCGGCGCGCAGGGCCCCCTTCTCGATGTTGCCCGCCTGCACGGCAAGCGTGCGCGCGCACCGCGCGTCGTGCTGCGAATTTGCGAGCTGTACCTGCGCGGCCAGCGTTTGTGCCGTCTCGCGCTGGGTGGCGCGCAATGCTTCGGCGGCCCGCTCCTCCTTCGCCAGCGCGCGCGTTTGATCTCTGCAACCCCGCGCGCCTGCTTTTCCGTTTCTTATGCGCGCAATGCGGTTTGAGCTTCGTTCTCGGCACGCCGCCACTGGAGGCTCGCGAGCAGCGCGAGCCCGGCGACGATGCACCGCATCACCGACGCCGCGACGAACGGCGCCGCCGCCCCTGGTCGGCGATCGGGTCGCCGCGACCGAGCCGGAGGCGCCGCAGCATTCCCGAACGTGTTGCGGACGCGCTTTGCCAGCTATCACGAACTGGGCGAACTCAAGGGCGCGATTGCACGCCGCGCTGACGACGTCATCGTAGACGATCAACAGGACAACGTCAGAGGCGCTGGGCGGCTCGATCGCGTCCTGGAAATGTCCGGATGCGAGCATCGGCTCATGTTCCCAGAGATAGGCTTCGATCTGGAAAAATCGCCGATAGTCGCGTGCGAGTTTCTGACGAGATCCAAAAACACCTGAGCGATGCAGGCCCAAGCTTCGCAGTTAACTGGGATGCTGGCATAGTGCATTGCCAAGGCTTGAACGCGCTCGCCTTGGCTCCTGGTCGACCCAGAAGCGCTCAAGCAATATCTCGCGCGGATGATCAACGTCGCGGTGTAGCGTCAAATAGGAGAATAAAGACATACATGATGGCCGCGCTCGCGGGATTTGCGGCTGTGCGGGCGTTGAAAAGTACGTCGGTGCAAAGCGTGATTCCCTAGTCGGTATCCTCCCTTTAAACGCGGGCAGTTTTTTCGCTCCACGGGCGGAACAGACAATCCCCGCGTCCACGCGCCAGCTCGTGGGTTCAAGCAAGGCGGGGGCCCCGACCGAACCAGCTCTGCGCGCTCGGTTCGCCAGCGAACATGGGAACGCCGAGTTCGCCCACCGCATTGCCGCTGGCGCGACTGCTGGGCCGCAGGTTCATGAGTTGGGGCCTAGGGCTCATGCTGCGCTCGCGGAGGGCAAGGCAATTATTCGATCGCTCATTCGGGCTGCCCCCGCGGCCGTTCCGATCATTCCGCTCTCGTGATGCGCAGTCGCCAGCCCGCGCGGACCTCTGTTGCGCGATCTCACCTGTTGCGCAGATTCCGCCGGGCAGGACTTCGTAATACGCCAATCGGCGCGGGGTTGGCGCTGGCGCTTGGGCTGGATGTCGCGTTCATGATCACGGCGCATGCCCTCGACATTGCGCCGCGCGCCTCAATCGCTGCTCCGGCCGAGGGAATGTTGGCGATCTTGGCCGGCAATGTGGCGGCTTTCGCGGGAGCCGGCGGTACTGCGCTGGTGACCGCCTACGGCCAAAAGCAATTCATGGCACGAAACGCGTATGTGGTTTGGGCGTCCGCGTCGCTCATCCTCATGCTCAACGCAGCATGAGTTAACAACACATGCTGAGTTCTCAGAAGCGGCGTCCGAAGCGAAGCCGATTGCGCCGGCGATGTGCGGATTCCGCTGCTTGGAAGGAACGCGAGTGCATTCCAAGACTTTCCTGATCCGAGCAGCAGAGTCAGCATCACGGGATGCGTGCTAATGTCCCCCGACCCGACTCCAGCATTGGACCGACGCCGAACGCTTCAGGCGCTCGCATCACTTCCTCTCGCCGCTGGCGCCGTTCAGGCCTCAACCTCCCAAACACAGGCCTACAACGCGGGTGATGAGGCTCGCGCGCGCTATCGCGAAACAGAACACGTCAAAGCCTTCTATCGGACCAACGGATACGAGACATTGAAGCGCTGAGGTCGTCGCGATGCTTATCAGGCGGAGAGCGGGACAGCCGCGCGGGCCCAAGCTTCCAGCTCTGACCCGTACCGACGCCAATGGGCTCGATCGCCGGACTTTTCTGAAGAGATCGGGTATCGGCACTGCGCTGGGGATCGGCGCGCTCTCGTTGAATTCGGTGCGAGCGACGGAGATTCCTGCGCCTCAGCCCGGCGTGCCCACCGTCATCCGCAAGAACATCTGCACACACTGCTCGGTCGGCTGCACCGTCACCGCCGAAGTGCAGAACGGAGTGTGGACCGGGCAAGAGCCCTCCTGGGACAGCCCGATCAACCGCGGCACGCATTGCGCCAAAGGCGCGGCCATCCGGGAGATCGTCCACAGCGATCGCCGGCTCCGTTACCCGTTGAAGCTGGTCAACGGTCAGTGGCAACGCCTTTCGTGGGATCAGGCGATCGACGAGATCGCCCAGAAGATGCTCGCGGTGCGTCAGAAAGCCGGAGCGGATTCGGTCTACATGATCGGCTCCGCAAAGATGACGAACGAAGCGGCCTATCTGTTTCGGAAGTTCGGCGCGTTTTGGGGTACCAACTCGGTCGATCATCAGGCGCGCATCTGCCACTCGACTACGGTCGCCGGCGTAGCAAACACGTGGGGATACGGCGCGCAGACCAACTCGTATAACGATCTGCGCAACTCCAAGACGATGATCATCTTGGGCGGCAACCCCGCCGAGGCGCATCCGATTTCGGTGCAGCACATCCTGGCCGGCAAGGAGCTCAACCGCGCCAACCTGATCGTCATTGACCCTCGCTTCACCCGCACCGCGGCGCACGCGACTGAATACGTCCGCATTCGCTCCGGCACCGACATCCCGGTGCTCTGGGGCATGCTTTGGCACATCTTCGAGAATGGGTGGGAGGACAAGGAGTTCATCCGCAAGCGCGTCTATGGAATGGACGAGGTGCGCAAGGAGGTCGCGAAGTGGACNCCGGATGAGGTNGAACGCGTNACCGGNGTNCCNGNCGATCAGATGCGCAGNATCGCNGAGAAGTTCGCGAAGGAAAANCCCGCCACNTTGATNTGGTGCATGGGCCAGACGCAGCACACNGTNGGCACCGCGAATGTCCGCGCGTCGTGCATTGCGTTGCTCGCCACGGGAAACGTNGGCGGGCCGGGGCTCGGNGCCAACATTTTCCGCGGCCANACNAACGTACAGGGCGCGACCGACCTCGGNCTCGATGTGACGNCCTTGCCGCTCTATTACGGGCTCACCGAAGGCGCCTGGAAACACTGGGCGCGCGTGTGGGACGTCCCTTACGACTGGCTCGTCGGCCGCTTCGATGAAATTCCCGGCAAGGGTGGCCGCCCGGCGCGCACACCCAAACAGAACATGGAAACCCCCGGCATCACGTCGACACGCTGGTTCGACGGCGTGCTGCTGCCTGACGATCACATCGATCAGCGGTCGCCCATCCAGGCCTTGGTCGTTTTTGGCCATGGTGGCAACACGATCACGCGCCTGCCCGAAGCCATCAAGGCAATGAACAAGCTCGACCTTCTGGTCGTCGCCGATCCGCACCCGACGACGTTTGCGGCGCTCGACGCCCGCAAGGAAAACACCTACCTGCTGCCGATCTGCACCTCCCTCGAGATGGACGGCTCGCGCACAGCCTCGAACCGATCGCTGCAATGGGGCGAGCAGATCGTGCAGCCGGCGTTCGAGTCCAAGAACGATTACGAAGTCATCTACCGGCTCGCCGGCAAGCTCGGCTTTGGCAATGAGATGTTCAAGAACATCCACGTCGAGAACAACGTGCCCTCGGCCGAGGACCTCCTGCGCGAAATCAATCGCGGCGGCTGGTCGACTGGTTACTGCGGGCAGTCGCCCGAGCGGCTGAAAGCCCACATGAAGAACCAGGACAAGTTCGACATCGTAACGCTGCGCGCCGCGAAAGAGGTGCCCGAGGTCGGCGGCGATTATTACGGCCTGCCTTGGCCGTGCTGGGGGACGCCGGAGATACGCCATCCAGGTTCGGCAATCCTCTACAGCACCGACCTGCACGTGAAGGATGGCGGCGGCACGTTCCGCGCGCGGTTTGGAACCGAGCGCAATGGTGCAACGCTGCTTGCAGAGGACTCTTATTCACAGGGCTCCGATCTGGTGGACGGCTATCCGGAATTCACCATGGCGGTGCTCAAGAAGCTCGGCTGGGACAAGGACCTTCGGCCCGAGGAGCGGGCCACAATTGAGCGGATCGGCGGCAACAATATCGATACCGTCTCATGGTCCATCGACCTGTCGGGCGGCATTCAGCGCGTATGCCTCGATCATGGCGTCTGCCATTATGGAAACGGCAAGGCGCGCGCGAATGCGTGGAATCTGCCGGATCCCATACCGGTCCATCGCGAGCCGATCTATTCACCGCGCCCCGATTTGGTGGCGAAGTATCCGACGCGTCCCGATGAGCGGCAGTTTCGCCTGCCGAATATCGGGCTGAGCGTGCAGAACGCGGCCGTTCAGCAAGGTCTTGCGCGAACATTCCCCATCATTCTGACCACCGGGCGGATCGTCGAATACGAGGGCGGCGGCGAAGAGACACGCTCGAACCGCTGGCTTGCTGAGCTGCAGCAGGAGATGTTCGTCGAGATCAACACGCGAGACGCTGCGGAACGCAGCATTCGCGACGGCCAGTTTGTCTGGGTTTACGGTGCCGAGAACAAAGCGCGCGTGAAGGTGAAAGCGCTGGTCACGGACCGCGTCGGGCCGGGCGTCGCGTTCATGCCATTCCATTTCTCGGGCTGGTACCAGGGGACCGATATGCGCGGGAAATACCCACCCGGCAGCGATCCCATCGTGCTCGGCGAATGCGCTAACACGGTCACGACCTACGGGTTCGATCCAGTTACCGGAATGCAGGAGACAAAGGCGACACTTTGTCAGATTGGCAGCGCGTGAGGTGCCCTGATGGCGCGCATGAAATTCCTCTGTGACGCGGACCGCTGCATCGAGTGCAATGCGTGCGTCACCGCGTGCAAGAACGAACACGACGTACCGTGGGGCATCAACCGCCGCCGCGTCGTGACTCTCAATGACGGCAGGCCGGGCGAACGCTCGGTCTCCATGGCGTGCATGCACTGCACGAATGCACCCTGCGCCGCGGTGTGCCCGGTCGATTGCTTTTTCACGACTGCCGATGCGGTTGTGCTGCACTCCAAGGACATCTGCATCGGCTGCGGCTATTGCTTCTATGCCTGCCCGTTCGGCGCGCCGCAGTATCCACGC
>C688J18823_10002129_pt1 | contig 12378 bp, 14 predicted proteins | sample HopSoiMetagenom1_FD_18823 | JGI IMG/M metagenome (IMG submission 18823) | reverse complement strand
CGCGCTGTCCGCCAAGCTCAAGGCGATGGCGCCGCGGGTCCCGGTGGGCCAGCGCCAGCCGCTGCCGGCCGAGCCGGCGCGCCAGCTCGCCGCCGTCCCGACCGATGCCCAGATCGCGGCGACCGCCGCGCAGCTCGGCGTTCCGGTCGACTCCGTCCGCGCGCGCTACGGGCTCGCCCCGCTGGCGCAGGCAGGGGGTGCCCGTTGACCGCCACCACGACCGACCGGGCCACGAAGGAGAGCTACAACGCCGGCCTCGGCCGCCCGATCCCGCTGACCGCGTCGACCAAGATCCCGGGCGGCGTGATGGTGATGGTGGTCTCCGGCACCGGAACCGCGCTCAACGGCGCCGACACGGCGAACGGCATCCTGATGGGCGTCTCGACCCAGCTCGTCGATACCACCCTCGGCCACACCAGCTGCCCCTACAAGAAGGGGCGGTTCTGGTTCGGCAACAACGGCAACATCACCGCGGCGAACATCGGCCAGCAGGCGACGATCGTCGACAACCAGACGGTCGGGCTCGCGGCCGACACCACGAACGACGTGATCGCGGGCCTCATCCTCGACGTGAACGCCACCGATGGCGTCCTGCTCGACATGACCGGCTCGAAGATCGGAGCAACCTGATATGAACGGCCAGCTGATCACGCAGTTCCACGAGGGCTCGCGCCGCCAGGAGATGTTCCGCTCCGCGCTGATGGGCCACGGCGGATCGCTGCTCGACATCCAGGCGCAGCGCCTGCCGCACGGGGTGATGGTGCCGGGGCTGGCCGACAGCACCGTCAACACCGGCATCCGGATCGGCGGCACCTCGCCGGACGAGCAGAAGGTCGAGATCGCCTACGTCGGGTTCGGCACCCGGCTCGCGAACCGCCTGCAGACCTACGAGAGCTTCTTCTCGCGGCTCGCGACGGTCGTCGACTCGCCGAACCTGATCAACCGCGAGATCTGGCTGAACGCGCTGCCCGTGATGCGCATGTGGCTCGGCCCCAAGGTCATCGAGCGGATCTCGGCCGAGAACACCCCGATCGTGACGCGGCCCCACGAGGTCTCGATCGCGATCGGCAAGGGCACGCTGCAGAACGACCAGCTCGGCCTGTACGGGCAGCTGGTCGACAAGCTCGCCGAGGCGTACCCGAACGCCCTCGACGACCTGGTGATCACGATGCTGTGCGCCGGCATCCAGGGCACCGCGCTCGGCGCCACGTACGACGGGCAGAACCTGATCGACACCGATCACACGTTCCGCTCGGCCGACACCGGAACCGCCGCGTTCCAGTACTCGAACAAGGTCACCGGGGCGTTCTCGGCGTCAGTGTTCCAGTCGGCGGTGAACCTGTACAAGACCCTGAAGAACGAGCGCGGCATCCCGGTCAACGTCGGCAAGGGCCAGATGATGCTCGTGCACGGACCGGCGAACCGGATCGCGGTGCGCAACGTCCTCAAGCAGGACATCGCGACCGGCCTCGTCCAGAACCTCGACAAGGACACGGCCATCCCGGTCGAGGTGCCCTGGATCCAGGCGCGCACGACCAGCGTGCTCGGGACCTCGGTCACGCTGACCGGCCTCGAGTGGTTCCTGATGCCCGCGAACTCGACCGCCGTCATCCTGCAGCGCAAGCGCGCTGCGGAGCTGATGTCGGTGGAGCAGGGCTACCAGGTGTTCATCGACGGCACGTACTACTACGGTCTCGAGGCCGAATTCGGCGCGGCGTATGGCCTGCCGCAAGAGATCGTGGGCGGCCCCGGATCGTAATCGCTACCGCCCGCGCTCGCGGGCTCCGTTGCGGGATGGAGAAGAGGCATCTCGGGTGGCTCATAACCACCAGACCCCGGGTTCGAGTCCCGGTCCCGCTACCAGACGAAGATCTCGCACCCCTACCGGAGAACCGATGAACCTCTTGCAAGTCGAAGTGATGGATCCCGAAGAGGCCGCGGCCAAGCTTGCCAAGCAGCAAGCGGACAACGAGGCCAAGGAGCGCGCCCGGCTCGCCGTCGACAATCGCGGCAAGGGCCACGCGGCCCCGGAGCCCGGCGATCGCCTCTACGTGAGCACGGCGCGCGGCATCAAGCGCCGCTCGCGCGCGGGCGTGACCTTCTTCGAGGAGCGCAAGGTCGAGGTTCTCGTGGTGGCGGACGGCGAGCCGCTCGACCAGGGCGGCGAGGTCAAGCAGGTCTACCCGGCGGGCGCCGAGATGATCCTCGCGGACGACGCGCTCAACACGAACGCGCCCGGTGCCACCGAGAGCGAAGCGATCGCGCTGCGCCAGGAGAACGAGGCGCTGCGCGCCGCGCTCGCCACGGCCACGGCAGAGGCCGCGCGCCTGCGCGACGCCCGCCGCGGCGCCAAGGACACCGGCGACGGCGCTCCCGCGCGGCTCCGCGCTGCCGCGGCGGCAAAGAAGGACACCGGCTTCGAGGGCTGATCATGGCGTACTCGACGCAGGCACTGGTTCAGAACGCGGTCGGCGGCCCCGAGAAGCTGCTGCAGCTGACCGATCTTGCCAACGCCAACGCGCCGACGATCGACGCCGCCGTGGTCGCCCAGGCGATCGCCGAGGCCGACAGCGTGATCGACAGCTACGTCGGTCACCGCTTCGCCGTTCCGCTGTCCCCGATCCCGCCGGTCGTCCGCGACCTGTCGACCGCGTGGACCGCGCGCGTGCTGCGCCGCAACAAGTACAACGGCCAGGTCCTGCAGGACGACATCGATCGGGAAGTCGTCGATCGGAAATGGCTCGAGGGCGTGGCGAAGGGCGTCATCTCGCTCGGCATCGAGCCCACGCCGGCCAAGGCGTCCATGATCAACGACAAGGCCGGGCAGCGCTCGCCGCTGCTGGTCGTGTCGCGCCAGCGCCTCCGGGGGATCTGGTAATGGCGCTCCTCGCCGTCAAGGGCAGCGTCAAACTCCTGGGCATCGAGCAGGCGTTCCGCCGTCTCGGCGCGCCAGACCGCCGGAAGGCGTTCAAGGAGTCGGCGTCGCACGCGCGCCAAGACCAGCTGCTCCACGACATCAAGAGCGAGGGTCCCGACGGCCGCTGGCCCGAGCTCCACCCGTCTACCAAGGCGCGGTACGCCAAGAAGGCGAAGACGTCTCGCCGGCGCGCCAAGCCGCGCAAGCTGCTCGGCCGGCTGCCGAAGGCGCTGCAGACGCTGATCAGCCCCAACTCGCTGATCGTGCGCTCGCGCGTCAAATGGGCCTACGTCCACCAGGCCGGCGGCACCGCCGGGCACGGCGCGCGGATCCCGCGGCGCCAGTTCCTCTGGATCTCGGCGAACCTCGGCAAGCGCGTAGTGAAGGTGTTCGAGCGCTTCCTGCTCGCCCAATGGAACGGCAAGTAGATGGCGCTCGCCTTCAACACGGGCCTCGCCAAACCGCAGCGCACGCTGATCACCGAGGGCGCGATCGCGCTGCTGTCCGGGCTGCTGCGCCCGACCGGGTACCTCGCCACGGTGATCCCGTGGGGCTCGGTCGTCCGCTCGTACACCGACGAGGTCGGCGTGGTCCAGCTCCACGATGCGCTGTCCGCGCGCGCCCCCGGCATCGCGATCGCCACCGGCGACGGCGCCTCGACCACGGCAGGCATCGGCGGGTTCCAGGCGAAGAAGGTGATCGACCTCCTGGTCTACTTCGCGAGCACGAACAAGCGCGACGGCTACTCCGGCCGGATGGCGCGCGACGGCGCGAGCCTGGCCAGCGACACCGCTGACCCGGGTCTCCACGTCATGATGGAGCACGCGGCCGAGCTGCTCATCGGCCAGCGCTGCGGCGCCTCGTCGTCGATCAAGCAGATCGTGACCGACCGCGAAGAGGAGCTGTACACCGGCGAGCAGGTGACGATCTGGCTGCAGACCTACCGGGTCGAGGTCCGCACGAACCTCAAAGAGTTTCGCAACGTCACCCAGCTAATCAACGATCTTCGCTTCCGGCTCGCGACCAACCCCGACGAAGTCGCCCTGCCGGATGCCGCGACCGATTCTGGTACGCTCGACACCTTCAACGACGACATCGGAGCCTGAATGTCTGCCCCCACTCACATCATGGTCACCGCGGCCCCGGGTCGACGCCCGCCGATCCACAAGGACGACGGCCGGGATCCGAGCGGCGGCTTGCTGTACGCCGACGACGCCACCGTGATCCGCGTGAAGTACTCGCAGGCGATCCGGCGGTCCATCACTCGCGGCGACCTCATCCCCTGCAACATGGACGGCGTCTCGTGCGCGGTCGCGCTCGCCGCGGCCAAGGACGAGCTCGCCGAGCCCCGGCTCGCGAAGAAGGGAACCCCCAAGTGATCAACACCGGCGTACCGAACAGCCTCAACCGGCCCCAGACCTTCCACACCTTCTCGTTCTTCCGGGCCGGCGGCTCGCTGACCAACGTCCCGCTGCGCATCGCGCTGATCGGCGCGCAGCGCTCGACCGCGACCGCGACGGTGAACACGGTCTCGGACCTCAGCAACAAGTCCACCGACGAGGTCGACGCGCTGTACGGTTCGAGCTCGGAGCTCGCGCTGATGTTCCGCGAGGCGATCGCCTGCGCGAACCTCTTCCAGCGCGGCCCGCGCGTGTTCGCGGTCGGCATCGCGGAGAGCTCGGGCGTCGCCAACGTCCAGACGATCACCGGCACCGGCGCGGCGACGGCGGACGGCAACATCATCGTGCGCGTCGCGGGCCGCACTGTCATCGTCGGGATCGCGTCCGGCACCTCGGTCAACAACATCGCCACGGCGATCTCGAACGCCCTCAAGGCGATCCAGGCAACCCTCCCCGTCATCGTCTCGGTGGCGACCAACGTGGTCACGCTGACCCACGCGACCAAGGGGATCAACGGCGTAGACGTCAAGGTCACCGTCGACCAGGCCGTGGCCGGCAACACGCAGGCGGTCGCGACCACGGTCGTCGGCACCAATGCGACCGACCACCAGCCGGCGCTCGACGCGCTCTCGCCGCTCCGCTACGACGGCATCGTGTTCGCGAACCACGTGAGCGCTGACATCACCGAGATCGCCTCCGACCTGGCGGTCCGCTGGGGCGCCCAGTCGAAGAACTGGGGCTTCTACTTCGTCGGCGAGATGGGCACGATCGGCACCGCGACCGCGCTCGCCGCGGCGGCCAACGACAAGGCCGTGGTGGTCTCGAGCTTCGAGGGCTGCCTCAACACCGCCGGCGAGATCGCGACCGCGACCGCGATGCTCGTGTTCTCGCGCGAGCGGCCGAACGCCAGCTTCGACGGCGCCGCGGTCCCGCTGTACCCGCCGCCGGTCGGGACGATCTACACGCCGGGCGAGGTCGAGACCGCGATCTCCGCCGGCCTGACGGCGTTCACGGCCATCGTCGACTCGACGGGATCGGTCACCGCGAACCGCGGGAAGTGCGAGCGGCTCGTCACCACGAAGACCACGACCTCGAGCCAGCCCGACGACAAGCTCCGCGACATCGGCATCCCGCGCGTCTCGGTCGCGCTCGCCATCCAGCTCGACATCGCGACCGCGCAGCGGTTCGGCGCCGAGGCGAACCCGGACGGCGTGTTCCAGACCGACGATACGAAGGACCAGGTCAAGGACATGATCTCGTCCATCTGGCGCGCCGAGGCCGCGGACAACGTGATCAATCCGAAGTTTGTCGAGGCCGACATCGCGCAGACGGTGGTCGAGTTCGACACCATCACGCTAGGCCGGACGAACAGCGCGCTGTTCTACCACCCGGTCGGGTCGCAGCATCAGATCGCGTTCCAGCACAACTCGACGATCGGAGCGTGATCCATGACCGACCAGGTTTCACAGAGCAAGATCTTCATCGACGTCGGCGGCACCGGCGGCTCGTCTCGGCTGCTCGAGCAGATCGAGTCGATGGACGTCAAGGACGGCCGCTCCACCGAAGTCACCGTCACGATCGGCGGCTTCAAGGGCTTCAAGCGCAAGGAGGGCGGCTTCGAGATCGACCTCAGCGTCTATCACGAGATCGGGAAGAACCCCGAGGTCAACTGGCGCGCCCTCAAGCGCGCGGCGCGGACCTTCACGCTGACCCAACAGGACGAGTTCTCCGGCATGCGCGAGGCGTTCACCTGCCAGGTCTCGAAGGTGGACAGCAAGTCCGACAAGGACGGCATGCACCAGGACACGGTAACGCTCGCGGCGACGTACGCGTTCGATGACCTGACGGGCTCGCTCCTGTGAACCCGACCGGCGGACGCATCGCCGCCGCGAAGACGGCCCAGCCGGCAGCGAAGCCGGAGGGCCGTTTGGCGCGTCTGCGCGCGACGAACCAGCGCGGCATGTACGTCAACCTGCCGCTGCTCGGCCGCGCCTGGGTTGAGCTCGCCGGCGACGCCGAGGTCACCCGGATCGAGAGCGCCGTGTTCTCGGAGATGGAGGCGATGCGGCTCGCCCCGGTCCCGATCAACGCGCTCACCTACGACGCATGCCGGACCCGGCTCACGCTCGCCAGCGCGGTGCGTGATCCGGACAACCACGAGCTGGCGTTCGACACCGCCGAGGCGTGGGGCGGGCTCGACGTCGACATGATCAACGCGTGCGGCATCGTATACAACACGGTCCGCGAGGAGCTCGACCCGATGGGGCTGTCGACCCTCACCGATCCCGAGTGCACCGAGATCCGGCTCGCGATCGAAAAAAAAAATCCGACACTCTTACGGTCCTACGGTATCGCGAAGCTGTCTCTCTATCTGCTTTCTATGGAAAGCCGGCAGTCGAGCTCACCGACACCAACGTCCTCGACTGGCTCATCGTCACCGGATATGTAGCGACGGTGGCCGACCAGCGGCAGCGCAAGCTCGCTGATCGCGGCGGCCCAGTCCCTGCCGGCGCCCGCCGCATCGTGAACGCGGCCTTCAATCCACGGGGGTCCACGTGAGCGCGAACAAGGCGGAGATCGAGATCACCGCGAGCACGGCCCGCCTGCCGGCGGCGCTGCGCACGGCGATGAAGATGATGCAGGGGTTCGTCTCGCAGACGACGGGCCTACTCTCGAAGACGTCCAAGAAAAAGGACATCGACGACATCGGGATCACGAAGGGCGCGGCGATCGGCGGAGCCGCTGCCTCCCTGGCGGTCCGTGGCATCGACAAGTTGATGGACCAGGCGACGGATGTGTTCAAGTTCAACGAAGCCCTGACCAGGTTCGGCATCGCTGCCCACACCGGCGGTGCCCAGCTGGCCAACATGGGGCAGTCGATCCGCGAGGTCAGCTCGCAGACCGGCCTAGGCGCCCTCGAGATCCTGCGCGGCGAGCGTGCCCTCGTCGACCTTGGCGGATCGGCGTACGCCACAACGCAAAGCATGTCTCTGCTCGCGCGGTCCGCGCAGGCGTCGCAAACCGACGTCGGCGACATGGCGACTGTGATGTACGCGCTACAGCACTCGCTCAAGGTCAGCCCGGGCGAGCTCGAGAACACAATCGGCGGCCTGATCAACCTGACCAAGGAGGGCACGGTCCACTTCAACCAGATGGCGAGCGAGCTGATCGGGCTGGCGCCGGTGTTCTCCGACTTCGGGGTGACCGGTCGAGAAGGTGCGATCCAGTTGGCCTCTCAGCTCGAGGTTGTGCGCTCCGGGTTCGGCACCGCCCAGGAGGCCGCGACCGGCCTGCTCCGCGTCTACAGGTCGCTCCCGCAGCACGCCAAGCTTTTTCAGAATGCAGGCGTTCAGATCTTCAAGCCTGGATCAAAACAGGATCTCCTCACGCTCGATCAGATCCTGAAGAACATCCACAACTCGAAGTTGGCCAAGGACCGCTCTGGCCTGATCAAGGCATTCGGTCGCGGCGAGGCCGAGCGCAGCTATCGCCTGCTCGACAAGCTGATCGAGGAATACGAGCGCTTCGAGCGGCTCGGCATGAGAAACGGCGTGGTCCAAGAGGACAGCGCGGCGTTTGCGGAATCGTCGAGCGGGCGCATCGCAATCGCCTTCGAGCGGATGAAGAATTCGATTGCCGAGGCGTTCTCGCCCGAGCGAATCGAGAAGTTCGTCAACGCGCTCGAGGGCCTCGTCGACAAGGTCGGCCCGCTGGCCGAGGCGTTCGGCAAGATCGGAGACGTTCTCGGATCGCTGTACGGCGCCGGCAAGAGGGTTCACGGGTTCGTGTCGTCCACGGGCGGCAGCTTCGGTGGCCCGTTGGCCCCGACGACCCAGGCGCAGGCCGAGTTGTATTCGCGGGAGAACAACGTGTCCGTGGCGACCGCGTACGATCGACTTCAAAAGATCTACGACAAGGCGCGGGCAATGAAGATGGAGATCAACGCCGCCATCAGGGAAGACAAGACCACGCCGGAGTCGAACAAGATCGCCGCGCGCGGCATGCTGACACCGGCGACGGTTGCCGGAGAGGATCAGCGCAGCCTCGCGGAGAGCTATTTTAGAGAGGCCGGCACCAGCAAGGAGCAGATCGCAGACCTGGTCAAGCAGGCCCTCAAGGATCAGGTCGACTCGGATATTCGATCTGGCAATGGGAGATCGGTCAAGCCGCCCGAGGACTTCGGCGTGACCATGCTGAAAGCGTTCGAGGCCGCCGCGCCAGCGATCGGACGCTCGGTTGCCTCGTCGATGCGCGGCGCTCCGGCGCCCCAGGTCAACCTCGACGGGAACCGGGTGTCACGTGGAGCTGGCAACGCGACCGACAAGCGGCGTAAACCGTAGCCATGGCCGCCGAGCTCTACCTTGCCAGCTGGGGATCGATACAGCTGTTCTGCACCGAGCTCGAGATCGACGGCTCGCGCACCAAGGTCGTGCATGACCTGACCTCGGGCGACGTCCACCCAGTCCAAGACCGCGGACTTCACGTCAAACGCACCAAGGGCAAGATCGTGTTCGACGACTTCGGCCCGAACTTCCCGGCCCCGGTCGACGCCGCGCGCGCGATGTTCAACGCCGTCGGGACCGGGACGTCGGCGATGTTCACCCACCCTCTGGTCGGCAGCTTCCAGGCCGGCATAGGCGACTTCCAGCTCCGGCTCGACGAGAGCGAGAACATCTCGGCGGACGTCGAGTTCATCGCCGACGACGACACCCCGCCGGTGACGCCCGCCGGCGCGGCGACCTCGGCCGCCTCTGGCGAGCAGGCGGTCAGCGCCGCCGCGGACGACTTCGACACCCAGACCAGCAAGGTCATGACCGACGCGGAGATCCGGGCGATCCTTGAGGCGCCGGACGGCAGCGGCGGCACGATCTCGGTAGCCGACGACGCCCGTCGGTCGTCCGCCTCGTGGAAGCCGGGCGACGACGGCACGCCGACGCCGCTGCGCGAGGTCCTGATCGACGTCACGCGGATCTCCGCGAAGCTCGCCTTCGCGATCGAGGCCGGCGGGTTCGAGAATGACCTCGCGCTCTGGGGTGCATTCCGCTCGGCGATCATGCTGGGCCAGTCGATCCGCGCCGCGGCGAGCTCGGCGACCTCGGAGACCCCGTCGACGTTCGTTATGCGCGTCACCGAGCCCACCGCGCTGCTGCCGATCTGCGCGCGCGTCTACGGCGGCGACGACGCGACCGACAAGGCGCGCCAGGTCGTGCAGCTCAACGACATCGGCACGCCCGGCTGGCTGGCCCCGGGCGACTACACCTTCCCGGCGAAGTCGACGGCGCAGCGCGGCCCGTTCTCCAAGGTCAAGGGCTTTTTCTGATGCCGCCGGCCCCGTCGCACGTCGTCACCGTGATCGTGAACGGCCAGCAGATCGGCGGCTGGTCCGAGTACCACATCGAGTCGAGCATCATCACGCCGGCCGACTCGTTCCAGATGCACCGCCCGTTCTCGGCGGACGCCTGGCTCGCGCTCCGCCGCGACTCGGACATCCGGGTCAAGATCGACGGCACCACGATCCTGCGCGGCTTCATCGACAAGCGCGTGCGCAAGGCGCGTGAGGGCATCATCGAGATCTCCGGCCGCGACCGCGCGGGCCGCATGGTCGACGAGAGCGCGCCGCAGATCGACTACAGCGGAATGCAGACGATCGACGCCGTCAAGCGGCTCGCGTCTCCCTGGTTCGACACGGTCACGCTCAGCGACGCGAAGAACCGCATCCTGCGCCGCGGCAAGGGCCGGCGGGTCGCGAGCGGCAACGAGCCGGTGGTTACGATCGGGATCCGGACGCCGCGCCACGGCACGGTGCACCCGGGGATGTCGCGCTGGCAGGTCATCCACGAGATCGCGTCGCGCGAGAACCTGATGGCTTGGAGCACGGCCGACGGGGAGGAGCTGTTCATCGGCTTGCCCAACGATCGCCAGGCGCCGCAATACCTGTTCGCGCACGCCGCCGACGGGTCGCTGCTCCGCGGCACCGTGACCGACCTGGTCATCACCGAGGACGACGGCGACCGCTACAGCCTGATCATGGTGGCCGGCTCGGGCGGGCAGAGCGACACCAACTATGGCGAGAACGTCTCGGACAACCGCGGCCGTGTGTTCGATAGCCCGTTCAACAAGATCGACGGGACCGGGCGCGACTTCATCCACCCAAAGCGGATGTTCATGCCGGAGCGCGACTTCGCCAGCTTCGGCGATGCCCAGCGCGTGGCCGAGAACGAGCAGGCGCGCCGCGACTTCCATCGTCACAGCGTCCGCGTCGATGCTCCGCTGCACGGACAGTTCCTCGGCACCGCGTCCACGCTGTTCTCGCCGAACTGCGTGGCGCGCGTCATCGACGAGGAGCAGACGCCGACGCTCGATGACAACTACCTGATCGTCTCGTGCTCGTACAACTCCACCCATGACCAGGGCGAGAGCACCTCGATGCACATGGTGCCCGTCGGAACGAGGATCATCCTGTGAGCGCCACCGATGACGACGTTCGAGCGCGGCGCAACGCGACCTCGCCGGAGACCCGGCGGTGGGCCGGGCTCGCGCGCCGGATGGTGGCGAAGCTAACCCGTGGCCCGACCTGGCAGGTGCTGGGCCACCTGCTCCTCGAGAACAACCGCGAGACCGTGCAGGCCGAGAACTTCTCGGGGATCGGGTTCTTCGCGCGCCCCAAGGCGAGCCACCGGTCAGAGGCCGTGGTGATCTACCCCGGCGGCGCCGCCAACCCGATCATCGTGGCGACCCGCGACGAGGACGCGCGCAAGGCGATCGCCGACCTCGGCGAGGACGAGACCGCGGCCTTCAACAGCACGACGATCGTGCTGATCAAGGGCAACACCGTCGAGGTCCGGCTGGCCGGCGGGACCGCCGCGGCGGTCGCCAAGCTGGCCGATCTGACCGCTCTCAAGTCCGCGATCCAGGGCTGGACGCCGGTGTCTGGCGACGGCGGCGCGGCGCTCAAGACGGCGCTGACCGCGCTGTTCGCGAGCTGGCCGGTCGGGACCGCCGTCTTCAAAGCCCAGTGACCGCCGCCGGGCGATCTGGTAACCCGGCCGCGTGACCAACTTTCTACGCGATCTGGTGGCGCTTCCGTTCCCGGTCACGGACCTCGAGCCGATCCCGGTCGGCGAGGACCACACGAAGTGGATGGACGCGGCGAAGTACAACGCGGTCTGCCAGGCGGCCGTGGACCTGCGCGGCTGGGTCATGACCGGCCTGACGCCCGGCACCTACACCAACGTCACCCTGATCGTTGACGCAGACGGCCGGATCACGTCGGCGGCGACTGGCTCCGGCGGCGGCGTGCCGACGTCGCGCACGATCACGGCGACCGCGCCGATCCGGATCGACGGTGGCGGCAGCGCGACCCTGGCCGCCGATCGTACGCTGTCGCTCGCGAACACCGCGGTCACGCCGGGCAGCTACACGTTCTCGTCGATCACCGTCGATGCCCAGGGTCGCATCACGGCGGCCTCGAGCGGCGCGCCGGCGGCGATCGCGACCAGCGGCAGTGCGACCGACCTGACCTCTGGCGCGGTCCCCGCGGCCCGGATGCCAGCCCTGACCGGGGACGTCACAACCAGCTCCGGCGCCGTTGCGACGACGATAGGCGCGCACAAGGTAACCGTCGGGATGATGGCGCAGGCCGCGACGCTGACTTTGCTCGGCAACAACACCGGAGGCACCGCGGACATCGCCGCGCTCACCGTGGCGCAGATCCTGGCGATGCTCGGGGTCGGAGCGAGTCCAAACCCAGCAGACCTCGGCGACGGCAGCGACGGGGCCGTGGTGCTCGACGGCACCAACACGTTCCCGTGGGCCTCGAAGGTCGGTAGTGTCTACACGATGACCCGTCCGGTCTTCGCTACGACGTTCACGGTCAACGCCGGATCCACGCTGAACACGGATGGATGGGACGGGCGCTCGACCGGGACGACCACGAACAACGGAACGATCTCGGCGGCCGGCAATGCGGCGTCGGGATCGACCCCCGGCGCGGCGACCTGGACGTCCGCGGTCAGGGTGCTTCCTGCGGGCGCCGCCGGAGGTACCCCGCCGGCGGGCGCG
>C688J18823_10002128_pt1 | contig 12391 bp, 14 predicted proteins | sample HopSoiMetagenom1_FD_18823 | JGI IMG/M metagenome (IMG submission 18823) | reverse complement strand
CGGTTGAAGCCGCTGGCGCAGTCGCGTTGGGCGCACGACCCGTTCGCGCGCGGGTCCTACTCCCACGCATTGCCCGGCCACGCCGGCGACCGCGCGGTGCTCGCCGCGCCGGTCGATGGCCGCTTGTTCTTCGCCGGCGAAGCCACCTCGCCGAACTTTTTCTCCACCGCGCACGGCGCAAGGGACAGCGGAGAACGAGCGGCGCGGGAGGTGCTTGATTCGGTTCGGAGCGAGTAATTGCCGCCCTTATTCATTGCGGTTGCAAATCCGGCAATCTATCCTCTGAGTCAAAGTTCTTTAGGCCGGCTAACGGATGCGTCGAGGAATTTCCAGCATGAACATTCCGTATGGTGATTGGCGTAACGCGGTCGATGAGTGTCTGTTTCAGATTTACTGCATCGGGATAGAAGATGCCGGCCTAGACGAGCCCTATTTGATCAACCATTGGCGATCCGATGAAACTCCTTATGTTTTCGTGGAGTGGTTCGGAAACAAGTATGACCTGACTCACAGGCCGCGAGTTACAACGATCCCCGCTGACCTTTGAATACTTGCTCTCTATGAAATTTCAGGAAATGTGGATTCGGATGACAGGTCGGATTGTCAGGTAGGTTGATGGTCCTACTCTCATTAAGAAGACGAATAGCATCATCAGGAACATGATCAGTTGCCACCAGAATTTTGTAATCATCTCCGATGGAAATCAGGCCCCGATCAAACATCCAGTGAACCGTTCCGGACAGCGCCAGCCCGTTGCGAATGGAATCAGGCCCCTTCGAGGCGACTGGCTGGATATGCGCCGCTTGCACTTCGGGACGGCCTCCCCCGTTTATTAACCGCAATCCCGTCATTGCACACCGATTTGCATAGGCCGCGCGCACATTGTGCATAAATGATCGCTCTCGAAAGGGCCGAGAGACAGTTAGCTCGACCATTGGTCGCTCGAACGGAGTAAACGGCTCGGCGACGCCGGGTATCCCAATCGCCTGCGAAGTCGGATTTTCGCTGAGAACTGGCGCGAATCCGAACTTCAATATTCGCTCGAACTCATCGTCTGGAACGAGACGAACGGCTCGACCGAATGCGCCCTTGTTCGTGCTGCCGTCTGATTTCCTGAGGGCGCTCTCGAAATATTCGGTGCCTTCAGCGAATGGGACGGGTCTATCAAAATCGAGGTAGTCCTCGACGAGCGCGTAATAGTGATCCGCCAGTGCCTGATCATCCACAATTGCTGCAAGGCGCGCTACCCCGAAGTAAGACTGCCGACCGCCGAAACTCGACAGTTCACCGCTCGACCGCCTCGGTTCGTAGTAGATGATATAATCACCGAGCGCTTGCCTCGCTTGATTGAGGTATGTGCGAGGGAAATGATATTGGAACTCGGGTAGGTCATCGTAACTTGGCGTCACCTTTGTGGTGAAAACGGCTTTGGTCATGTTGAGGCCTGCACGGTCGTGGGCCGATCGTACCGTCATGAAGCTTGGCGGCTTAGACGGCGGACGCGCTCCCGCTGCTAGTCCCTTCAGCGCCCAATCCAGTACCGGCCCGCCAAGCTTTATACCGGCCTCACTCTCTGCAAGCCAATGGCCCCTGTTGCGGGACACCGGCAGCACATCGAAGTCGACCTTGAGGCCACCAGCCCCTTGCGCGCGAGCGCGCCGGCGCCCTCGGACCGATCACTCCCAGCAGAATCAGTGCAACAAAAACGTTTGATAGTTGCGTTCAGGAAATTACCGACCGCGAATCAATTGCAGTGCACTTTTTCGTCAGCGCACCATCGCCAAGCCGTTCGAGACCGCCAACCCGCCGCGCGTGCGCTCGAAACTGGCGGCTTGGGCGGCCGCTGTCCTTTTTCGGCACAGCCAAACCGCCAAAACTGATGCAGAAAATCCACAGGTTAACTCATAATTAACGATAGACCTTGAAGCGGACGCCGCGACTTGCTTTGATCGGATCATGAGCACAACCCTGATCGAGGTTCGACCGGCCAAAGCTGCGGACGCGGCGGCGGTGGCGTCCACCCATGATGAAGCCTGGCGTTCAGCCTACCAAGGCATCATTCCAGGCGCCGAACTGGAGAAGCTGATCAATCGCCGCGGTCCGCATTGGTGGGACAGCGCGATTCGGAAAGGCAGCCGCGTCAGCGTGCTGGTGTTCGGCGACAAAGTCGCTGGCTACGCCAACTACGGCCGCAACCGCGCGCGCAGCTTGCATTTCGAAGGCGAGATCTACGAGCTTTACCTGCGGCCGGAGTTTCAGGGGCTCGGGTTCGGCCGGAGATTGTTCACCGCCGCACGGCGCGATCTGGTGCAGAGCGGACTTAAGAGCATGGTGATTTGGGCGCTCTCCGACAACGACACCGCGACCGAGTTTTATCGCGCACTCGGTGGCCGCATGGTCGCGCGCTCGTCGGAGAAATTCGGGCCCAAGTCGCTCGACAAGATCGCCTTCGCCTGGAGCAACTGATCCGAACGCCTGAAGGGGCAGGGCCTCGCTCCCGGCGCCGCGTGCTTTCTTTTCCAGGGCTCCATCAGGCAAGCCGCGGAGCGACTCATGCGAATTGACGCCATCTCCATCGGGGTAGACCCGCCGCGCGAGGTCAACGTCATCGTCGAAGTGCCGGTCGGCGGCGAGCCGATCAAATATGAGATGGACAAGGAGGCCGGTACGCTGGTGGTGGACCGGTTTCTTTATACCGCGATGCGGTATCCCGGGAATTACGGCTTCATCCCGCACACCCTCTCCAANGACGGGGATCCCTGCGACGTGCTGGTCGCCAATACCCGTGCGATCGTTCCCGGAGCGGTGATGAGCGTTCGCCCGGTCGGCGTGCTGTTGATGGAGGACGAGGCCGGNGGTGATGAGAAGATCATCGCGGTGCCNTCGTCGAAGCTGACGCAACGTTANGACAAGGTGCGGACCTACAGCGACCTGCCCGAGATCACGTTGCANCAGATCCAGCATTTCTTCGAGCACTACAAAGACCTTGAGCCCGGAAAATGGGTGAAGGTGTTGCGATGGGGCGGAGCCGAGGACGCNCACAAGCTGATCACGGAAGGCATCGGCCGCGCCAAGACGAAGCCTTGATCGAGCAATNCANCCAGACGTCGCCGGNGGACGGANCGGCCGGATTCATACCGCAGGCTTGGGCAGGCCGGCGANGGCGCAAGCCGCGCGGAGNGTGTTNACCAGCAGGCAGGCCACGGTCATTTGGCCCACACCGCCNGGCACCGGGGTGATCGCTCCGGCGACTTTCGAGGCCTCGGCGAAAGCGACGTCCCCGACCAGGCGGGNCTTGCCACCGGCGTCGGACANCCGATTGATCCCGACATCGATNACGGTCGCCCCCGGNTTGATCCAGTCGCCGCGCACCATTTCGGGCTTTCCGACNGCCGCATAGACCAGGTCCGCNCGNGCGCAGAGATGGCCGAGATCGCGGGAGCGCGAATGGGCCACGGTGACTGTGGCGTTTTCATTCAGAAGCAACTGCAGCAGCGGACGGCCCACCAGATTGGACCGGCCGATAACAATGGCGTTCATCCCTTCCAGCGAGGCATGAACGGTTTTCGTCAGAATGATGCAGCCGAGCGGGGTACATGGCGAAAGCGCGGCAAAGCCGCCGGCTAATCTTCCGGCATTGTTTGGATGCAGCCCGTCCACGTCCTTGGCCGGATCAATGGCGTTGATGATCGTTTCGGTATGCACCGATTTCGGCAGCGGCAGCTGCACCAGAATGCCGTGCACGGCTGGATCGCGATTGAGACTGGCGATCAGGGCAAGCAGATCTTCCTGCCGGACCTCGGCCGGCAGGACGTGCTCGAAAGACGCCATCCCCGCGGCCTGGGTCTGCTTGTGCTTGCTGCGAACATAGACCTGACTGGCCGGATCGCGGCCAACCAGCACCACCGCCAGCCCGGGCGTCAGCCCGTGATCGCGGCGCACCCGCGCGGCCTCCTGTGCAACGCGAGCGCGAAGTTCTGATGCAATCGCTTTGCCATCGATGATCCGGGCCGTCATCTCGGTTCCTTGCTTGCCTTCGGAATATCGCTACCGCGCATGGGTGGGTGGTCGCCAGTCCGGCTTCGGCTCGCTCAGCTTGCGCAAGGCCTCGCCCAGTTTGGCGGGGTCGCCGTCGACCGCGATTTTCTTGAGCCGCGAGGTCGCGCCGGAGAGTAGCCGCACCTTGGCCTTCGGGACCCCGAGTGCGCTGGCCAAAAGCTCCGTGACAGCGCGATTGGCCTCGCCGCCGTCGGCAATTGCGCGCACCCGCACCTTGAGCACGACGCGTCCGTCAGCGAGCGTCTCAACCCCGTCGACATCATCGCGCCCGCCGCGAGGCGTTACTCGCAACGCGACACTGACGCCTTGGGTGGAGTAACGCCAAGGATCCATCAGCGCTCACGCCACGATCAGAATACGCTGGGGTAGATGTAGTATGTGATCACCCGCTGGATGAACATGATGATCAGGATCAGAATGATCGGCGAGATATCGAGGCCGCCCAGATTGGGCATGATCGAGCGGATCGGCGCCAACAGCGGTTCGGTGATCCGGTAAAGGAATTCCGCCACCGCGGCCACGAACTGATTGCGGGTATTCACGACATTGAACGCGATCAGCCATGAAAGGATCGCGGACGCAATCAACAGCCAGACGTAGAGATCCAGGACGATAAGAACGATGTCGAGAATGGCACGCATGGCTGGCTTGCTCGGGGTTTTGGGCGCGATTCAACTACTCGCTAGATACCGGTTCCACCCTCCGCAAACAAGTCAAGTTCCCCGCAAATAAAGCGCAAAACCGCGATTTGGCCGTTCTTGACTTGATGTTGAAGCGGATTGTAAATGACCGGGATTGTCGCCTGCTTTTTTCGGCCGGCGCATGGGGCCATAGCTCAGCTGGGAGAGCGCGTCGTTCGCAATGACGAGGTCGGCGGTTCGATCCCGCCTGGCTCCACCAACTTTCTACCAGCTGCTTTCCCTGGCCGCTTTGCTGCGCGCCGACATCTTCCTTGGATCATCTCCCGGTGAATCGCGGCGAGCGCTTTTCCACGAAGCTGGCGACGCCTTCTCGAAAGTCGCTCCCCCGCAACGCCACCACCATCTCCCGGTTGGCCTCCGCGGTCGCTTCGGCAAGCGTCTGGAACGGCACCTCATAAAGCTGCCGCTTGATCACCGCGACCGCACTTGGCGAGACGAAATCGGCGAGATCACGGGCATAGGCATACGTTTGTTCGCGCAGTTGGTCGGGCGGATACAGCCGGTTGACGAGACCGATGCGCAATGCCTCCTCGCTGGAAACCCGGCGCGCCGACATCAGCAGATCCAGCGCATTGGCATGACCGACGATGCGCGGCAGCATCCAGCTGATGCCGTGCTCGGCGATCAGTCCGCGGCGGGAAAACGCGGTCGTGAACACCGTGTTGTCGGCCGCGAAACGGAGATCGCAATACAGCGCATGCACAAGGCCGATGCCAGCGGTGGCGCCGTTCAGCATCCCGATCACCGGCTTGGGTATCGAGGGATAATAAGAATAGCGCGCCTGCCAGTCCGGTCTGCGATTCATGTCAAACGGGGGCAGGCTTTGGGCACGCTTGATGTCCTCCGGATCAAGCTCCTTCAGCGCATCCATGTCGGCGCCGGCGCAGAAGGCGCGTCCCGAACCGGTCAGCACGATGACCCTTACATTTTCGTCCGCGCTGGCGGCCTCCATGGCCTGGCGCACCTCGCGCTCCATGATCGGCGTCCAGGCATTCATGCGCTCAGGCCGGTTGAGTGTGACGGTCGCGATCTTGTCGCTGACCTCGTAGAGAACTTGCTGAGTGGTCATGCCTGATTTCCCCGTACTTGCGGATTGGTGTTGCGCTAGCGGCTTTGGAGCCGTGAACCCTTTGGCCGTGCCAGATAGTCGGAGGTTTCCGGCCGCTCCTGCAACCATCCGGCCCAGCGCTTGAATATCTTTGTCATGCGTTCAGGTTCGACACCGAGCTGAGCCATGGCAACGCCGCCGTTGACGGATTCGCGATATTCGGCAATCAACCCGTCGCGGACGACGAAGCGGCTCATGCCGTCTATCACCACCTTTTGACCTTTGAATTGCGCGATCCTGGACGTGAAGCTCGAGAGCGACCATGCGTATCCCAGCACGCCGTCAAATACCGGATCGAACATCTCCCACCGATAATCAGCGGCGTCCCGATGAAACAGCTCCTGCATCATATGGGCGATCTCGGCACGGCCGTGATGCGGGCCGTAGATATAGTCGTAGTAAACGGCGTCCTGCGTGAAATGACTGGCGAAACGCGCGCCATCGCCGGATTCAGCAGAGTGCGTAAACTCGTTCAACAGAAGCGCGAATTGGTCCCCGGTCATCTCGCCTCCCCTTCCGCCGCGCGCTGAAGCCGCGATCTTGCGGTCAGTGATAGCACATCTGCAGGTTTGAGAAGGCGTCAGCGGGAAAACAGGCCGAGGCCGGCCGGCTACTCCGCCGCTTCCGACATTGCCGGCAATGGCGCGGGCGCGAGCCAATTTTCGATAAACTGTTTCAACCAGGCGCGCTCGCTCACGTCATGCACCGCGCGATCGGCGAAGTGATGGTGGCGCGCCCGCGCGCCCGGTAATTCAAGACGCGCTTGGCCGCGCGTGGTCCAGCAATGCATCATCGCGTAGGTGACGTCGGGATGAAACTGAAAGCCGAACGCATTGTCGAATTGAAACGCCTCGATCGGGAAATCGCGGCCCTCGGCCAGCAATTCGGCGCCCGAGGGGAGTTCAAAGCCCTCGCCGTGCCAATGATACACATGATCGGGCCAATGCGGGCAGACCCGAAGTCCTGCCTGCGTTGGACGAATCGGGTAATAGCCGATCTGGGCGAGGCCCTCGGGATGCGGCGCGACCCGCGCTCCAAGTTGCTTCGCCAGCAGTTGCGCGCCAAGGCAGATCCCCAGAAACGGGCGCTGCTCGCGCAGAGGAACGGAAATCCAGTCGATTTCGCGGCGGACGAATTCATCCGCATCGTTGGCGCTCATCGGGCCTCCGAAGATGACCGCGCCGGCATGAGCGTCCAGGGTTTCGGGAAGCGCGTCGCCGAAGCGCGGGCGGCGGATGTCGAGGACGTGCCCCAGCGACCGCAACGCATTGCCGACGCGGCCCGGCGTGGAGCTTTCCTGGTGCAGGACGATCAAGACCGGCAGCAATGTTTGGCGGCTTGGACAACAACGCGGTGTGGCCTGCCCCCTTGCCGGCGGCTGCAACCCGTTTTCGCGACTGACATTGATCGACTGAAGCGGCATCGATTGATCTTTGCGGTCTGGCCTATTGAGCCAGAAACGTTCTTAACGCCTGCTTAATCCAGACGGGATGCGCGCGGAATTCATGACGGGCTGCAGGCGATGCGACAGGGAGGCGGCGAAAGACTAGCTGCGCTTGCGGAGCTGGAAGCTGCCGACCGCGGCGAGGATAAACCATCGCGGAAATAGCCGGAGCAGGACCGGCACCGCCTTGATGCCGACGCCGGGCAGCACCGCCCGCTTGTTGGCCATCAGCCCGCGATAGCCCGCCTTGGCGACCTCCGAGGTGGAGACATTGAGGACCGCCGAATCAAATCCGGGTTCAACACCGGCGCGAGCCTGAAACTCGGACGGTACCGGCCCCGGGCAAAGCGCCGTGACGCGCACCCCGCGGGGAGCAAGTTCACAGCGCAACGCTTCACTGAACGACAGCACATAGGCTTTGGACGCGTAATATACCGCCATTCCGGGCCCCGGCAGAAAGCCGGCAATCGAGGAGACATTCAGGATGCCGCCGCGATGGCGGATGAGTTGATCGGCAAACCGCAGCGACAGGTCAGTCAGCGCACGGACATTGACGTCGATCATTCCGAGTTGAGCCGAACGGTCCAGATCGGATGCGCGGCCGAACAACCCGAAACCAGCATTGTTGACCACGTATTCGACCTCGACGCCCTCGCCGGCCAGCACCGCGGCAATTTGATCGCTGGCGTCGTGCGCTTCGAGATCGCACGCGATCACGAGCGGCTCAGCAGCGCCGCCTGCGCTGAGTTCATCGGCTAACGCCCGCAGCCGATCCGCCCGACGCGCCACCAGCACGAGGCGATGGCCGTTCATTGCGAAAACGCGCGCCAGTTCGGCACCTATTCCCGCCGATGCACCGGTAATCAGCGTCACACGCTCGGTCACTGTTGAAATGCTCTTGAGGTTGCGAGTCGGGCGCCCAACGCCTGGACGGAACAGAGGCCTTAAGCGGGATGACGGCTGGCGACAAGTGCGTCGCAAGCATAGCGGGTGCTCAAACCAACAATCCTGGCGTCTTTGAACAAGTCGCTTGGTGATGCCGCTATTGATAAAAAATTAACTGTTTCACTGTCGGTTTGCCGCATTCGAAACTCCTGGCGGCAGCGATGTGTGCCGTCAGCCACCGGTTGCCCCGGCGTCTTGCCTGGCGGCAACGCGATGCTTCAGATCGATCCGGTCGCGCGAGGACACTCCGAGCAGATCGGCGGCACGCCAAACCACGTTGTCCTCGAATTCGCTGACCCGGCCATCCGCATACACCACCTCCCACATCATCTCGACAATACGGAGCCTGCCGGGCTCATCCACCGACCGCATGATGATACTGGTGAAATGATAGAGATCGACGGCTTCGCCTTCGACCAGGGTCGCCGAGGCAATCAATTGGTCGGCCGCCCCAGGATCAAGCTTGAAGCGAGTTTCAATGAGGCTGTGAAGTTTGCGTTTTTCCGCCGACGAGGGCTCACCATCGATCGAAAGCACGTGGATCAACAGCGCTGTAGCGGCCAGGCGGTATCCGGTATCGTCGAATTGCCGCTGCTGATGCTCGGCGGGAGAAACAATCTCGGCAATGAATTGACGCAGTCCGTCCAGCATCGGTGTCACCAAATCTTGCGAGGTGGCGTTGATTGCGCCATCGGCGGCTCACCTCTGATATAGCTGCAAATCCGGCTTCGCCATCCGTCGCTGTTGCAGCGATGGCGTAGACGATATCATGGAAGTTCATAGACCACGATCTTGTCTGCGATGCCGCGCAGCGCCGCCTGCTTTTGAATCGGCGTGATCGCCTCGCGGTCCAATATCGCGGCAACCGCCGGCACCGCGATGATCGGCCCGGTAATGTGGATGGCTTGTGAGGTGGAAAGTCCCTGAACCCGGGCGGCGATGTTGACGGTCTGGCCGAAGTAGTCCTGGCGCTCGTTGAGCATGACGGCAAGGCAGGGGCCTTCATGAATGCCGATCTTGACCACCAGGTCCTCGGTCCCGCGTTTGGCGTTGAGCGCATCCATGGCGGCGCGCATCCTCAACCCCGCAACGATCGCATGTTCGGGCCTGATGAAGGTGGCCATCACGGCATCGCCGATCGTCTTGACCACGGCGCCCTTCTCGGAGGAGATGATCTCCAGCAGCGCATGGAAATGCGCGCGCACCAGATCGAAAGCTGCCAAGTCGCCGACCCGCTCATACAAGGCGGTAGAGCCCTTGAGATCGGTGAACAGGAAAGTCAGCGATGTGATCTTGAGCCGCTGATCGATATTGAGATTGTCGGCCTTGAAGACGTCGCGGAAGGTCTGGTTGGTCAGCATCCGCTTTGCCGTAAGAAACGGCTTGCGCTTGCCTATCAGGTGATGGAGCGCCTCGGCCGCGACAAAAACCGAAGGCAGCACCCGCACGCCAGCCTGATTGTCAAGCGACAGCCGCAGCGGACCTGGCCGCATCGTGACGGTGGCGCCGGTGGGCGATGGCATCTTGTTGTACACAAGCGATAGCTGCTGGCGCTGTTTGGTCGGCTCGCCCTGAACGTCGATGAACTGGGCGGCGTGCGTCACCGGCTCGAATACGATGACGAAATTCGCCGGCAATTGCAGCGACATCGTCGCCTTCTCGCCTGCCGGCAGTTCAAGCGTATCCAGCGTCACTTCTTCGCTCAGGGAGGCAAATGATTCTTCGTTGAGATCGACGCCCGAACTCCAGAACACCTGCTTGAAATATTCCCAGACCGGCAACGTGTTCGGGTCATGCGCCGCGATCCGGCGAACGCGCGGGCTGACCGTGAACGCAACCTCGACCTGCTCGTCCACCGAGGCCTCATAGCCGCAGGCGCATAGACCGCAATGATAGTCGTCGTGGCGCAACGATTTCAGGGTCGAGTGAGCATCCAGCACGCCGCCGCAGCCGGGACACAGGACATTCCAGGTGAGATCAAAAAGACCAAGACGCGAGGCGTGCAGAAAGCCCGAAATTACCCGCTCTTCCTCAAGTCCGGTTCGCGCTGCAAAATCCAGCACATTGATCCGGTTGAGTTCGTGGTCCTGGCCGTTTTCGATCAGCTGGCGGATGGCATCGGCCACAGCGGGGTCGGCCGTCTGCTGCAGCAACGAAAACTGTGCCCTGATTTCGCTCATCCCGGAAGTTTAGGGCAGATTGCGCGGCCGTCCAAGCAACCCGATCTCACCGACGCGTGATGCGAAACATCGGCGAGCGGTCGGGCTGGGTGGTGACGACGCCGATTGGCATCACCGGTGCGGAATCGACAAGCTCGACCCGGAAGGCGCCGATGATCCTGGCCAGCGCCAAGGTCGCCTCGACCAGCGCGAAATGCGCGCCGATGCATATCCTCGCGCCCACCCCGAACGGCAGGTAGGCAAAGCGGTCGGGCGGCGGCGCAGGCGTCATGAAGCGGTGAGGGATGAAGGCATTAGGATCGCGCCATAGCTTCTCATGAGGATGCAGCAGCCATGGCGCTATCAGGACCAAATCGTTCTTCTTGAGGGGTATCCCCGCAATATTGTCCGGCGCGGCGGCGGCGCGCGCGATCAAGAAGGCCGGTGGATAAAGCCGCATGGTCTCGTCCACCACCGCGCGGGTAAATTTCAGCCGGGCGATATCGAACCCGCCGGTTGCGTCGACGCCCCCGACCTCGGCCGCCATTTGATCCTGGGTGTCCGGATCCAGCGCCAGCAGATACAGTGACCAGAACAGCGCGGTGGCAGTGGTCTCATGACCGGCGAGGATCATGGTTGCAACCTGATCTCCAAGCTGTTCGTCGCTGAAGGCTTCACCGGTTTCGGGATCACGCGCGGCGCCCATCAGATCGAACAGATCGCGCGCGGGCGCGCCGTCGGTCTTGCCGGCAGCGCGGCGCTCGGCCATCAGCATACCGATGAAATGCGTCCACCGTTTCCGAAAGCGCGAGCGGGCGAAATCCTGCGGACTGGGCCAGCTTAGCGGCAGGATCAGATCGAGCAGATGGGGCCTGGCCAGCCGCTCGCCATACTCCATCACGAACTCGCGCAGTGCGGGACCGTGACGGGACATACCGAACGAGAACATGGTGCGTCCGGCGATCTCGAGGGTCATCCGCTGCATGGCTTCCCGCAGATCGACCGGCGCAGCGCAGCTCGCCTGGAGTTTACCGATAGTTTCCTCGGTCACCGCGATCATGTGCGGCACAAGCGAGTCGACCGCACGCGGCGTAAATGCCGGCGCCAGCGTTCTTCGCTGATGCTTCCAGGCGCGTCCTTCGGCGATCAGCAGGCCCTCGCCGAGCACCGGGCGCAGCACCCGGATTCCGGTCGGGGTTCGCGTGTAATTCTCGTAGTTGTCCACCAGTACATGACGGATCGCATCGGGCGTGTTGAGGATAAAGCTGGATCGGCCAAAGAAGCGGCCCTTGATGATATCCTCTTCATATGCGCGCTGGCCCCAAGTGCCGATCGCGCTCTGTCGCATTGCCGCCATCCGCCCGAACGGGCCCATGTTGTCGGGGGCGCGCGGCGGACTTGGCGGCACAAGAGGCTGGCGCCCGGCGGGCATGTCCAAGGTTTCGGCTATGCTCACGGGCAATCTTTCGCAGCAAGAGGAGCAGTCGATCTTAGCGGCGCATCATGCCGGACTCCCGCTTGCGGCCCGGGAGCGTGCGGCTTCCAGACAGCTAATAGGTGAACTCGGCCACCGCAATCCTGTTTTCCGAGGCAGGCCACGCACGTGCGACGATCCGTTCCTCGTTGAACAACGCCGGCACCGGACGACCGGCGTCCGTCGCGGGCAGCCGCAGTGTGCTGGTGGAGTCACCGGGCACGCCCGACTTTACGTCCGATGGCTCCTTGCCGTCGAACACCACGACATCGCGCGGCAGCCCGAAATAACCGCGCGGCCGGGTCATCAGGACGACGCTGCCTGCTTCGGTATCCGCGGCAACGAGCGGGCGCGCGGCGCGAAGATGCACGATGTCGGAGGAGCGGGCGAACGGTGATCGATAGAAGTGGGTGGTCGTCGAGCCCGGCGATGTAAGCACCATTTCAAGAAACCAGGTCGGGTCGACCTTGGCCGGACCCCAGCGTCCGTCAGCCGCTGTCT
>C688J18823_10002127_pt1 | contig 12391 bp, 12 predicted proteins | sample HopSoiMetagenom1_FD_18823 | JGI IMG/M metagenome (IMG submission 18823) | reverse complement strand
AAGAAGGACCTCACCGTCGCCGACGTGCTGAAGTCGCGGATGATCTCGTATCCGTTCACGGTGCGGGACTGCTGCCTCGTCACCGACGGCGGCGGCGCAATCATCATGACGAGCGCCGAGCGCGCGACATCGCTGAAGAAACCGCCGGCCTATGTGCTCGGCTGCGGCCACGGCGTCACGCATGCGAGCATCTCATGCATGCCGGATTTGACGGTGACCGGCGCGAAGCCCGCGGGCGAGGCCGCTTACAAAATGGCGAAGCTGTCCGCCAAAGACTGCAACATGGTGCAGCTCTATGACGCCTTCACCATCAACGCGGTGCTGTTCCTGGAAGACCTCGGCTTCTGCCGCAAGGGCGAAGGCGGTGCGTTCGTTTCGGGCGGCAATATCGCGCCCGGCGGCAAGCTGCCGGTGAACACCAACGGCGGCGGGCTCTCCTACTGCCATCCCGGCATGTACGGGCTGTTCATCCTCATTGAGGGCGTGCGGCAGTTGCGCGGCGAATGCGGCGCGCGGCAGGTGAAGAAGCACGATGTCGCGATGGTGCACGGCAATGGCGGCGTGCTCTCCGCGCAAGCGAGCGTGATTTTGGGGAGCNGGGCGGCTTTGTAGCCCTCACCCTGAGGAGCGCGAAGCGCGTCTCGAAGGGCGAGGGCGCTTGCTCCGGGGCATCCTTCGAGGTCGCGGCGCTCGCCCTCAGGATGAGGAGGAGTTCAGGCTCCGACCGAATCCAGAAACGCGCCGATCTCCCTCGCAACCAGCTCCGGCGTTTGCCAGCCGGCGTAATGTCCGGTACGCAGCACCTTGAATTTCGCGCCGGGAATGGCCTTGGCGATCGGCTCCACGCGACTCGGCGGACGGCCGCGGTCGAACTCGCCGCCGATCACCAGCACCGGGCACTTGATCGACGGCAGCTCGGGTGTGAGGTCGGTGTTGGACAGCATGCGGTAGACAGCCGCAAAACTCGCCGGATCGTTGGCGAGCCAGCGCGAACGCCAAGCCTCGAAGCGCAGCCGGTCGCCGCGCAATTCCTCCGGATAGCCATTGTTGGCAGTCGACTCGAAAGCGACGCGCACGCCGTTGCGCTCGAAATCATCAACGCGTGCGAGGGTGGCGGCGCGGTTCTCGGGCGGCATGAAGGTCGCGGGACTGGTGACCGCGACCGCGGCGATCCGATCTGGAAAGCGATAGGCCGTATGCAGCGCGATCGCGCCGCCGACCGCCGTGCCGCCAAGCGCGATCTTCTCGCTGATGCCGAGCTCATCGAGCAGTGCGATCAGGTCGTCGGTCATCGTGTCGATGGTGAGCGGGCCACGGATCTTTTCCGAGAAGCCTGCGCCACGTGTGTCGTAGCGGATCACGCGCCGCTTGGCCGCGAGGTTTTGCGCGACGAGGCTCCAGCTCTCCATCGTGCCGCCCATCTCGTGGATCAGCACAATTGGCTTGCCTGCGCCGTCCGCGGCGTAGCGCAGCGAGACGCCGTTTGCCTCGATGAAGTTCATGGCTGCTCCGCAATCGCCGGCGCGCTCAGCGTGTTGCAATCCGGTGCGAAGGTCAGCGGCGCGCCGGTCTTCGCCTGCAGCTCGTCGCGGCTGATCTCGACCATCTCACGCACCATGAAGCCGCCGGGTGTCACATCGACGACGGCCAGATCCGTGTAAACACGTGTCACGCACCGCACGGCGGTTAGCGGCAACGCGCATTTCTCCAGCAGCCGCGGCGCGCCCTTACGCGTGACGTGCTCCATGATCACCCGCACCTCGCGCGCGCAGGCGGCGAGGTCCATGGCGCCGCCGACCAAGGGGCCGCGGTTTGGGACGCGCATATCCCAGTTGGCGAGATCGCCGTTCGCCGCGACCTCGAAGGCACCCAGGATCGTCACGTCGATGTGCCCGCCGCGGATCATCGCGAACGACCATGAGCTGTCGATGATTGAGGCGCCGGGCCGCAGCGTGATGCGCCGGGAGCCGGCATCCACCAGATCGGTGTCGGCCTTATCGGGCGCAGCGAGCGGCCCGACGCCCACCACGCCGTTCTCCGACTGGAGGATCACGTCGACATCCGGCCGCAGGTAGTCCGAGCAATGCACCGGCAGGCCGATGCCGAGGTTCACCACCTGGCCGTCCTCAATGTCCTGCGCTGCGCGCCAGGTGATCTGCAATCGGTTGAGCGCGCTCATGCGGTCACCACGCGATCGACGTAGACCCCGGGCAATTGAATGCGCTCGCGCGGGAGCAACTCATCCGAGACGGTGCGCACCTCGGCGACCGCGAGCTTGGCGGCGCTGGCCATCGCGGGCCCGAAGTTCATCTGCGCGTAGTTGAACATGAGGTTACCGAGCCGGTCCGCAATATCGGCGCGCACCAGTGCGAGATCGCCGCTGATCGCGGTCTCCATCACATAGTCGCGGTCACCGAAGCGGCGGATCTCCTTGCCTTGGGTCAGCTCGGTGCCGAAGCCAACCGGCGTGTAGAAAGCCGGGATACCGGCCCCGGCGGCGCGGATGCGCTCCGTGAACGAACCCTGCGGTACCATTTCGAGCTCGATCTTGCCGGCCATCCAGCGCGTCTCGAAGGGTGAGGGCTCCTTGTCATGTCCGCGGGCCGCCGTGCAGATCACCTTGCGCACCTGATTGTTGGCGATCAACTCATGCGTCAGCGAATAGCGATGCGTCGCCGAGTTCACGACCAGAGTGAGACTCTTCGGTCCTTTGTCGCGCAATGCGCGAATGAGCTTATTAGGAAAGCCCGCGCCGCCGAAGCCGGTGATGAACACAGTTGCGCCGTCCGATACGCCATCGAGTGCGTCGGCAAAGCTCACGCGCTTGTCAATCGGCATCCCACCCCCGCAGTTTGCAGAATTGTCTAGCATCCGCTGCCGCCTCCGGCCATGACGAATGCGGGGACGTGTCATGACTTTGCGGCGGGCACGAATGATGCGAAGCTTGGCGATAGAGGGAACGCAATGAAAGACATGCTGCTGCACTGGTCGCCGCGCTCGCCGTTCGTGCGCAAGGTGATGATTGCGGCGCATGAATGCGGGCTCGCTGACCGCATCGAGACGGTGCGCACCGTGGTCGCCGCGTCGCAGCCGAACACCGAGCTGATGAAGGACAACCCGCAGAGCCGCTTGCCGACCTTGCGCGTCGCCGACGGCACGGTGGTCTACGATTCTCCGGTGATCTGCGAATATTTCGACATGCTGGCGGGTGGCGGCAAGCTGTTCCCGCAGGCCTTCCCGGAGCGGCTCGTCGCGCTGCGGCGCCAGTCGCTCGGCGATGGCATGCTCGATACCTTGCTGATGTGGCGCGGTGAGGTGACCCGCCCGCCGGCGCAGCAGTCGATCAAGCACATGCAGGCGTGGCGGCTGAAAACCAACGTGTCAGTCGATGCGCTGGAAGAGGAAGCCAACGCGCTTGGTGCGTCCCAGTTCTCTATCGGTCACGTCGCACTCGGCGTCGCACTCGGCTACATCGATTTCCGTTTCCCCGAACTGAAGTGGCGCGAGGGTCACCCGAAGCTCGCCGCATGGCATGCGGCCTTCGAGGCGCGCCCGTCCGCAAAAGCCAATACGCCGGTGGACGAGCCGTGATTCATCATCACGCGATCGGTGATGCCAAAATTACCGGCGTGATCGAATATTCCGGCCCAACCCATGCGCCGGAATTTCTTTATCCGGCGGTCAACAAGGCCGAGCGCGACGCGGTGCTCAAGGCCAACGCGAGCTGGCTTGCGCCCCATCATTACGCGCCGAACATCGACCGGCTGATCGTCACGATCCAGCTCTGGGTCGTGCGCGCGGGCGGGAACGTCATCATCATCGACACCGGCGTCGGCAACCGCAAGGAGCGTGCCGCGGCCGCGCGCATGCACCAGCTCAACACACTGGTGATGCAGTGGCTGGAGTCGATCGGCGCCGGAACGGAGCAGGTCACGCATGTGGTGATGACGCATCTGCACACTGATCACGTCGGCTGGAATACGGTGCCCCAGGATGGCAAGTGGGTGCCGACCTTTGCGAAGGCGAAATATCTCTTTCCCAAAGCCGAGTTCGAGTACTGGAAGGCCGAGTACGCTAGGGACAAGGCCGTCAATCAGGGGGCGTTCGGGGACAGCGTGCTGCCGATTTTCGATGCCGGACTCGCGGAGTTCATCGACGAGACCAAGGAGGTGGCGGGCTGCCTGACGGCGGAGCCGGTGCCCGGACACGCGCCCGGCATGCTCTCGTTCCGCATCCGCTCGCGCGGCGAGGAAGGCCTGTTCTGCGCCGACATTCTGCACAACGCGATCCAGATCGTGCGGCCGGACTGGAACGATCGCTACGTGCTGTGGCCCGACAAGGCGCTGGAGTCCCGTGCGCTGGGCTTGAGGCGCGCCTGCGAACGCGGCGCGCTGCTAATGCCGATGCACTTGGGTGCGCCCTATTGCGGCTATGTGCGCCGGCGGGGCGACGGCTACGCGTTCGAACCAGCGACATGACCGAAGCGGTCCGCAATAGTCTGAAAGAGCGGCTCGCGCGCGGTGAGCTCGCGTCGTCGATGACGGTGCGGCTCTCGCGTTCGGTGGAGATCGCGCAGGTCGCCGCGACCGCAGGCTTCGACTCGCTCTACATCGACCTCGAGCACTCCTCGCTGTCGCTTGAGACCACCAGCCAGATTTGCTGCGCGGCGCTGAGCTGCGGGATCGCGCCACTGGTGCGCGTGGCGCAGGCTGAGCTGATCCAGCGCGTGCTCGACGGTGGGGCCCTCGGCATCATCGCGCCCGACGTGCGCAATGCCGAAGAAGCGCGCGAGATCGTGCGTGCCGCGAAGTATCCGCCGCAGGGCGAGCGCGGCTTCGCCAGCGTCATCGCGCAGCTTCAGTACCGCAGCGTGCCGACACGCGAGCTCTATAAGGCGGTCAATGATGCCACGATGGTCATCGTGCAGTTCGAGTCCGCCGAGGCGGTGGATCGCGCGGACGAGATCTTTGCCGTGGACGGCGTCGACATGGCGTTGTTCGGCACGAATGACCTGACCGCCGACATGGGCATCCCCGGCGACTACGACAATCCGAGGGTGCGCGATGCCTACGCCCGCGCAATCGCCGCGGCAAAGAAGCACGGCAAGCATGTCGGTGTCGGCGGACTTGGCGGGCGGCCGAAGCTCATCGCCGAGTTCGTCAAGATGGGCGCGCGCTACGTTTCTACGGGCACGGACTTGGGCTTCCTCCTCGGCGCTGCGACCGAGCAGGCGAGGCAGGTGAGGGCGCTCGCAACTTGAGGCGGCTGGCACGCCCCGTGCATCTTGGCTAAGCTTTCCGCCAGCCAATCACCCCAAGAGGAACCTATGCACAAACTGCTTCTGACCGCGGCCGCTGCCGCGCTTGGCCTTGCGCTTGCGGCCACACCGGCAGCCGCGCAGACACTCGACAAAATCAAGCAGCGCGGCGTACTCGTCGTCGGCACCAAGGCCGACTACAAGCCGTTCGGCTTCCGCGATCCGTCAGGCGCGATCGTCGGGTTCGAGCCGGATATCGCGAGGCTCGTCGCCGACAAGCTCGGCGTGAAGCTGGAGCTCGAGCCGGTCGTCTCGTCGAACCGCATGCAGTTCCTGCAGCAGGGCAAGACCGATCTGATGATCGCCACCATGAACGACAAGCCGGATCGCCGGCAGATCGTCGGTATCATCGAGCCGCTCTACTATGCGTCCGGCGTCAACGTGCTCGCCAACAAGAAAGCGAACCTAAAGAGCTGGGAGCAGCTCAAGGACCAGAAGGTCTGCGCCATTCAGGGCGCCTGGTACAACAAGCCCGTAGCCGAGAAATACGGCGCCGACATCGTCGCGTTCAAAGGCCAGACCGAGGCCGAGGTCGCGCTGCAGCAGGGCAATTGCATCGGCTGGGTGTACGACGACACCGCCTTCGCGGAGCGCCTCGCCGATCCGAAGTGGTCCGGCTTCGAGATGACGCTGCCGACCATTCTCGAAGAGCCGTGGGGCCTCGCCGTGCCGCTGCCCGAGCGCGACGGGCCGTGGGGCAAATTTATGGCTGAGCAGCTCGAGGACTGGCACCGCACCGGCAAGCTGATCGAGCTCGAGAAAAAGTGGAATATCCCGGCCTCTGCCTTCCTGAAGAAGATGCACGAGGAGTATTCGAAGAAGAAGGGGTCGTGAGGTCTGGTCATTCCGGGGCGCGCCGTCAGGCGCGAGCCCGGAATCCATAACCACCGCACGATCGATGTGGCACCATCAGTGCCGATTCCTAATCTCGCGTTTATGGATTCCGGGCTCGGCGCTTTGCGCCGCCCCGGAATGACCCGGCGCGTGTAAGCGTGGCCCTCGATCTTCAACCGATCTGGGACTGCTTCCGGGTTCTCAACGAGACCACCGGCATCAAGCTCACGATCTTCTACGACACGTTCGACCGCGCGCGTTTCTTCAACGGCTTTCTCACCTCCGTCCGTCTGATGGCCGTGTGCCTCGTTGCGAGCGTTGTCATCGGCGTTGTCGGCGCGTGGATCCAGGGCTCGCGATTGCGCGTGCTGAGGCTCGTCACGCAGGGCTACATCCAGTTCTTTCGCAACACGCCGCCGCTGGTGCAGCTCTATTTCTTCTATTTCGCGCTCGGCTCGTATCTGAAGATCACGAGCGGCAACGGCATCGCGACACCCATCGTCTCGAACTTCACCTGGGCGGCGATCTGCCTCTCGTTCTACGCGGGTGCATTTAACGTCGAGATTTTCCGCGCCGGCATCGAGGCGGTGCCGCGCGAGACGCTGGAAGCCGCCGAGAGTCTCGGCTATTCGCGGCTCAAGGCCTACGCTTACGTGATCCTGCCGCTCGCTTTCCGCATCAGCCTGCCGGCGCTCAACAACAACCTGGTCAACCTCATCAAGACTACCACCATCGCTTACGCAATCGCAGTGCCCGAAATGCTCTACGTCGCAAACCAGATCTGGTCGGACGAATCCAATGTCCCTGAGATGATGAACGTGCTCCTCATCGTCTACGTGTCGCTGGTCGGCCTGCTGGTGTGGGTGATGGGGCGCTGGGAGCGCGCGCTCACGATTCCGGGGTATTCGCCGGTATGATCGCGAACCGCTCCGATTTCGCCGTGCTCAAGCCCTTCCGCCTCGGTGCGCGCGGGCCGTTTCGCTTCACGATCTGGCACGGCGTCGCACTTCTGGCCGCACTCGCTATCGCCGTCGGCATCGGCGAAGCGCAGGCGCAAGCCGCCGCCGGAAAGCCCGGCATCGTCGAAACCATCCTCAAATGGACGCCGCTGCTGGCGCAAGGCTTTGCGCTCAACATCGCCATGAGCTTCATGGCAATGGCGATCGGCACCGCGGTCGGCGTGCCGCTAGGGCTCGCGCAAATCTCGCTGCTGCCGCCGGTGCGTACCGGCTCATGGTTCGTCACGCAGTTCTTCCGCAACTCGCCGTGGCTCGTGCTCCTCTTCTACTGCATGCTGCTGCTGCCATTCGAGCTGCGCATCGGCAACACGATCATCCCGCTGCCCGGTTGGCTCAAGTCGACCATCGGGCTGTCACTGCCGGTGATGGCGAACGTGTCGGAGCTGGTGCGCGGCGCGGTGCGCTCGATCCCGTTCGGGCAATGGGAAGCGGCCGAATCGGTCGCGATGTCGCGCCGTCAAACGCTTACCATGGTCATCCTGCCGCAATGCATCAAGCGCATGACACCGCCGTGGATGAACCTATATGCGATCCTCACCGTCGCAACGCCGCTCACCTCGGTGGTCGGCGTCAGCGAGGCGATGACCCTGACCGGCGATATCCTTTCGTCGGAGGCCCGCACCGAGCTGCTGGTGCCGATGTATCTTTATCTGCTGCTCTGGTTCTTCATCTATTGCTATCCGATCGCGCGCGCGACGCTCGCGCTCGAGAAGCGGTTCGCGGTGAAATGATGGCCGTTTGACGATGCCATGGACGCCCGACCAGCCGCTTGTGTCGATCAAGGACGTGCACAAGGCGTTCGGCAACGTCGAGGTCCTGAAGGGCATCACGATGGACGTGATGAAGCGCGAGGTCGTGTGCATCATCGGGCCCTCTGGTTCGGGCAAGTCGACGCTGCTGCGCTGCGTCAACGCGCTGGTGCCGATCGAGCGCGGCTCGATCCTGGTCGAAGGCCAGGAGGTCAACGACCCGAAGCTCGACAAGCTCGCGCTGCGTCGCAAGGTCGGCATGGTGTTCCAGCAATACAATCTGTTTCCGCACAAGACCGCGCTGGAAAACGTGATGATGGCGCCGATTCATGTGCTCAAACGCGATCGCAAGGAAGTGGAGGCGCAGGCGCGCGCATTGATCGCCAAGGTGCGGCTCACCGGTAAGGAGGCGAGCTATCCGGGCGAGCTCTCCGGCGGGCAGCAGCAGCGCATCGCGATCGCTCGCTCGCTCGCGATGAATCCCGACGTCATGTTGTTCGACGAAGTCACCGCCGCGCTCGATCCCGAGACCGTGAAGGGCGTCCTGGTGACGATCCGCGAGCTCGCCGAGGACGGCATGACCTGCATGATCGTGACGCACGAAATGGGCTTCGCGCGCGAGGTCGCCAATCGGATCTATTTCACCGACGGCGGCGTGCTGGTCGAGCACGCACCGCCGAAGGAGTTTTTCGCCAATCCGAAGGATGCCAGGACAAGGCAGTTTCTCAATCAAATAATTTGAACCCACGCGGCGTCATCGCCCGCGAAAGCGGGCGACCCAGTAAACACCGTCGTCTCTGCATGCTCGCTCGGGGTTACTGGGTGCCCCGCCTTCGCGGGGCATGACGAAGGAGAGGCGGGCCCTACTCCCCCTTCAGTCCAAGCCCCTTGATCACCGGGCCCCAGCGCTCCGTCTCGGCCTTGATGAACGCGCCGAGCTCCCCCGGCGTAGAGTACGTCAGCTCGATCGCGGAGAGCCGATCGCCCACGCCGGGCAAGCCGACGATGCGCTTCGTCTCGGCGTTGAGCTTGTCGACGATGGGGCGCGGCGTGCCAGCAGGCGCGAGCAGCCCGTACCACTCGGTTGTCACGACATCGATTCCTTGCTCCCGGAAGGTCGGGATCTCCGGTACCGACGGGTAACGCTGGGCGGACGAAATCCCGAGCGCGCGCAGTTGTCCGGCGCGATACTGCGGCAGAGCCTGCGCGACCGTCGCCAACTGCAGCGGCAGATGACCCGCAAGCAGGTCGTTCATCGCCGGCGTGCCGCCGCGATAGACGATGTGCAGCATGTCGATGGCGGCCTGTGCCTTGATCAGCTCGCCCGTCAGATGCGTCATGCTTCCGACGCCGGCAGAGCCGAAGTTCAGCGTCTGCGTCTTGGCCCTGCCGAGCGCCACCAACTCCTTAGCGTCCCTCGCTGGCAGCGAGGGATGCGCGTAGAGCACGACCGGCGTGCGCGCGAGCAGCGAGACCGCCTGGAAGTCCTTGATGCCGTCATACTGCATCGAGGCGTAGAGCGCCGGATTGGTGGTGTGACCGCTCACCACGATGATCAGCGTGTAGCCGTCGGGCTCCGCCTTCGCGGCCGCGGCGGTGCCGATCATGGTCCCTGCGCCCGGCCGGTTCTCGACGATGACGGACTGACCCCAGTTCTCCTGCATGCGCTGCGCGAGCAGGCGGCCGAGCACGTCGACCGATCCGCCGGGCGGGTAGGGCACGATGATGCGGATCTGCCGCTCCGGATATTTCTCGGCCGATTGCGCGAGCGCGGTGAACGGCGCAACGCAGAACGCGAGCAGCGCGACAAGAAGCACGCGCATGCTCAGGTCCCGTTCAGGTCATGCACCTCGGGGAAGAACATGTCCTTCCAGGTCTTCGGAGCTTCCTTGATCGAGCCGACGCTCGCCATGAAGCTCGCGAACTTCATCGTATTCTCGGGCGCCATGGTCCAGCGCACCTGCGGACCGGAGATCACTGCCGTCACCTTCTCGAGCGGCAGCTTCGATTTCACGTCCTCAATCCAGTAGCTCGCCGCCTTCCGGCGGTCCTTATCGACGATGTCGGTTGCCTCCTTCAGGGCGGTGATCAGCGCCTTGTAGAGCACCGGGTTCTTTTCGCGGAAGCGCGCCGAGGTCCACGCGCACGTAAAGGTGTGCGGCCCGTCCATGATGTCGAACGAGTTGAGCACGGTGCGGACGCCCGGTTTGTCCAGTTGCTGAAATTGGAACGGTGGCACGCTGAACACATTGTTGACCTCGCCCGAGCCGGCGAGCAGCGCGATGGTGGCATCCGGCGGGGACATCGACACGGTGAGCGGATCGTATTTTCCGTAGTTCGCCTGCCCGAACATTTTCGCGGCCGCCATCTGCAGCGCCACCGCCTGCACCGAGACCTTCACGGCTGGCACCGCTATACGGTCGGAGTCCTTCAGATCGGCGATCGACTTGATGCGCTCCTCGCGCGTGTTCATCAGGAACGGCTGCGAGGAGAGCGCCGAGATGCCCTTCACCTCGTTTGCGGTCCCCTTGGTACGCGCCCAGAGCGTCACCAGCCCCGGCACGCCGCCCGCCACGATGTCGATCGAGTCGGAGATCAGCGCGTTGTTCATCGCGTCCGGGCCGTTGAACGTGGCCCACGTGATCCTCACGTCCGTGAGGCCGAGCGCGGCCGCATGCTTTTCCAGCAGCTTCTCGTGCTCCATCACGTTGAACTGTAGGTAGCCCATCGAGAATTGGCGCGCGATGCGGACTTCCTGGGCGGACGCAGAGATCGCAAACACTGTCGCGACAGCCGCCGCGATCAGGATCGAAATAGCTCGGTACATGAGCTTCCTCTTTTGATGCGCGTTCTTGGTCGCGCTTCACAAGGCTACGGCCTCGCTCGATGGCCGGCAAGTTTCGCTGATTGAAAGCTAGCGCGGACCAAATCGCGGATACGGCCCATCGATTAGCGCATAGCGCGCCAGCACCATTTCGCGCACGCGCGCCCGTTGCACCTTGCCCTGCAGGCTGCGCGGAATTTGCGCGATGGTAAGGCAGGCGCGCGGATGCTTGTAGCGGGCAAGGCCGGCGGTCGCCGCGGCGACCGATTGCGCGTGGTCGGCGCCGTCGTCCGAGACCGCGACGATGATCTCGCCCCAATGCGCCGAAGGGATACCGACCACCACCATGCCCGACGGCAGCACGCGCTCGATCTCCTCCGGGTAGATCTTGTAGCCGCCGGTCTTCATCACGTCGTGCGCGCGGCCGGCGAGGAAGAGGCGACCGGTTTCGTCGCGGTAGCCGAGGTCGCCGGTCGCGTGGAACGCGCCGTCGGGGAGTTCGTGAAAGCCTTGCTCGTCGACGCTACCGTGCATCATGTGCGGGCTGCGCAGATGGATTTCGCCGTGCTCTCCCGTCGTGCAGAGGCGGCCCGTCTCGTCGCGGATTTCGATCTCGACGCCTCGTGCCGCGGTGCCCAGGCAAACCGCATCGAAGCTGGAGAGGTTGCGGTAGTAGTCGGCGGCCTCATCCATTTCAAGGACAGTAATCGGATTGAACATCTCCGATTTGCCATACGTGACGCGGATGACCGGTCCGAACTGCGCAGCGGCCGCGTGATACAGCGCGGGCTGCAGTGTCGCGGTCCCGCAGAAGACGCACTTGATGCCATCGATACGCTTGTGCCGTGTGCCTTCGACGAGTTTGGTCAGCACGGTCGGCGGCGCGAAGATCGCTGTGAGCTCGCCGCGCGCGAACAGTTCGTCCGCATAGCTGACATCGACACCCGCGATCAGTTCGATGGAGGCACCGGTCTCGAACCACGTGGCGGCGAGCAGCGCCGCGCCATGCGACCAGGCATTCATCAGCAGCACGCGGTCGCTTACGCCTGGGGCGAACGGCAGGTGCGAGCGGAGGAGTTCGTGCGCGATCCAGCGCCGGTCGTGGCGGTGGACGATGGCCTTCGGGCGGCCGGTGGTGCCCGAGGTCATGATGGTCTTGCCCCAGGCGTGCGGATCGAAGGGAAGCTCGGGTGCATCGCACGAAGGTCGCGCCAGAATGTCCTCCAGTACCAACACGTCGAGCCCGAGTCCTTCGACGCGCGGCAACTCACTGCGCTCGACCAAGACGCGCCGCACCCCCAAGATGCGCATCGCATAGGCGGTGTCATCCAGCCCCAGATTGAGATCGACCACGAATTCGGCCGCGCCGCTCGCCATCACGCCGTAGCTCGCAACCACCACGCCCGGGCCGTTGCGCGCCACGATGGCGATCACCTCGCCGGGGTTCGCGCCTGCCCCGATCACGGCCGCGAGCACGGCGTCCGCCTGCGCAACAAGTTCCGCGTAGGTGAGCGTCTGTCCGCGCGACGACACCGCAACGCGGTCGCCGAATTTAGCGAAACGCCGCAATGATAACGCCCAAGGATTTTGCGCGACTGCCATGCTTTGACGCTCTGCCGCCAATTGGTTAGCGTCCCGGCCTGCCCCA
>C688J18823_10002126_pt1 | contig 12392 bp, 10 predicted proteins | sample HopSoiMetagenom1_FD_18823 | JGI IMG/M metagenome (IMG submission 18823) | reverse complement strand
TTTTGATTTCGCTGTGCTCAATGCATCCACAATTCTATAAATCACCCATACGACCAACAGCGTATAAAAAACGTCTTTCATTGCCTTATATTTTAACCTTGCTAAATTACCGTTTTTATTTAGGAATCACCAGAAACGCCAAAGGTTTTAAAACCTTTGGCGTTTCTCCAGTAGTTAAATTACTACTTACTTAAGTATAGATTTCGTTCAGAGTAAATTGTATGAAAAAACTCATCTGTTAAATCATCAATAAAATAAATAGCTTCGCCTGTTGATTTCATTTCAGGTCCTAGCTCTTTTGTTACTTCCGGAAATTTTTCATAAGAAAAAACCGGAATTTTAATTGCGAATCCTTTTTTGCGAGGATTAAATTTGAAATCCTTTACTTTTGCTCCCAACATTACCTTTGTTGCAAAATTTACATATGGTTCATCATATGCTTTTGCAATGAAAGGAACTGTACGTGATGCTCTTGGATTTGCTTCGATGATGTATACAATTTCATCCTTGATTGCAAATTGTATATTCAATAGACCAACCGTCTTTAATGCAATGGCAATGGTTTTGGTGTGCTGCTCAATTTGCTTTATAACGTTATCACTTAAATCAAATGGTGGTAATACAGCATACGAATCACCAGAATGGATTCCGGCAGGCTCAATATGTTCCATAATCCCTATGATGTAATTATCGGTTCCATCGCAAATGGAGTCAGACTCTGCTTCTATCGCTCCTTCCAAAAAGTGATCGATTAACACCTGGTTACCCGGATGCTCCTTTAATAAATTAACCACGTGCTCTTCCAGCTCTTGTTCATTGATCACGATTTTCATGCTTTGTCCACCCAATACATATGAAGGGCGAACCAGTAGTGGAAAACCAAGCGTCTTAGATAATTCAACCGCTTGTTCAGCATCTTCAATTACCCCAAATTTTGGATAAGGAATATTGTTCGCTTTCAACAAATTAGAGAAACTACCTCTGTCCTCAGCAAGATCTAATGATTTGAAATCGGTTCCAATGATTTTAATTCCATAACGCTCTAGTTTTTCAGCAAGCTTTAATGCAGTTTGTCCACCTAACTGAACAATTACCCCTTCAGGTTTTTCATTTAAGATGATATCATAAATATGTTCCCAGAAAACCGGTTCAAAATAAAGCTTATCCGCTACGTTAAAATCTGTAGATACAGTTTCCGGATTACAATTGATCATGATTGTTTCATAACCCATTTCTTTTGCGGCAAGTACACCATGCACGCAACTATAATCAAATTCTATCCCTTGTCCAATTCGGTTAGGGCCACTTCCAAGTACAACAATTTTTTTCTTATCAGATGCGATGGATTCATTTTCATCTTCAAATGTGCTGTAATAATAAGGTGTTTTTGCTTCAAATTCCGCAGCACAGGTATCTACCAATTTATATACACGGTTAATCTTTAATTCCTTTCTTTTGGCATATACTTCACTTTCCAGGCAACTCAACAAGTGAGCGATCTGGCGATCAGCATATCCTTTTTGTTTTGCTTCGTAAAATAAATCGCGTGGCAGTTTATCGAGCTTGTATTTTGAAATTTCATTTTCCAATAAAATCAACTCTTCAATTTGGTTTAAGAACCAAATATCAATGCGTGTTAATTTTTGTATGGTTTTGATGGAGATACCTAATTTTAGTGCATCATAGATATGAAACAAACGATTCCAGCTTGGACGTTCCAGGCTTTTCATTATTTCATCCTGGTTTTTTACTTCTTTACCATCTGCTCCTAAACCATTGCGTTTAATTTCCAATGATTGACAAGCTTTTTGTAAGGCTTCCTGGAAACATCTTCCAATACCCATTACTTCACCAACGGATTTCATTTGGAACCCCAATTCGCGATTAGCACCTTTGAACTTATCAAAGTTCCAACGTGGAATTTTTACAATCACATAATCCAACGTAGGCTCAAAATAAGCTGAAGTAGATTTTGTAATCTGATTTTCCAACTCATCCAGGTTGTATCCGATTGCCAATTTTGAAGCAATTTTTGCAATCGGGTATCCAGTCGCTTTACTAGCAAGAGCAGAAGAACGGGATACACGAGGATTAATTTCAATGGCAATTATTTCTTCTGAATCATCCGGGTTAACGGCAAATTGAACATTGCAACCACCCGCAAAATTTCCAATGCTTCGCATCATTTTGATGGCCATCGTACGCATTTTCTGATAGGTAGAATCAGATAAGGTCATTGCTGGTGCTACAGTTATACTATCACCGGTATGTACACCCATTGGATCAAAATTCTCGATGGAACAGATGATTGCTACGTTATCATTACTATCACGTAATAATTCCAATTCATATTCTTTCCAACCCAATACTGCTTTATCGATTAATACTTCATGGATAGGTGATGTATGTAAACCACGATCCAGCAATTTATCAAAATCTTCTTTTTTGTAAACCACGCTTCCTCCACTTCCACCGAGTGTAAATGAAGGGCGGATAACAAGTGGAAAACCAAATTCCTGTGCAATTTCTTTTCCTTCCAGGAAAGAACGACAAATTTTAGATGGTGCCATACCAACACCAATAGATTCCATTCGTTGGCGAAATTTATCTCTATCTTCTGTAACTTCAATGGCATCAATATCAACACCGATCATTTTTACATTGTACTTCTTCCAAATGCCCATTTCATCACATTTCATGGCAAGGTTCAATGCTGTTTGTCCGCCCATTGTAGGCAAGACCGCATCAATGTCTTTATTTTCCTCTAAAATTTTAATAATGGACTTTACTTCCAGGGGCAACAGGTAAATATTTTCAGCTGTTACTTTATCCGTCATAATGGTAGCCGGATTGGAGTTGATCAGCGTTACTTTAATTCCTTCTTCCTTTAAGGAACGAGCTGCTTGAGAACCAGAGTAATCAAATTCACAGGCTTGACCAATAATAATGGGACCGCTACCGATGATGAGTACTGATTTAATGGAGTTGTTTTTTGGCATATCTGGGTTTCGTAGTGTGTGTTGTTTAAAAGCGTGTAAAAGTACCTTATATTAATTAGCCTTCATTTATAAAACTATTAACAAAGTATTATAATTATCAGGCTCTCACCCGCCTACGCTGAAGCTTCGGTGGGCCTATACACGTAACAGTTCAATTTCTTTCAGACAAGGCTACTAATTGAACAGTAACGTGTATATAGAAAAAAAGCCTTTCCAAAAAACGGAAAGGCTTTTTATTTAAATCAATTTCATTTGATTATTTATGTGTTTTTTCGTCTGAAACGGTTAATTTTTTTCTTCCTTTTGCTCTACGGGAAGCCAATACTCTGCGTCCGTTTGCAGATGCCATTCTTTCACGGAAGCCGTGTTTGTTTTTTCTCTTTTTTACCGATGGTTGAAACGTACGTAATGCCATTGTTCTTATAATTTATGCTTGCCTAGGCAAACTATATTAATATTCCGTTTTCCTTAATTTGGACTGCAAAGATAGAATTTTTTTCAATTCTGCAACTATTTATTTAGAAAAAATGAATTTTAGGAGAATTTCTACTGCTCACCTACATTTCTTGCAGTTGGCCCCCTGACCGGTAGGTTTTCGCCTATTTTAGGTGTTATTAAGGAAAAGCTGCCTGCAAAAATAATATCTTTGCGCAATTAACTTATACATAGCGATGGCTCGAAAAGTAAAAGACACGGAAGATCTTCCTAAGACAAAAATTACCAAATCAAATCTAAAAAAATCATTACGTCTCTTCAAATATGTAGGCGAACATAAATGGAAATTTGCACTAGGAATGCTCTTTTTAGCCGCTACTGCAGCCACAGCTCTTATTTTTCCGCGATTAATGGGGAATTTAATGGGAGTTATAGGCGGGAACGGCTCTTCAGGCAAAACAATCAATAAGGACGAGTTATTGGAGTTTGCTAACTCGACCGGTCTCAAGCTCCTCTTATTATTTACATTACAAGCTATCTGCTCATTTTTCAGAGTTGTGACCTTTACCAGTGTTACTGAAAATATGGTTCGTTCCATGCGGCAAGCGGCATACAATAAGCTTATTCAAATGCCTATGGGATTTTACTCCCAGCGCCATGTGGCTGAATTAAATTCACGTATGGCTTCTGACATAAGTCAGATTTCAGATGCCTTTACCACCAATATGGCCGAATTTCTTCGTCAATTAATCATTATCATCGGTGGTATTATCATTATTTGTTTTATGAGTGCTAAGATGGCTTTGGTAATGCTGGCTATTATTCCGGTAATTGCTATTCTAACTCTTGTTTTTGCACGTTATATCCGCAAACTGGCAAAAGAAGTTCAGGATAGAATTGCTGAGTCAAATGTTATTGTGGGTGAAAGTTTACAAGGTATCTCTAACGTAAAATCATTTACAAATGAATCCTATGAGATCAACAGATACAACAATAAAATAGTTGAAATTATGAAGTTAGCGATAAGGGGTAGCATTGCTCGGGGAGCCTTCTTTTCATTTATTATTTTCTGTTTGTTTGGAGCTATCATATTTATTGTTTGGTATGGTATACGTTTAACAGTAAACGATGTCATTTCACCTAAAGATCTTCTTTCTTTCCTTTTTTATACAGTGTTTGTGGCAGCATCCATTGGTGGAATAGCGGAACAGCTGGCTGCAATTCAACGCGCAATTGGTGCTACCGAAAGAGTAATGGATATAATTGACGATACTCCTGAGGCAATTAACCTGGATTATGAGAGAAACGAACAAAATACACGTGTTGAAGGCATTATTGAATTTAATAATGTATCCTTTGTTTATCCTTCCCGCCCTGAATTTCAAGTTCTAAAAAATATTTCTTTCAAAGCAGAAAAAGGAGAAACCGTTGCTTTGATTGGCCCAAGTGGATCCGGAAAATCAACTATCGCCTCCATGGTTCTACGTTTCTATGACCCGCAAAGCGGGGAGATTAAGGTAGACGGAAAAAATGTAAATGATTACGGTTTAACCGAATTACGTGACAATATGGCTATTGTACCGCAGGATGTACTGTTGTTCGGCGGTACGATTAAAGAAAACATTGCTTATGGAAAACCTGATGCGACAATTGCTGAAATAGTGGAAGCTGCCCGTAAAGCAAATGCACTGGATTTTATTGAAAGCTTCCCTGCACAATTTGAAACATTGGTTGGAGAAAGAGGAATTCAACTTTCCGGTGGACAACGTCAACGTATCGCTATCGCAAGAGCTGTTCTTAAAAATCCAAGTATTCTAATCCTGGATGAAGCGACCAGCTCCCTCGATTCAGAATCGGAACGACTGGTGCAACAAGCTCTTGACAAATTAATGGTGGGAAGAACGTCTATTGTCATTGCACATCGATTATCTACCATCCGTAAAGCAGATAAGATTATCGTTATTGAAAATGGGCATGTAAAGGAAAGCGGAACACATGAAGAACTGATTAAAGCTGAAAATGGACTTTACAGAAGCTTAAGCCTTTTACAAACTGAACTTGCATAATATATGAAAACATATATCGCACTATTAAGAGGGATCAATGTAAGTGGCCAAAAAATGATCAAGATGGCTGCTTTACTGGAAATGTTCAACACACTAAATGTGAAGAATGCAAAGACCTATATTCAAAGTGGAAATGTGGTTTTTCAATACAAAGGAAGTGATTTGGAAATACTTCAAAAAAAGATCGAAAAGAAAATCAAGGAAACGTTTGGCTTTGATGTGCCTGTTATTCTTGTACCCGCCGACTCCATGGAGGGTGTTTTAAAAAGCAATCCCTTCATTAAAAAGAAGGAATGCGATTTTGATAAATTGTATTTCATTTTTTTTAATGGGACAATCGATAAAAAATTACTGGATAAAATTACGGAAGGAAATTATGGTACTGATGAGTTTGCAGTAAAGGGCAATATCATCTATCTTCACCTGCCAAATAATTATGGCAATACGAAACTCAATAATAATTTTTTTGAAAATAAATTAAAAATAACGGCTTCGGCTCGAAATTTAAAAACAATGAATGCATTAAAAGCAATGGCAGAAGAGCTTCAGGAAAACAACTAATTCCTACTCCTGAATTCTTAATCAACTATTCATTTTTTATAAGGAAATTTGCTTTTCAACGAATTAATTGGTTTTTCTATAATGATCCATGATAAATGTGCTACTCCAAACGTAATAAAGTAACACAGTACGAATTCAGTAAAACGATTCGATACAGACAATCCGATTTTAGGCCCAAAATAATAGTATAACGCTGGGGCAAACATATGGTAAACGTACAATCCGTAAGATATTTTTCCTGAATAAACAATAAACTTATTCTCCAATATATATTTAGGCAGGAATTTAAATCCATTGATAGATGCTCTTGCTATAATAAATGCAGATAATACAGAAAACAAAAACTCTTCAGCTAATGCCTTTCCCGCAACAGATCCAGACAGGTGAATAAAAAGCATCAATAGGGCCAAAATAAAAATAGAACTATATCCAACAAGTGGTTCCGTTATTTTTTTAAAGATAACAGGATGAAAAAGATCCACATAAGCAAGTAATGCTCCTACTCCAAGACAATTCATACAACAAAATGGAAAAAAAGAAATCGCCATCCACTTTTCCGTAGTAAAAAACAATCCTACCTTAAAAAGCAATGAGAAAAGAATCATTACAACAATTGCCTTAAGAACATGCTTTTGCTTTATGAAAATTATTACCAGCGGAAAGAAAATATAAAACTGTTCCTCAACAGATAGGGACCAAAAGTGATTGTAGCAACCTATATAAACATTCTCAATTGATTGATAAATATTGACACTATAGGAAAATAGCCAAGGTGAAAGATCGCGTGTGTTTTCATAATCAATGGCAAATAAAAAAAACAAAAGACCATAATAAATAGGAAAAATCCTTAAAAACCGCCGGATATAAAAATTCTTCAAGAAAAAAGAATGACTTTTCTCTCTTGTCTCGATTTTATGATTCAATAATATCTTCGTAATTAAAAAACCACTTAACACAAAAAATAAAATCACTCCATGTGTAAACGGAAAACTTACTAAAAATGGATTGTATAGGCGCCATTGTAGCCAATGTGCAACCATTACCATTGCGATTGCAAAGAAACGTAAGCCATCAAGTTGGGGAATATGATTATCTTTTGAAGACGTTTGTAAATTAAAATTTGACATGGAGCTTATTTAAGTGCTAAAGTTAGCAAAATATCTATACGAGGATTAGCTGAAGATAATAGCGGAGCTATTGTCAGGGGCTCTTAGAATTTCATTTAGCATCTGTTTTCAACAATCCCGAAGCAGGCAGCTCCGGATATTTATTTTCATGCCGTTGTATTATTTTTTTCAATTGATCTTTAAATGAAACAGTATCAAATCTAAAGCCTTCCTGCAGTATAAATCCTGTTGACTTGATTTCGTAATCATCGATCAAAACAAAGCTTTCTTTTGTTTTTACCAGCAGATCACTTTTATTAAATATTTTAACAATTGTTCCCGTTTCATAATGTCCCGATATGTTTATATCAAATGGGATCATACTCCATATTTTTATCACATGTCCCTTAATAAATGATTCTGCTCCAGGATAAGGCCTGGTTAATGCCCGAACAAAATTTCTGATTTCGGTATTTGTACGGTTCCAATCAAGCATCCCGTCTTCCGGGATCCGCTGAGGTAAATACTCTGCTTCTGAATCATCCTGTTGTTGGAATTTCAGCTGACTGAAATTTGGATTCTTTAAATTCTGAATAATCATTTCGGAGGTAAGCAAACAAACTTTATAATAAGATGTTTTGATATCATCAAATACACTGTAGGTAAAACTCCGCGTATCAATTACTTCTCCTGAATCAATAGCTGCATCAATTTTAAAAATGGAAATGTGAAATGTTTCCAAGCCCATTATCAAGGCCCAATTTTGCGGTGATCTGCCACGTCCTTTTGTAATGCCCAATGGACTCCCATGAGAGCCTATCACACACCCTTTGCAGTGCTGTATGAACCATTGAGGCACTAACCTTTGCCATCCTGTAACAATCAATATATCAATGTTTAAGGCCAACAGCTTTTTCTTATCCGCATCGGTTGATAATGCATAGGATTCCACTTCAATAAACGGGATGTTTATCTGTTTACAAAAATCCTTTTGATGACAAAAGTCAGATAGCTTATCATTACTTTCTCTATCTGATAAGCCGATGATTCCCTGGATGGTTACTTCTTTACTTATTAACCCAATTGTATCGAGCCCAATACTCATCGTATTTAATACATAGATATTCATGATAATCTATTTTTGAGTAGTTTAACAAAATCATTCCCAACCTGTTCCACATAAGTGGAATTAACCAGAAACGTTTCATGAACATCGGTCATGTATTTTAAGAAGGTATCTGTTAATACACTATCATATCCGTTACCTTTTTCAGAATAGTGCATAGGATGCAATAAAATCTGAATCATGCTTTTTTCTATTTTCTTTAGAAATTCATAAGGATTTTTTCCTCTGAAACTGTAGCGTGAATCTGAAATATAATTTTCGTCTGAAAACAATTTAGAATCATATGCATTTACATAATTTTTAAAAAGCGGGTATTGCCCGTGTAAAGATGGATTATGCAGACTTACACTTTTCACTTGCTCATCACATGCAAATGAAAGAATTTCTATTTCTTTACCAAAATTCTGTTCCAGGTTTTCAGGATATAATGTAGGATCGAAATGAAGTCCTATTTCATGTCCCATGTCACGCATCTCTTTTAAAAGTGTTCTGTTTTTCTTACTTAAAATATTATACGAGTGACAGGAGGTTAGTATAAAAAAGGTAGACACAACTTTCATTTCCTTTTCAATTACTGCAACATTATGAGCCAATTGAAGATCAAAATCCACGTCGTGACGAATTAAAAAAACACGATCGCCTTTCCAGTCTTTAAACAATTGTGTTTTGCCATGCTTATTAATTTCAGAGAAAAAATTTCTAAGTTCTTCGTATTTAAATATCATGATAATTGTTTTTACATTGGTAAATACACAACTTTTTTCGTTTCAAAAAATTCTTCTTTGAAATAATCTTTTAACTCATAAAAAACAACACGTTTTTTAAAATCCTTAAATTCTTCTTCCAGATCTCCCCCTTTTAAATAAAGGATTCCATTGGGCAATGTATTGAATTGCGCTTTGCTGATTTTATTTTGCACCCATTTGTAAAATGTCGGAAATTCGGTAACGGCACGACTAATGATAAATTCAAATTTTTCCTTGACCTCTTCTGCACGTTTGTGTTCTGCTCTCACATTTTTTAGCTCCAATGCAGCCGCAATTTCATTCACCACTTTTATTTTTTTTCCAATAGAATCAACCAAATAAAAGGAAGATGCAGGGAAAAGTATAGCGAGCGGAATACCAGGAAAGCCTCCCCCACAACCAATATCCATAATACGTGTATTGGGTTTAAACCTCATGACTTTTGCAATTCCTAAGGAATGCAATACATGACGCTCATACAGCAATTCTATATCTTTACGGGAAATAACATTTATTTGAGCATTCCAATGCTCGTATAGGCTTTGTAGTTGAGCAAACTGTTGTTGCTGAATCGGCGTAATTTCTGGAAAATAGCTTAATATAATGGATAGCACCTGTTAAAAAAAATGAGGATAACACCGAAGTGTTATCCTTTATGAGAAATAAATAGTTGAGTAGTTGTTAAATCAAATTTTTGTATCAGAGTTCTTTAATATGTTTGCTAAAAATTCACGTGCACGGAATAATTGTGCTTTAACGGTTCCTAATGGTAGTTCCAGCTTTTCGGCAATTTCCTCGTAGGATAACTCATCAAAATAGCGCATTTCAACCAGGATTCGATAACGTGGCTTTAATGTTTCCACAATCTCACGCATGTGTTTGATTTTTTGCTTTTTGATGATTTTTTCTTCCGGGTTAAGCCCTTCCGCTTTAATATCCATTTTCATTTCTCCACCTTCATCATTCTCGAACGTCCGATCAATTGAAAAAGTCACCATTTTTTTTCTGCGGATAAAATCAATGCAATTGTTAGAAGCGATTTTAAACAACCAGGTACTAAACGCATAACTTGGCGTATACTGTACCAGACGTTTAAATGCTTTACCAAAAGCTTCGATCGTAAGATCGTCCGCATCATCTTTGTTGTTAACCATTTTCAACAACATGAAATACACAGAATCACGATAACGACCCATCAACTCCGCATACGCTTTTTGATCACCATGATCGAGCGCTGCGCGAATTAGACTATAGTCGTGAACGGCTTTTTCTGACAGGTTTGAGGTAGGTTGTAATTCATCCATTATTTCCATTTATTTTTTTTCAAAAACGCATTTGATACTGTAATTAACGGGTATACGAACAATAAAATGAACTCCATTATAGGCGTGAGCATCAATAGATCTTTCTCACCCAACTCTGCCATTGATTTTTTAAAGATAATAATTTGAATTAATAATCTTAATATAAATAGAAATATTATTAAAAATAATGCAATGTTTAAAACTGCAAGTGTGATAAAGGTTGCAAAGAACAAATACTGACTGGCTCCTAGAAAAAACAATCTCCATTTACTGGCTTTGCTATAGTTCGAGAATGTGGTAATATGCCTACGTTTTTGGGCCATCCACTCTGCCAATGAGGTTTTTACTTTTGAAATTGTATGATTAGCTGTATTAATTTCAACCTTGGAATTGTACTTATTTACTGCCTCATTTACAAATAAATCATCATCCCCCGACTCAATATGGTAATGAGATGCAAAGCCCTTTAACTTAAAAAACAATGCTTTTTTATATGCTAAGTTTCTTCCAGTTCCCATGTATGTCTTGCCTTTCAGCGCAAATGATAAAAACTGAAGCGCTATCATAAATGTATCAAAACGAATTATTTTATTTAACAATCCTTTTTGTTTTTCGTATGCCCCGTACCCAATTACAATATCCGTATCCGGCTTAAATTGCGTCATCATACCGCGTAACCAATATTTATCCTCTGGTTTACAATCGGCATCTGTTAACAATAGATGCTCATGCTGAGCGCCTTTAATTCCCAACATCAAAGCGATTTTTTTACCGTGTGCATAATTTTCATCCTCCTGGATGGTCACAATTTTTAGATTCTTATGTTGCAATGCAAATTCCTTCAGGCAGTCTGCTGTATAGTCGTAAGAGCAATCATTCACTACTACTACTTCATAAGAAGGGTAATCCTGTTCGAAAATACTAGGTAAAAAACGAGCTAAATTATCAGCTTCATTTTTTGCACAAATAATAATAGATGCTGGTGGGAACGATTGAGGGGAAGCTGCTTCCTTACGAAACGCCAACCTGCTAAATGCCCCAAGATAATACGAAAGCTGAATTGTTAATGCTAAACAAAACAGAATAAACAAGATCAAGCCAATGGAAAAAGTAGTTAACGCTGAAAAATTCATAAATAGTGTTACAGGTTATTCCGACTTTAAATTAAATAATGGGGCGTATTTAATTCTGTTATGTTATTTTAACAAATATAGGTTCTACAAATCAATTCTAAAAGGCCTGTTTCAAGAGGATTTAAACAAAGTAATTAACAATTCCGGATTATTCTGGTTTTTTTGCCGCTTTCCCTTTGCTATGGCTCATGTCATTACACTTCCTTCTTAATTCCTAGATTTAAGAACATAAGTCAGATAGGAGCAGCTATTTTATATCTACCCTTCAATCGGTTCAAATTCGTAAATTCGCAGCTTTATTTGCAATATGTCTATATGAAATTTACTATTTCACACATCGATAAAAACAGTAAAGCACGTGCAGGAGAGATCATTACAGATCATGGTCCAATTCAAACCCCTATTTTTATGCCTGTTGGAACAGCAGGTACCGTTAAGGCTGTTCACCAGCATGAATTAAAGGAAGATATAAAAGCCCAAATCATTTTAGGGAATACCTATCATTTATACCTTCGCCCGGGTTTGGAAGTCATCGAACAAGCCGGAGGCCTTCATAAATTTAACGGCTGGGATCTTCCTCTTTTAACGGATAGTGGTGGTTATCAGGTGTATTCTCTTTCCAATCAGCGTAAGTTATCAGAAGAAGGTGCTAAGTTCACTTCACATATTGATGGAAGTAAACATTTTTTTACCCCAGAAAATGTAATGGACATTCAACGCGTTATCGGTGCTGATATCATTATGGCATTTGATGAATGTACGCCATACCCTTGTGAATATGCGTATGCCAGCAAATCGCTTGATATGACACATCGTTGGTTAAAAAGGTGTTGTACCCGTTTTGATGAAACACAAGGTAAATATGGATATGATCAAACACTTTTTCCTATTGTTCAGGGAAGTGTATATCCTGATT
>C688J18823_10002125_pt1 | contig 12392 bp, 11 predicted proteins | sample HopSoiMetagenom1_FD_18823 | JGI IMG/M metagenome (IMG submission 18823) | reverse complement strand
CCAGCCGATGGCGCCGTCGACAGGGCTGTGGGCGACGCTCGAGGCGCGCGCGCCCGTGGTGGGCACGTTCCATTCGGGCGCCACGCGCGCGCGCCTGTACGACCTCGCCTCCCCGCTCCTCCGCCGCGCGGCAGCCCGGCTGGCGGTGCGGGTCGCCGTGTCGGACCGGGCGGCCGAGTTCGAGCGCCAACGGATCGGGGGCGGATTCCGGGTGATCCCCAACGGGGTCGACGTCGCGCGCTTCGCCGACGCCACACCGGCCGACCTCGGTCCGGGCAGGAAGCTCCTGTTCGTCGGGCGCCTCGACGAGCGGAAGGGCTTCCCAGTCGCGATCGATGCGTTCGAGCGACTCGCGACCGACCGCCCGGATCTCCACCTTGTCGTCGTGGGGGACGGACCCGAGCGCGATGCCGTCGGCCGGCTGCCGACCTTGCTGCGCGCCCGCGTGACGATGCTCGGCACAGTGCCCAACCAAGAGCTGCCGCCGATCCACGCGGCCTGCGATGTCTACCTGGGACCGTCGACCGGCGGCGAGTCCTTCGGGATCGTCGTGGTCGAGGCCTTGGCGGCTGGGCTCCCCGTCGTCGCGAGCGACACCCCCGGCTACGACGAAGTGATCACGGACGAGAACCACGGCCTGCTGGTGCCGCCGCGCGATCCGGCTGCGCTCGCGGCTGCGGCGGCCAGGGTGCTGGACGACGAGGATCTGGCGAAGCGCCTCCGGTCGGCCGGCCCCTCGCGCGCCCGTGACTTCGACTGGGCGACCACGCTCGGGCGGATCGAAGACGCCTATCGCGATGCCCTGGCGATCGGTACCCCGCAGCTACGATAGGGCCATGGGTGTCGCGGGCTGGATCGTGATCGCGGTCGTCGTGCTGCTCGTCCTGTGGACGATCTACGCGTTCAACCGGCTCGTGAAGTACCGCAACCGCGCCGACGAGGGATGGGCCCAGATCGACGTCCAGCTCCGCCGCCGGTACGACCTGATCCCCAACCTCGTGCAGACCGTCGAGGGGTACGCGGCCCACGAGCGTCAAACCTTCGAGGAGGTCACCGCCGCGCGCAGCCGGGCCGAGAACGCCCAAGGGGTGGCGGGCCAGGCCGACGCCGAGAACGCGGTGAGTTCCGGCTTGCGCCAGCTGCTCGCCGTCGCCGAGAACTACCCGGACCTGAAGGCGAATGCGAACTTTCTCGCCCTCCAGGAAGAGCTCACGGGCACCGAATCGAAGATCGCGTACGCCCGGCAGTACTACAACGACCAGGTCCGCCTGCTGAACACCGCGATCCAGTCGTTCCCCTCGAGCGTGCTCGCGAAGATGTTCCATTTCACGCAGCGCGAGTTCTTCGACATCGAGGACGCCGTCCGCGCGCCGGTCCAGGTCAACTTCGAAGGGCAGTAGGCACCGGTGCACGAACAGATCGCAGCGAACAAACGCAAGACGGTCCTGCTCATCATCGTGGCTGTCGTCTTCACCGGTCTGATCGGCTGGGTGATCGGGTTCCTCTTCTTCAAGGGAGGGACGATCGGGCTCATCTTCGCGGTCGGCCTGGCGCTCGCCCTGTCCCTTGGCTCGTACTTCTTCGGCGACAAGGTGGTCCTTACGTCGACCGGCGCCAAGAAGGTCACGCCCGAGCAGGAGCCGCGGCTGCACAACGTCGTGGAGGGGCTGGCGATCGCGGCAGGCGTCCCGAAGCCCGAGGTCTATGTGGTGCCGGAGATCGCGCCGAACGCGTTCGCCACCGGCCGCGACCCGCAGCACTCATCGATCGCGGTCACGCAGGGACTGCTGCAGATCATGGATCGCGTCGAGCTCGAGGGCGTGATCGGACACGAGATGTCCCATGTCCTGGACCGCGACATCTTGATCGGCACGGTCGTCGCGACGGTCGTCGGCGCAGCGATCTTGCTGTCGGAGATCTTCACCCGAACATGGTTCTGGGGAGGCGGCGGCCGGCGCGACAACAACAGTGGCGGCGGCGACGCGGGCATCCTCGGGCTGGTGCTCTTCGCGCTCGGCATCTTCCTGTTGATCCTCGCGCCCCTCGCGGGGCAGCTGATCAAGCTGTCGGTCAGCCGCAACCGCGAGTACCTGGCCGACGCGCAGGGCGTGCTGCTGACGCGCTACCCGCCGGGCCTGGTCTCGGCGCTCCAGAAGATCGCCGGCGCACCGCACGCGATGCGAGCCGCCAACAACGCGACCGCGCACCTGTGGCTCGAGCAGCCGTCACGGGTCCCGGGCGACGACACGAGCACCCTCGAGCGCCTGTTCTCGACCCACCCCCCGATCCAGGACCGGATCAAACGGCTCCAGGAGATGTAGCCGCGACACTGCGCCGCAGGTCGGGGCGGTAGACTGAGCGTTTCCACACCTGGACCGAAGGGGGATCCACCGATGCAGCGCGAGACCGGCACCTTCACCGTGAAATCCGGCCTGGCCGAGATGCTCAAAGGCGGCGTCATCATGGACGTCACCACGGCCGAGCAGGCGAAGATCGCCGAGGACGCCGGCGCCTGCTCCGTGATGGCCCTCGAGCGCGTGCCCGCCGACATCCGCAAGGAGGGCGGCGTGGCGCGGATGGCCGACCCGACCAAGATCGAGGAGATCAAGGCCGCGGTCACGATCCCCGTCATGGCCAAGGCACGCATCGGCCACTTCGCCGAGGCGCAGGTGCTCCAGTCGCTCGGCGTCGACTACATCGACGAGTCAGAGGTGCTCACGCCCGCCGACGAGGAGTTCCACATCGACAAGTGGGCGTTCACGGTGCCGTTCGTGTGCGGCTGCCGCAACCTCGGCGAGGCGCTCCGCCGGATCGCGGAAGGTGCGGCGATGATCCGTACGAAGGGCGAAGCGGGCACCGGCAACGTGGTCGAGGCGGTGCGGCATGAGCGCGCACTGCTCGCCGGGATCGCCGAGTGCACGCAGCTCCGGCCCGAGCAGTACGTCACGAAGGCGAAGGAGCTCGGCGCGCCGGTCGAGCTGGTGCGGATGGTGGCCGAGCAGGGGCGTCTGCCGGTCGTGAACTTTTCCGCGGGCGGGATCGCGACGCCGGCCGACGCGGCCCTGATGATGCAGCTCGGCGTCGACGGCGTGTTCGTCGGCTCCGGCATCTTCAAGTCCGAGGACCCGGCGACCATGGCGCGCGCGATCGTCGAGGCGACCACGCACTTCCAGGACCCGGACGTGGTCGCGAAGGTCAGCCGCGGCATCGGCGACCCGATGCAGGGCCTGGAGATCGGCACGCTCGAGACGCGGCTGCAGGATCGCGGCTGGTAACCCGATGAAGGCCGGCGTGCTCGCCCTGCAGGGCGACTTCCGCGAGCACGCGAAGGTCTTCGCCGCGCTCGGGGCCACGCCGGTCGAGGTTCGAACGCCCGAGCATCTCGCCGAGGTCGATTGCCTCGCGATCCCGGGTGGCGAGTCGACGACGATCGGCAAGCTTGCGCACGCCTACGAGCTGATCGAGCCCATCCGTGAACGCGCGGCGTCGGGCATGCCGATCCTCGGGACCTGTGCCGGGATGATCGTGCTCGCGCATGAGGTCGACGGCGGCGAGCCGTTGTTCGACCTGATGGACATCGAGGTGCGGCGTAACGCCTACGGCCGGCAGGTCGATTCGTTCGAGGCGGACCTCGACGTGCGAGGCGTCGACCATCGCGTCCGCGGCGTGTTCATCCGGGCGCCGTGGATCGAACGGGTCGGCGACGCCGTCGAGACGCTCGCGACGTTCGAGGACCGCCCGGTCGTCCTGGAGCAGGGGAACCTGGTTGTGGCATCCTTCCATCCGGAGCTCGTGGGTGAGACCGGGCTCCACGACTATCTGCTGAGGAAGGTGTAGCGATGTCCGGCCACTCCAAATGGGCGACGATCAAACGGAAGAAGGAAGCCACCGACGCCAAGCGGTCGAACATGTACGCGAAGCTGCTGCGCGCCGTCGAGGTCGCGGCGCGCGAGGGCGGCGGCAGCGTCGAGGGCAACATGACCCTCGCGAGCGCCGTCGAGAAGGCGAAGGCGTTCTCGGTCCCCAACGACAACATCGAGCGGGCGATCAAGCGGGGGACCGGTGAGCTCGGCGACGGCGCGAAGTACGAGGAGATCGTGTACGAGGGCTACGCGCCGGGTGGCATCGCCCTGCTCATCGAAGCGCTGACGGACAACCGCAACCGCACCGCCCAGGAGGTGCGCCACGCCTTCACGCGTAACGGCGGCAGTCTCGGCGAGACCGGGACGGTCGCGTGGCAGTTCACGCGCAAGGGCGTGATCGTGGTCGAGAAGGCGGTCGCGCCGGACGAGGAGCGTCTGCTGGAGCTGGCGTTGGAAGGCGGCGCCGAGGACCTCACCGACTCGGAGTCGAGTTGGGACATCGTGACGGCGCCGCAGGACTTCAGGGCGGTGCAGTCGGCGCTGGAGTCCGCCGGCGTGTCGATCTTCTCGGCGGAGATCTCGATGCTGCCGCAGTCGACGATCCCGGTGGCCGGTTCTGAGGCGACCGCGGTGCTTCGGCTGATCGACGCGCTCGAAGAGCTCGACGACGTCCAGAACGTCTACGCCAACTTCGACATCCCCGAAGAGGTCATGGCGTCGCTGTAGCGCGACGGCGTCTCCTTCGAGACCACGGCATCCAAGAGGTGTAGCGTCCGCGTCATGCGGGCGCGACGGATCCCCCTGGTCGTGGCTGTCGCGTTGATCGCGGGCTCCTGCACGACGACCGACGCGTCGCCGACCGCCGCGAGCCCGCGGCCTACGTCGACCGCCGTTTCGCCGCCGCCCACTGGGGCGACCCTCGCGGACGGCAGCGCGCTTCCCGACAACTGCGCCGGGAAGCCGGTGCCGAACGACACCGTCGGCTTCGTCGCGAACGGACGCGGGTGGGTGATCGACCCGCACACCGGTGCGGTCGCGTGCCTGTTCAACGTCCGCATGCCGGGCCCGTTCGCGTTCGGGCCGCAGGGCGACCGTGTGCTGCTCGCGGGCCTCAGCGTCGGAGACCTCGATAGGCAAGCGGCCATGTGGCCCCCGGCCGGGCCGACGCCGACCGTCTTCGACTGGGGCCACCCACTCGGACTCGCCGTCGTCTTCGCCTCGGGGAGTGGAGTGCCCGAGAAGCGGTTCATGGACGACGGCAGCGTCGAGAAGCTGACGGCCCTGCCGGCCGGAACGTACGAGTCGATCGCGTACCACCCCAGCGGGCTCGCCCTCGGATTCATCCTCGCCCAGGGACAGCGGCAGGGGATCTGGCTCTCGAGCAACGAGGGAAAGGATCCGCAGCGCCTCGTCTTCTCGCGGCCCGACACGACGTTCTCGTCCGTCGCGTTCAGCCCCGACGGCACGAAGATCTGGTGGATCGCCCAGCATGCCGGTGCCGTGAGCGAGATCCACTGGATGGACCTCGCGGATCGCTCGACGTTCCAGACCGTGCTCTCGCGCGGCCTCGAGCCGACGGCGCACGGGCTGCAGCTCGCACCTTCGGGTTCGTTGATGTCGGCGACGAACGGCGTCTCCTGCGAGGAGGAGCAGGCGATGGTGATCGACAAGGAAGGCGCTCATCCCGTACTGGCGGGCAGCGATGGACCGACCCACGCCCTCGGATGGCTCGACGCGAAGACGTTGCTGGTCGCGACGGGCGGATGCGGTCAGCCCGAGTCCTTGTCCACCGTCGTGTGGGCGCATGGCTCCGGCACCGCGACTGTGCTTGTCAACGGCGTCGACGTCGGCGCGCCGCGGACCGTGCTGCGCAACGCGCCGACGGAGGTCCCGACGCCGCCGAACCAGGCACCGCCCGCGCCACCTGGCGGCGTTGGGTGATAGCGCCGAAACGAGGCGGCCGGTCGGCCGCCACCGGATCACCTGAGGTTCACGGCCGCGCGACCGATGGCCTCGTTGCGCTGCTCAAGCAGATGTTTGAGGTATCGCGCGACGAGCCCTTCGAACGGTCTCCCGAACGGCCCCAGTGGGGCGGCGACGTCGACGACATCCGTCACGGCCGTTCCATCGGCGACGGCGGTGAAGCGATGTTCGTGTCGGTAAGAGCCGAACGGCCCACGAACCTGCGCGTCTGTGAAGCAGATCGGCCGCTCCAACACTTCGATACGGCTCGTCATCGTCCACCAAACGCCCAGATGCCGTGCTCGCCACGTGACCGACTCGCCGAGTCCGATCCTGCCCGATGTCGTCCCGCCGACCGCCCGTTCGCGCGAGCCCGCGAGCGAACGCTGATGGAGGTCGATGTCGGTCGATAGGTCGAAGACGACTTCTGGAGGAGCCGAGATCGACGTGACGAGGATCAGTCGGCGCACCGTCGCAGCGTATCGTCGAAGACGGAACGGCCACCGCTAGGGTGACGGGGTGTTCGAACGCAGCGCTCGCGTGTACGACCTCCTGTACTCCTTCAAGGACTACGAGACCGAAGCACGCGACCTCGCGGCGCTGATCAGCGAGCGGAAACCGGACGCGGCATCGCTGCTCGACGTCGCGTGCGGCACCGGGAAGCACCTCGACCTCCTACGCGGCGACTTCGACGATGTCGCCGGCGTGGATCTCGATGCGTCCCTGCTTTCGATCGCACGCGAACGCCTTCCGGACGTCGTCTTCACCGAGGCAGACATGCGGACGTTCGACCTTGGCCGCACGTTCGACGCGGTCACGTGCTTGTTCAGCTCGGTGGGGTATCTGCGAGACGACGCGGAGCTCGCGGCGGCGATCGGCCGGATGGCGGCCCACCTCAACTCGGGCGGCGTCCTCGTCGTCGACGGTTGGGTCCGACTCGACGCGTGGTGGCCGGGTATCGGTGTGCACGCGCTCGCGGAGACGGCCGACGGCGTCGCGGCGGCGCGCGTGGCTCGAACGTGGCGCGACGGTGACCGGACCGTCCTCGACATGCGTTACCTGATCGCGACGGCCGAGGGCTTCGAGCACGAGCAGGAGGTCCATGAACTGACCCTGTTCACCGACGCGGCGTATCGCGCCGCCTTCACAGCTGCGTCCCTGACCCCCGAGGTCGTGCCCTCGCCGATGCAAGACCGCGACCGCTACGTGGCCGTCGCGCCGTGACGGTCGTTGTCCACGCCCCCCGGCCCGCCTAGACTGCGGCGAACAGATGTTCGAGAGCTCCGTCCTTGGCGTGGATCCCGGCGTCGCCCGGTGTGGGCTCGCCGTCGTCTGTCGCCGTGATCGTACGAACGACCTGCGGTTCGTCACGACCGTGATGACGCCCGCCGACGCCGACGAGAGCCTTCGGCTCCGTGCGATCGCCGAGGCCGCACGCGCCGCCCTCGCGGAGCACCGGCCGGCCGCGGTCGCCGTCGAGCGCGTTGCGTGGAGCCGGAACCAAGTGAGCGCCTTGCACGTCGCACGCGCGACCGGCGCCATCATCCTCGTCGCTGCCGAGGCCGGGCTTCCGGTCGCCGAGTACGCGCCGAACGAGGTGAAGCAGGCGGTGACCGGCGCGGGCAACGCGGACAAGGCGCAGGTGCAGCGTGCGCTCACGCGGATCCACGGCCTCGACGGCGTCCCGGCGCAGGCCGACGCTGCCGACGCCGTTGCCGTCGCGCTCACGCATCTCCTCGCCGCACGGATGCGCGCCGTCGCCGCGCGCGCGGGCGCGCGATGATCGCGTTCCTCGACGGTGAGGTCGTCGACGTCGGTCTCGGCCGGGTCGTCTTGAACGTCGGCGGGGTCGGCTACGAGCTCGTCGTGCCGACATCGCTGCTCCCACAACTTCCCGCGGTCGGCGGCAGCGCGCGCATCCACACCCGGATGATCGTCCGCGAGGACTCGATGACCCTGTACGGCTTCCCGTCGCCCGACGAGCGCGAGCTCTTCGATCTGCTCACCGGCGTGACGGGGGTCGGGCCGAAGGTTGCGCTCGCGTTCCTGTCGGCGCTCAAGCCCGACGCGCTCCGCCGGGCCGTGATCGCCAACGACGCCGACGCGCTGACCGTGGTCCCGGGCGTCGGCAAGAAAGTCGCGCAGCGGGTCGTGCTCGACCTTCGCGACAAGCTCGGTGGTGAGGGCGCAGAGATCCTCGCGACCGGGCCGCTCGCCGACGTTCGCGACGCGCTGCTCGCGCTCGGGCTCACGCCGGTCGAGGCGTCGCAGGCGCTCGCTGAGATCGATCCGGACGGCAAGGCGCCCGACGACCTGCTCCGCGAGGCCCTGCAGAAGGTGGGACGATGACCACCATGACCGAGGCTGACGCCGTGTCGCCCGACGAACGGTTGCTCGAGTCCTCGGCGCGAAGCTCCGAGGACCGCGAGTTCGACGTCGCCCTCCGCCCACGGACGCTTGCCGACTTCGTCGGTCAGGACCGCGTGAAGGAGCAGCTCCATGTCCTGCTCGAGGGTGCGCGAAGACGCGACGACCCCGTCGACCACTTGCTGTTCAGCGGGCCGCCGGGCCTCGGCAAGACGACTCTCGCGCAGATCGTCGCGATCGAGATGGGCGCCGGGTTCCAGCCGACCAGCGGTCCCGCGTTGGAGCGCCCGTCCGACCTCGCCGCGATCCTCACGAACCTCGGCGACGGCGACGTGCTGTTCGTCGACGAGATCCACCGGATGCCGCGACCGGTCGAGGAGGTTCTGTACCCGGCGCTCGAGGACTTCAGCCTCGACGTCGTGCTCGGCAAGGGGCCGACCGCTCGTTCGATCCGTCTGGAGCTTCCACGGTTCACGTTGATCGCCGCGACGACTCGCCCGGGCCGCATCACGCTGCCGCTCCGCGAGCGCTTCGGGTTCAGCCCACGACTGGACTACTACGACACCGGCGACCTGACCACGATCGTGTTGCGGAGCGCCGGCATCCTCGGTGTCGACACGGCGGAGGAGGCGGCCGCAGAGATCGCGCGCCGTGCTCGTGGGACCCCGCGGATCGCGAACCGCCTGCTGCGTCGCGTCCGCGACGTCGCCGAGGTGCGCCACGACGGCGCGATCTCCGCCGACATCGCCCGTTCCGGTCTCGAGATGTTCGAGGTCGACGGCGAGGGGCTCGACCGGCTCGACCACGCCGTGCTCCGCGCGATCGTCGATCGGTTCTCGGGCGGTCCTGTCGGTCTCACGACGCTTGCGGCCGCCGTGGGGGAAGAGCCGGACACCGTCGAGGACGTCGTCGAGCCGTACCTGCTCCAGCTCGGGTTCCTGCAGCGGACGCCCCGAGGCCGCACCGCGACCGCTCGGGCGTACGCGCACCTGGGCGTCACGGCGCCCGGGCAACTCCCGCTCGCTTAGGCCGCGACCGGCGTTCCCGCAGGTAAACTCGGGTCTCGCGCGCCGACGCGCGCGATGGCCGAACGCTTGGAAGGACCCCCGATGCTGCTTGCGCAAACCTCCACCGGTGGCGGGAGCCCGATCGTGCTGCTCCTGCTGCTCGGGATGCCCGTGATGCTGTTCTTGATGATGCGCTCGCAGCGCAAGAAGGCTGCGCAGCAGCAGAAGCTTCAGAGCAGCGCCACCATCGGCTCGGACGTCATGACCACCGCCGGGATCTTCGGGACGATCATCGACGAAGACGAAGACGAGGGCACGATCATCCTGGAGATCGCGCCGGGTACCCAGATCAAGGCGATCCGCGGCGCGATCGCACGCGTCGTGGACGAGGACGACGACGAGGACGAAGACGACGACGAGCAGTACGACGACGAGGACGATGACGATGGCGACGAACCGGTCGTCGACCTCGCCGAAGCCGAGCACGATGATTCCGGGGCGGATGCCGACAACGCCGAGGGCCCGCTCCGGTCGTGAGGGAAGACGCCGTCGGGACGCCCCAAGGGGCGCCGATCCCCGATGTCCCCGCGGTCGAGCCGCTGGCCGGGGTCGCCTCGATCACCCTCGGCGATATCCAGTCCGACCCGCAGTTGTCGATGTTCATCGCGTCCGCAGACCGAGTGATGGACGCGATGGGATACACCGAGCACGGCTTCCGGCACGCGCACCTCGTCGGCAAGATCGCCTACCAGGTGCTTCGACGGCTGGGCTTCAGCCAGCGAGAGGCCGATCTCGCCCGGGTGGCCGGCTATCTCCACGACATGGGGAACGCCTTGACGCGTGACGGCCACGGACAGAGCGGCGCCATGCTCGCCTACAACGCGCTCCGCGACCGTGCCGACGGCGCCGACCTCATGTTGGTGATGGCCGCGATCGCCAACCACGAGGAGAGCGAAGGGTCCGCGGTGTCGCCCGTCTCGGCCGCTGTGATCTTGGCCGACAAGGCCGACGTTCACCGCAGCCGCGTCCGCCGGCCGACCGACGTCGACCTGTCGGGCGACATCCACGACCGGGTCAACTATGCCGTCGAGCAGAGTTTCCTGCGGGTAGACTCCGACGCTCGGACCGTCAGCCTGGAACTGACGATCGACACCAAGATCAGCCAGGTCATGGACTACTTCGAGATCTTCCTGGGCAGGATGCAGATGTGCCGTCACGCCGCGACGGCTATCGACGCGACCTTCCAGTTGTTCGCGAACGGACAGGAGCTCGCGTGAAGCGCGGTACCAAGGGCTTGTGGGTCTCGATCGTCATCGTCGTCGTGATCGTCGCCCTCTCCATCGCTGCGTTCGCGACCGGACGCTTGGAACCGGTGCTCGGGCTTGACCTCAAGGGCGGCGTCTCCGTGATCTTGTCGGCGCCCGACGGCACGCCTTCCGACACGATGCAGCAGGCGCTCGAAAACATCCGCAACCGCGTCGACGCGTTCGGCGTCGGCGAGCCAGACATCGCGCTGTCCGGGAACACGATCGAGGTCCAGATCCCCGGTCTGTCCGACAGCACGATCCAGCAGCGCGCCGTCGACCTGCAATGCATCGCAGACCCGAAGGGGGCGACCTACGGGTGCTCGAGCGACGCGAAGACGTCGACCACCGCGTTGCAGGGGTTCGAGGTCACCTCGCTCCAGACCCAGGTCTGCATCTTCGCGGGGAAGACGCAGCTGTCGTGCTCCAGCTCGCAAGCAGGGGCAGACGAGATCAAGAAGGGCATCACGCCGGTGCCGAAGGCCTCGCCCTCCGCGTCGGCCACGGCTTCCGCGTCCCCGAGCGACTCTGCGTCGCCGAGCCCGACGGAGTCGCAGGGTCCCGGGTCCAAGCTCGGCGAGTACTGCCTGACCGACTTCACCAACACCGAACTGCATTGCTACCCCGACTACGCGGCCGCTCAGGCGGCGTACAAGTCGATGACCACGAAGGTTACGAAGACCTCGTGGTGCATCAGTCCCCCCGGCACGTCGCAGACGTCGGAGTCGGCGGCGCCGACCCCGGCGCCCGCGGGCAAGGCGAAGCCCTCGTCGGGGCCATCGGGCACGCCGAGCTCGAGCGCGGTGCCGCCGACCAGTCCCAAGCCCTCGCCAGCGGAAAACGCGTACGGGCAACTCGATACGAACGGCTCGTCCACATTGCCGTGCGACTACACGTCCAAGCAGAACGCGCAGGCCGGTCTCGACGCGTTGTCGGTGCAGCACGTGACCACGCAGTACTGCGTCGTGAGCTCGCAGGGCACCGACCTCGGCTGCTACACGTCACAGGACGCGGCCGCCGAGCGTCAGCGTGAAACCGGGCAGGAGAGCCTGCTGCAGCTGATCGGGAAGACCGCGCGTCTAGAGGAGCGGCCCACGATCGAGATCGTGCCGCCGAGCGATCCGCGGTACCAGTCGACCACGCTGACCTGCCAAGGGGCGGACGCCGAGACCAAGGCGTGCCAGGGCGGCGCCAACGACTCGACCGACGTCTGGTACCCCGATCAGAACAACGACAAGGTGCACCTCGGTCCGGTCGTGATCACCGGGGCGAACATCACGAGCGCGACCGCTTCGTTGTCGGGGTCGCAGCAGGGCCTCGCGTCGTGGGTGATCGACTTCGTCCTGGACTCCGACGGGACGGCCGCGTTCGCCACCGCGACTCGTGAAGCCGTGAACGCCCAGTCGCCGCAGAACCAGATAGCGATCGCGGTCGACCACAACATCATCTCGAACCCGGTCGTGCAGTCGCCGATCACCGCCGGACGCGGGCAGATCACCGGCAACTTCACCGAGGATGACGCGAAGAACCTTGCGGCCGTCCTGAACGCGGGGTCGCTCCCGGTGGACCTGACGAAGCAGTCCGTGCGCACGGTGAGCCCGACCCTCGGGACCGAGTCGCTCAAGGAGGGCATCATCGCCGGCGCGGCCGGGCTGGTCCTGCTGTTCCTCTACCTGCTCTTCTATTACCGGTTGCTCGGGGTCGTCGCCTGGCTCGGGATGACGATCTGGGCGATCTCCGCGATCGCGCTGATCTCGATCGCCGGCCGGAGCTTCGGATACGCGCTGACGCTCGCCGGTGTCGCCGGGCTGGTGATCTCCCTCGGTGTGACGGCCGACTCCTACATCGTGTTCTTCGAACGATTGAAAGACGAGGTTCGCGCGGGCCGC
>C688J18823_10002124_pt1 | contig 12393 bp, 11 predicted proteins | sample HopSoiMetagenom1_FD_18823 | JGI IMG/M metagenome (IMG submission 18823) | reverse complement strand
CCGGTCTCCGAGGACGCGCACTACTTCGACGCAGTGTCCGGGGAACGGCTCGCGGCGCCGTGACGGCGGCCGCCGGCGAGGTTCCCGACACCGGCGCGAGCTTTCGCGCCGAGATCTACGAGCAGCCGGACGCATTGATCCGCCTGATCGAGGCGCCGGCGNCCGCCGCCGCCTGCGATGCCCTCGCCGAAGGCGGCCGACGAACGGTCAGGCTCGTCGGCCACGGCTCGTCCGACGCGGCTGCGTCGTACGGCGTCTACGCGTTCGGCTTGCTGCCCGGATGGACGGCGATGCGCGATTCGATCTCGCTGACCGTCTACTACGACGCGCAGATCGCGCTGGTCGAGTCCGTCGTGATCGGGCTGTCGCAGTCGGGTCGCACGCCGGACGTCGTCGAGTACGCGACCCGCGCGCGTTCGCGCGGGGCCGCGACGATCGCGGTGACCAACGATCCAGGCTCGAGCCTCGCCGAGGCGTGCGACGTCACGCTCCCGCTCGCCGCCGGGCCCGAGCGCTCCGTCGCGGCGTCGAAGACGTACCTGAACACCGTCGCCGCGATGCTCCTCCTCGCCGGCTCGGCCGCGGGGCGCCGTGAGGAGACTGCCGAGGTCATCCGGACGACCGCCGAAGTCCTCCGGACAGCACTGCCCGCGCTCGAGGAGGCCGCCTCGCGGTTGGCGACCGCGTTCGCGTACGTCGGGCGGATGTACGTGATCGGCCGCGGGATCGAGTTCGCGACCGCGCGTGAGATCGCGCTGAAGCTGACGGAGACGTGCCGCGTCGCAGCCGAGCCGCTGACCGCGACGGACCTCGTGCACGGCCCGATCGCCGCCGTCGACGCGCTCGTGCCCGTGTGGACGATCGCGTCTCCGGACGAGAGCCTCCACGCCGTCAAGGACGCCGCCGCGCGTGCGCGCGACGCCGGTGCTGTCCTGATCGCGAGCGGAAGCGCCGCGAGTGACATCGACGGCGCTGCGTACCGGCTGCCGGTACCGCCGGCGCCGACGCCGCTCGCAGCGCCGCTGCTGTCGGTCGTCGCCGGGCAACTCTTCGCCGCTGCGCTCGCGCGGATGAAGGGGCTCGATCCCGATCAGCCCGAGCGGCTGAGCAAAGTTACGCTCGCACCGTAACTGCGACACGACACCGCTACCGCTGGACCATCCTCGCGGCAGGCGTCGTCGCTCAGGCGGCGTTCTCGGCGATCCTGCTCGGCCTGCCGTCGATCGCACCCGCGATCCGCGAGCACTACGGGCTGAGCCTGACGCAGGTCGGCGTCGTGCTCGCAGCGGTGAACTTCGGCGCGATCGTGACGTTGCTGCCATGGGGCCTCGTCGCCGACCGGATCGGTGAGCGCGCCGTGATCGGGATCGGGCAGGCGGCCGCGGCAGTCGCGCTCGTCTGGGCGGGATCAGCGCGCTCGTTCGGCGTCCTCGTCCTCGCACTCGCCCTCGCAGGCGCTGTCGGCGCCGGCGTGAACGCGGCGAGCGGCCGCGCGGTGATGGCGTGGTTCGGCGCCGAGGAGCGCGGCCTCGCGCTCGGCATCCGCCAGATGGCGGTTCCGCTCGGCGGCGCGATCGCTGCCGGTGTGCTCCCGGCGCTCGAAGCGCACATCAGCTTGCGCGCCGCGTTCATCGGCCTCGCGGCCGGCTGCGTCGTCGCGGCGATCGTCGGCGCGACGCTGATCCGCGCCGAGGTGCATGACGGGCACGAGCACCTGGAACGGCCGCTCCGCGATCCACGCGTGTGGCGCATCTGTGTCGCGAGCACGTTCTATGTCACGACGCAGATCGCCCTCATCGGGTTCATCGTCCTTTTCCTCCACGACCACCGCGGCGTCTCGACCGCTGTCGCGGCCGGCGCGCTGGCCGCCACGCAGATCTTCGGCGGCGTCGCCCGCATCGGCGTCGGCCGGTGGTCGGACCGCATCAGGGCGAGAATCGTGCCGTTGCGCCGTGTCGCGGTCGGCCTCGCGTTGACGGTCGCCGCGGTCACAGTGCTCGTAGACGCGCCCGTCGCCGTCATCGTTCCGGCGCTCGTCGTCGCAGGGACGTTCGCGCTGTCGTGGAACGGTCTCTCGTTCACCGCGATCGCAGAGACAGCCGGGCGTGCGCGCAGCGGTGCCGCGATCGGCCTGCAGCAGACCTTCCTGTCGGGCGGATCGATCGTCGCGCCGATCGCGTTCGGAGCGGCCGTGCACCATGCGTCGTGGCGCGCTGCGTTCGCGCTCGCCGCGATCAGCCCGCTCGTCGGCTACGCGCTGCTCAGTCCGCTATCTGAGCGAAGACTTTGAACGTGGGCGACGCGGTCGGAAGCTCGTGGAACTCGGGATTCCGGCAGCCGAGCTCGCCGGCGCGTTGCGCGCCGTAGCACTCCTCCACCTCGACCATGCACATCGGCAGCGGCGTCCGGAACGAGCGAACGGCGCCGAACCCGCCGCCGCGAGCCTCGGCCGCGGCGAGCAGCTCGAGGTCGATCTCGACGCCGTACACCTTCTGCATGCACCCGATGTACGTGCGCCCGAACTCCTCGTACGCGTAGACGAACGGACACGCCCGCTCGAGGCACGCCGACGGGTAGACGACCTTGTCGCAGTGGACGTCGCAGCGGCGGCATTCGAGCTCGTCTTGCGGCCGGAGCGGGAGCTCGCTCGCCGGCTGCTGCGAAGGTGTCATGACGGAATTGTGGGATGCGCGCACGCGCTCCGCAAGCCTTGACAAACACCGCTCCACCTGCTTGCGACGAACGGCGCGTACCTACAGTTCGCCGGTCAGCCGCCGGACGATGTTCAGGACGTCCACCTGCGTGAACGCCTGGAAATCCGGTTCGACGCGCGCGTCCTCCTCGGCCCGGAACCACATCGCCTGCACGGTGCGCATGCCAACGTCCCGCGCGCCGCGGACATCGGCGTCGAGGCGATCGCCGACGAACAGCGCTCGCTCGGCCGAGACGTCGAGCTCCACGAGCGCTCGCTCGAAGATCTCCGGCCTCGGCTTCCGCACGCCGACCTCGGACGAGAAGACCACGCCGTCGAGTCGCGGCAGGAGCTCCTGCTCCTCAAGGTCGCGCAGGAGGATCCACGCGGGGTCCATCGCATTCGAGACGAGACCGGTCTTCAGGCCCCGCTCGCGCAGCGCGTCGAGCAGCGCGGTGCTCATCGAGGCGAGCCTGCGGGCCGGCGCCCACGCGCCGTGCTCGGCGATCAGGTAGGCACGCAGCGTNTCGTCGTCGACGTCGACGCCNCACTCGGCGAGCATCGTCCGTACGAGCGACTCGTACTCGACCTCTTCNGGCGCTTCCCAGTCGGTCAGCTTCGCCTCCGCGGCGTAGCGCTGCGTGACCGGGTCCGCGGCGTCGGGCGGCGCGCCGACCGCCTCGAGCCCGGCCCGGATTCCCGCGCCGACGAGCTCTTCGTCCCACTGCCAGTCCATCAGCGTGTGGCCCCAGTCGAAGAGGACGGCCGCAAGCACGCCGCTAGGCTAGTCGCCCGTGGCGCGCAGACTCCTCTGGGCCTCGCTCGCCATCGCGCCGCTCACCGTTTTGCTGGATCTCGTCGCGAAACCAAGCGACGCCGTGTTGTTCCTGCTGGCCGCAGCGGCGCTGATCCCGCTCGCGTGGCTCATCGGCGAAGCCACCGAGCATGCGGGCGAGCACACCGGTCCTCGGATCGGCGGCCTCTTGAACGCGAGCTTCGGCAACGCGCCGGAGCTGATCATCGCGCTGATCGCGATCTCCGACTCGCTCCCGAACGTCGTCCGTGGCTCGCTTGCCGGCAGTGTCGTCTCGAACATCCTGCTCGTGCTCGGCGCCGCGCTGATCGTCGGCGGAGACGCGGAGCTCGACCGGCGGTCGCTGATCATGCAGCTCGGGCTCGTCGTCACCGCCGTCGTGCTCCTGCTCATCCCGTCGATCCCCGGGTGGCACGGCGACCCCGACCGCCACTCGCTCGCCCTGCTCGGAATCGTCCCTGCGGTCATCCTCCTCGTGCTCTACATCGTGATGACGTTTCGCGGCGTCCGGGGGACGTCGGAGGGGCACGAGGGCGCGGCCGGCGGCTGGAGCCTGAAGGTCTCGCTCCTCGCACTCGCCGCCGCGACGGTCGCGACCGCGGCGATCAGCGAGATCCTCGTCCATTCGCTGGAGGCGTTCGCACACGCGGCGCACCTCTCGGAGTTCTTCATCTCGTTCGTGATCGTCGCCGTCGTCGGGAACGCCGCCGAGCACGGGGGCGCGGTCGTGATCGCGAGCCGCGGCAAGATGAAGCTCGCGACCGAGATCGCCATCTCGTCGAGCGCCCAGGTCGCGCTCCTAGTCATCCCGGTCGTCGCGCTCGTCTCGTTCGCGTTCGCCGACCCGCTCACGCTCGCGTTCCGTGCGGTCGAGCTGGGGGCCATGGGCGCGGCCGCGGTGTTCGTCGCGATCGTGATCCGCGACGGCCGGTCGACGCGACCGGAAGGGATCCTCCTCGTCTCCGTCTACGCGGTCATCGCCCTCGTCTTCCTGACGGCCGTCGGCGACAGGGGCGGTTAACCGAACCTCGACCCGGCGGTCTTTCGCATTGAAGGGATCCGAGGAGGATGCAAAACTCGAAACCATGAGCGAAGCCATCACAGCCGCGGTTCCCGCGGCAACAGAGATCGAGCACACCGGCCCCGTCGTCTCCGCGAAGGAGGTCACGCGCCGCTACGGCGAGGGCGACACCGCCGTCGACGCGTTGCGCGGGGTCTCACTCGACGTCGGCCGCGGCCAGCTGACGGCCGTCATGGGCCCCTCCGGCTCGGGCAAGTCGACCCTGATGCACATCCTCGCCGGCCTGGATCGGCCGACCTCCGGCGAGGTCTACATCGCCGGGACGGAGATCTCGAAGCTGGGCGACAACGACCTGACGAAGCTCCGCCGCCGCCATATCGGCTTCGTCTTCCAGTTCTTCAACCTCCTGCCGATGCTGACCGGCGAGGAGAATGTCGTCCTGCCGCTGACGATCGCGGGGACGAAGCCCGACAAGGCATGGGTCGACGACCTGCTGAGCCGGATCGGCATCGCCGACCGTCGGACCCACCGCCCGGCCGAGATGTCCGGCGGACAGCAGCAGCGCGTCGCGATCGCACGGGCGCTCGTCTCCCGGCCGACAGTCGTCTTCGCCGACGAGCCGACGGGCAACCTCGACTCCTCGACGAGCGGGGAGATCCTCACGCTCGTCCGCGAAGCAGTCGACACGTACGGCCAGACGACGGTCATGGTGACGCACGACGCGCACGCCGCATCGATCGCCGACCGCGTCCTCTTTCTCGGCGACGGCAGGGTCGTCCGCGACATCGGACGCTCGAGCTCGACCGACATTCTCCGCGCGATGGAGGAGATCGGCTCGCGTTGACAGCGTTCGCGCTCCGAGGACTGCTACTCCGAAAGCTTCGAACGGCCCTCACCGGCGTTGCGATCCTGCTCGGCGTCGCGATGATCAGCGGGACGTACGTCCTCACGGACTCGATCTCGAACGCGTTCGATGCGATCTTCACGCAGACGTACCGCGGCACCGACGCCGTCGTCAGCGGCAAGTCCGCCTTCAACCTCTCCGACAGCGGGACGACGACCGATCCCTCGTTCGACGAGTCGCTGCTCCCGAAGGTGCAGGCGTTGCCGGACGTGGACGCGGCGCTCGGCGGGGTTGCCGGCGAGGCGCAGCTCATCGGGCGCAACGGCAAGGCGATCGTCTTCGGCGGCGCGCCGAACCTCGGCTTCAGCGTCGACCCGACGCAGGCGCGGTTCAACTCGCTCACGCTCGTCTCCGGCTCGTGGCCGAAGGCCGGCGAGGTGGTGGTCGACCGCTCGACCGCTGGCAAGAAGGACATCGCGATCGGCCAGCAGATCGGCGTCCAGGCGCAGGGGCCCGTGGAGCGCCTGCGGGTGTCGGGCCTGGTCAAGTTCGGCGCCGTGTCGACGATCGGCGGCGCGACGCTCGCCGGCTTCGACCTGAAGACTGCGCAGCACCTCTTCGCCAAGGTCGGCAGGCTCGACCAGATTCGCGTCGCCGCGAAGAAGGGCGTGTCGCCGCAGAAGCTGCAGGCCGAGATCCGCTCGATCCTTCCGCCGGGCACGCAGGTACGGAGCGGCAACCAGCAGGCGACGTCGGACGCGAAGGACACGAACAGCTTCGTCGGCTTCCTGCAGAAGTTCCTGCTCTCGTTCGGCGGCGTGGCGCTGTTCGTCGGTGCGTTCGTGATCGCGAACTCGCTCTCGATCACGATCGCGCAGCGCACGCGCGAGTTCGCGACCCTGCGGACGATCGGAGCGTCGCGTCGGCAAGTGCTGCGGGCGGTGATCCTCGAGGCGCTCACGATCGGTGTCCTCGCGTCGGTGATCGGGCTCTTCGTCGGGCTCGCGCTCGCGAAAGGACTGTTCAAGCTCTTCGACGCCGTCGGTTTCACGTTGCCGAACAACGGCCTGACGCTCGAGACGCGGACGATCGTCGTCGCGCTCGTCGTCGGCATTCTCGTCACGCTCGGCGCGAGCCTCCGCCCCGCGTTGCGTGCGACGCGCGTGCCGCCGATCGCGGCCGTGCGCGAGGGCGCAGAACTGCCGCCCGGACGGTTCCACCGCTTTCGCGGAATCGGCGCAGCCGCCACGGCGCTGCTCGGCTTCGCGGCGCTCGCCTACGGTCTGTTCGGCAGCGGCCTCGGGACGACGACGGTCCTGCTCTCGATGGGCGTCGGCGCACTGCTGATCTTCGTCGGCGTCGCGCTGTTCTCGTCGCGCATCGTCGTCCCGCTTGCACACGCGATCGGTTTCCCGGCAACGCGCGTCGGCGGCGCCGCCGGCGTGCTCGCGCGGGACAACGCGCAGCGGAACCCACAGCGGACGGCATCGACGGCGGCTGCGCTGATGATCGGGCTTGCGCTCGTCACGCTCGTCGCGACGCTCGCCGCGAGCATCATCGGGACGTTCAACAGCGCCGTCGACGACCTTGCCGGCGGCGAGTTCTACGCGATCACGGCGCAGAACAACTACTCGCCGATCCCGGTCAGCGCAGCCGAGGCGGCCGCGAACACGCCTGGTCTCGACGGCCTCGCGAGCGTGCGCGCCGGCGACGTGCAGGTGTTCGGCAACACGCGGCAGATGACCGCGGTCGATCCGACGATCGGCAAGATCATCACGCTGAACTGGAAGAAGGGGTCACAGGCGGTGTTCGCGAACCTCGGCGAGAGCGGCGCCTTCATCGACGACGGATTTGCGAAGAACCACGACCTCTCGGTCGGGAGCGGCTTCCCGATCCTGACGCCGACCGGTAGGAACATCGTCCTCACGGTCGAGGGCATCTTCAAGCCGCCGGCAGGCGGATCGCCGTTCGGTCCGGTCACGATCTCGAGCAAGACCTTCGACGCGAACTACGCACAGCCCGAGAACCTCTTCACCTTCGTGACGATGCGCGGCGGCGTGACCGACGCGAACAAGAGCGCGCTCGAACAGAGCCTCGCGAAGTTCCCGAACGCGAAGGTCGCCGACGGCGATCAGTTCAAGAAAGACCAGGCGTCGGGCCTGAAGAGCACGCTCAACATCCTGTACGTCCTGCTCGCCCTCTCGATCCTCGTCAGCCTGTTCGGGATCGTCAACGCGCTCGTCCTCACCGTCTTCGAGCGCACGCGCGAGCTGGGGATGCTGCGCGCGATCGGGATGACCCGTCGCCAGGTTCGCCGGATGATCCGGGCGGAGAGCGTGATCACCTCGCTGATCGGCGCGACGATCGGGATCGTCCTCGGGCTCGTGCTCGCAGCGCTGCTGATCGTGCGCGTCGACGAGATCAACTTCTTCACGCCGTGGGGCCAGGTCGTCGTGTTCCTCGTCGCCGCGATCCTCGTCGGGATCGTGGCTGCGATCTTCCCCGCGCGGCGGGCTGCGCGGCTCAACCCACTCGAAGCGCTCCAGTACGAGTAAGGCGGCGCCGGACGCCTAGCGGTCGCGCGGGATCGCAGTCCCGACCGACGACGCGCGAGCGTCGCCCGTGCCGTTCCCGATCAGGTGCGCCAGCGCACCGGGGATCGCATCGATCGCAGTGTCGATGTCGTCGTCCGTGATGCCCAGGTACGTCGCGATCCGGACGACGCCGGGGCGCAGGCCGCCGACGAGCACGCCCTCCCGCTCGACGAGCTCCTGCGCCTCGCGAACCGATACCCCGAGCGACGCCACGTCGAGCCCGATGAAGTTCGTCTCGACCGTGTCGGGATCGACCGGCAGCCCGCGTTCGGCGAGACCTCGGGCGAGGCGCGCGGCACGCGCGTGATCCTCGGCGAGCCGCTCGACGTTGTTGTCGAGCGCGTAGAGCATCGCCGCGGCGACGATGCCGGCCTGGCGCAGAGCGCCGCCGAACAGGAACTTTCCCCTCCACGCCTGCTCGATCCGCTCCGCCGACGACGCGAAGATCGCGCCGAGCGGGCAGCCGAGGCCCTTCGAGAAACAGACGGTGACGCTGTCGGCGAGACGGCCGTAGTCGGCGGCCGGCCGGCCGGCGGCGACCGCGGCGTTGAAGAGCCGTGCGCCGTCGAGGTGCACCGCCAGCCCGAGCTCGCGCGCGGTCTCGACGATCTCGGTGAAATCCTCGAACGGCCAGACGCGGCCGCCCGCGCTACGGTGCGTGTTCTCGAGCACGACGATACTCGCCGGCTGCAGGTCGTCTGCGGCGGCCGCGGTCGCGCGAAGCTGTTCGGGGACGATCCGTCCGGCGACGCCGGGCAGACCGTGCATGACGAGCCCCGAGTGCACGGCCGGGCCACCCGCTTCGTAGATCAGGATGTGGGTCCGCTCCTCGGCGAGGAGCTGACCGCCCGGCCGCGTGAGGACCTTGAGCGCGATCTGGTTCGCCATCGTCGCCGTCGGCAAGAAGAGCGCCGCCTCCTGCCCGAGCAGCTCGGCGGCGCGACGCTGCAGCTCGTTGACGGTCGGATCCTCGCGGAGCTGCTCGTCGCCCACCTCGGCCGCGGCCATCGCGGCGCGCATCCCGGGCGACGGCTTCGTCGCGGTGTCCGAGCGCAGATCGATCACGGTCCGCATTGAACCAGTCCTACCCCTGACGGGTGAGCCGGTTCGCCGGGCGTCCGCCGATAGACCGAACGACCCCATGAGCTCTCTCCCGTCCCAGCTGAGGCCCGCCCGCCTCGATCCCGCCTTCAAGCAGAGCCTCCGCCCGTTCCTCGGGACGATCCTGTTGCGGCGTGGCCGCGTCACGCAGGAACGGCTCGACGCAGCGCTCGCCGAAGTCGAGCGGAGCGGCCGCCGGCTCGGCGACATCCTGCTCGAGCGGCGGTGGCTCTATGAAAGCGAGCTGGCGCAGGCACTCGCCGAGCAGAACGAGCTCGACTACGTCGATATCGCGGCGCGATCTGTCGACCCCAAGGTCGCCGCGAGGCTGCCGCGCGACTTCGCCGAGTATTTCCGCGCCGTCCCGGTGCGGACGATGTCGTCCGGCGCGGTCATGGTGGCTGTCGCCGATCCCGCCGACCTCGACGCGGAGATCCTGCGGATCATCCTTCACGCCGACGTCCAGCTCGTCGTCGGTGAGCTGACGGCGATCCGCCAGGCCTGGCGGCACTGTCCGTAGCGCGCGGCCGCCTACAGAATCGCACCCTCCCACGGCTCGAGCGGACGGCCCTCGAACTCGGCGCGCTCGTCGCTGAGGTTGATCGCGACGACCGTCGACCGGCCCCGGCGATAGGCCCAGACTCCCCGCGGGGCCACCAGCGACGCGTACGCACCGGATCGCAGATCCTCGCTCTGCCGCCGGCGCGCGACGACGTCGCGGACGAACCGCAGGATCGACGCCTCGTCTTCCCGCTGCCCCGCGACGTTCCGCGCCGTCGAACCGAGTGGCAGCCACGGTTCGCGCCAGCCGCCGTCCGGCGTCCACGGGATCGGCGTCCTGCACCCGTCGCGGCCGGCGATGTCGCGCAGACGTTCACGGGGCACGTCGACCTGTTCGAGGCCGATCTCGTCGCCCTGGTACAGGACGGCGGTTCCGCGCAGCGTCAGGAGCGCAAGGAGCGCACATTTGATTTTCCGTGCGTCACCGCCGCAGAGACGCGTCGCCATCCGCTCGATGTCGTGGTTCGAGAGCATCCAGACAGGCCATGCGTCAGGCGGCAGGACGTCGTACGTTCGCTCGACGACGTCGCGCAGCGCATCCGCCTCGAGCGGTGAGAACGTGAACGGAAAGTTGAAGGCGAGGTGCAGCTGGTCCGTGCCGTTGCCGTAGAACCGCGCGAGCGCTTCGAGCTCGAGCACCCAGGTCTCGCCGATCAAGACGCGCGGCTCACCCTCGCATCCGTCGATCAACGCGCGCCAGCGCCGCTGCACCGCGTACGTCTCGTCCAGGTCGACGCGGACACCCGGTTGTGCGGCCGCAGGAACGTCGCGCAGCTCGCGGTCCTTGACGATCGCGTGCGCAACGTCGAGGCGGAAGCCGGCGATGCCGCGGTCGAGCCAGAACCGCATCACGTCGTCGAACTCGTCTCGAACGTCCTCGTTCCACCAGTCGAGGTCGACCTGCTCGGGGAGGAAGCTGTGCAGGTACAGCTGTCCGGTCTCCGGCGAGTGCTCCCACGCCGGGCCGTCCCCGAACGTCGACCGCCAGTTGTTCGGCGACGAGCCGTCGGGGTTCGGGTCCGCCCAGACGTAGTAGCTCCGGCGGCGCGCGGTGCGGGAGGCGCGCGCGTCTCCGAACCACGGGTGGCGGTCGCTCGTGTGGTTCGGGACGAGGTCGAGGACGATGCGCATGTCGCGCTCACGCGCGCGCGCGACGAGCTCGTCGAGGTCATCGAGGCTCCCGAACGCGGGTTGGATGCTGCGGTAGTCGGCGACGTCGTACCCCCAGTCGCGATCCGGCGAGACCGTGACCGGACTCAGCCAGAGCGCATCGACGCCGAGCCAGCCGAGGTAGTCGAGCCGATCGATGACCCCGCGAAGGTCGCCCACCCCGTCATCGTTCGAGTCGGCGAACGAGCGGAGGTAGATCTGGTACAGCACCGCCGTCTGCCACCAGGGTCGACCCATAGCCAACGCTACCCTGGCGTCCGTGGACCGTGCGCTGCTCAGCGAACGCCTCGCCGCGCGGGGCGAACCGCCGTACCGCGCCCATCAGGTGTGGGAGTGGACGGCGCGCGGGGTCCGCGGCTACGGCGCGATGACGAATCTGCCGGCGGCGCTCCGCGCGGCGCTCGAGGACGAGGTGCCGTTTTCGACGCTGACGCTCACGCACGAGGCGGAGTCACGCGACGGGACGGTCAAGGCGCTCTTCCGAACGCGCGAAGGGCATCCGGTCGAGGCGGTTCTGATGCGGTACCGCGACGGGCGGCGGTCGCTCTGCCTGTCGTCGCAGTCGGGGTGCCCGCTCACCTGCTCGTTCTGCGCGACCGGCCAGATGCGGTTCGCGCGGAATCTCAGCGCGTCGGAGATCCTCGACCAGGCCCTCCACTTCCGCCGGATCGAGCCGGTCGACCACGCCGTCTTCATGGGGATGGGCGAGCCGATGCTGAACCTCGAAGCAGTTCTCGACGCGGCGCGCCTCCTTCCCGACCTCGGGATCACCCACCGCCGCACGACCATCTCCACGGTCGGGTGGCTCCCCGGGCTTCGGCGGTTCGTCGACGACGTCGAGGAGCCGATCCGCCTCGCGCTGTCGCTGCACGCCCCGACGGAGGAGCTGCGGAGCGAGCTGATGCCCGTCAACGACCGGTATCCGCTCGCGGAGGTTCTCGACGAGTGCGAGCGCTACTTCGAGCTGCACCACCGCAAGATCTTCGTCGAGTACGTGATGCTCGGTGGGATCAACGACCGCGTCGAGCAGGCGCGCGCGCTCGCGGAGCTGCTCGACCCGAAGATCTTCAAGGTCAACCTGATCCCGTACAACCCGACCGGCATGTACGCCGGCTCCACCCGAAAAGCGATCGCCGCCTTCAAGGGCGCGCTCGACGACGCGCGGGTCCCGGCGACGGTGCGACTGACACGCGGACGCGACATCGAGGCCGCGTGCGGCCAACTCGCGGCGGTGACGCAGCCGTGAAGGTCACGATCCTGCTCGCAGACGCGGCTCAGGCGGTCGAGGGGAAGCTCTTCGTCCTCGGCGGCGGCTGGTCGACCACCGGGCCCGAGCCGTCGCCGATGGCGCTCGCGATCAAGATCGAGGTGCCGTGGGACCAGGCGAACCGGCAGCACGCGTGCCGGCTCGAGCTGCTCGACAGCGACGGACAGGCCGTGCTCGTGGACACCGGTGAGGGGGAGCAGCCGATCTTCATCGAAGCCGGGTTCGAGGTCGGCCGGCCCGCCGGCGTGAAGCCCGGAACGCCGATCGACCTTCCGCTCGCGATCAACATCCCGCCGTTCCCGCTCGAGCCCGGCGGCCGCTACGAGTGG
>C688J18823_10002123_pt1 | contig 12398 bp, 9 predicted proteins | sample HopSoiMetagenom1_FD_18823 | JGI IMG/M metagenome (IMG submission 18823) | reverse complement strand
TCGGTCCCCCGCACGATGACACCGATGCGCCCGCCGGGCTTGCTGACCCTTATCATTTCGGCGATGGCGCGGTCGGCGTCGCATTCCTCGATGACGGTGACCGAAAAAACCGCGCCGAAGGAATTGTCGGGGAAGGGCAAAGTCTCGGCGTTGCCGGGCTGAAAGCGGATTGTGCCGGCGACGCCCTCCTCAGCCGCCAACGCCTCGGCCTCGCGCAGCCAGAACGGGTTCATGTCGATTGCGGTGATTGGGTTGCCGCCGCCCGTTCGTTTCGCCAGAAGCCGATCGAGCGCGCCGGAGCCGCAGCCCACATCGAGGATGGCTTCGCCCGGCTGCGGCGCGATCAGGTCGATCAAGCTGCGGAACATCGCCTGGTAGCTCGGCATGCTGGCCCGGTCCTCGAGCGCGGCGATGCCGCCGAGGTGGCGCCCGCCGAGGCTGATGACGGTGAAATCCCGCGCGAGATGCGGGATCGCCGGCGCCCACTGCGACGCCGCCAGGAAGAAGGGCAGCAATACGAGCGCCGGGCCGCTGCCCTCGACCCGGTAGGAGATGCCGGCGTGGCTGGCCTCGGCAGCGCCGGCGCGCGGCGCATCGGCGGCGAGTGGGCGAAGGAACGATGCCATGCGGCCGGCCAATTCCTGGGCACGGTCGGCGGCGACGTCGGACCAGCCATGCGCCTCGTAGCTGTCGAGGACATAGCGTGCCGCGCCCGGAAGCCGAGCCTCGGCGCGCAATGTCACCTCGAAGGTCGGGCCGTATTCGCCGGATACCATCAGCACGCGGTCGGCCACCGCGGCGAATGGCGCCGGGTCGAGCCGCACCGGCGCGCATAGCACGACCCCGCCGACGCGGTCGGGGTGTGCCGTCGCCAAGCCGGCGATATCGGCCGGGATCTGCGTCGCGACATGCGCCCGCCCGATCCCGAGATGATCGAGCACGGAGATAAGGCGATCGGTGGTAGTGGCGTAATGCCCTTCCGAGGTTCTGCTCATCCGCAGTTCACCCTAGTTTCGTTTCCCGGCGAAAGCCGGGACGCCGGGAGTTGCGCTCATGCGATCACCCCGGCGTTGCGTAAGGCGGCGATCTCGGTTTCCGTGTAGCCAGCCTCCCGCAAGACCTCTTCGCTGTGCTCGCCGACCGCCGGAGCGGTGCGAGGCGGCGCCTTCTCCTGCCCGGCCAGGAAGAACGGGCTGTCGATAGTCCAGAGGTCCGGGTCGTCGGCATAGGGCCGCAGGAAGCCCGCGGCCAGCACCTGCTCGTCGTGCCGGATGTCCTCGACCCGGCCGACCACGCCGAAGATCAGCCCGGCCGCATCGAGGGTCTGGCGCCAATGCGCGAGGTCATGCTCCGCGAAGAGCTTGTCGAGGATCGCCACCAGCTCACGGGCATGCTTGTTGCGGCCGGCATCGGTGGCAAAGCGCTCGTCCTCGAGCGCCGGCGCGTTGAAGCAGGTCTTGAACTTCTCCCAGCGCCATTCATCGGCTGCGATCGACAGCAGCAGCCAGCGTCCGTCGCGGCACTGGTAATGCACGCGCAACGCGCTGAGCGCTTCGTGGCGCGGCGGCTGCGGCCGCACCTCGTCGCCGCACAGCGCCGCCTGCACCGAGCAGGCATTGGCCCAGAGCCCGTTCGCCAGGAGCGAGGAGCCGACGTAATTGCCCTTGCCGGTCTTCTCGCGCTGATAGAGCGCGGTGACGATCGCGCCATAGGTGCCGAGCGCCGAGGGGTGGTCGCCCATGCCGGGCAAGGAGCGCGCCGGGTTGACCTCCTCGCCGGCGCGGACGAGGTCCATCAGCCCGGTGCGGGCCCACCAGGCGGTCGCGTCGAAACCCGGCTTGTTCGCCTCCGGCCCACTCTCGCCATAGCCGGTGAAGGAGGCGTAGATCAGCCGCTCGTTCAGGTGCTTCAGATCCTCATAGGTGATGCCGAGCCGACCGCGTGCCGGCGGCGGGTAGTTGGTGATGAACACATCGGCGTCCTTCACCAGGCGGTAGAGGACCGCGCGCCCGGCCTCGGTGCGCAGGTCGAGCGCCAGGCTTTTCTTGTTGCGGCTGTCGAAGAAAAAGCCGGGGTTGAGCGGGTTCTCCGGCTTTGGCACGGCGCGCCGGCGATACGGGTCGCCCATGCCCGGCGGCTCGATCTTGATCACCTCGGCGCCGAAATCGGACATCACCGTCGCCGCCGCCGGACCGGCGATAAAGCTGGCGCAGTCGATGACCTTCAGCCCGTCGAAGATGCGTTCCGTCACCAAGACAATCCTCCCATGATTCATTCGTGCATCAGGCATATGGATTTATATAGAACGTATCTAGGACAATATAATTAAATACGTATTCCGATTGTTCTAATGACGCCGAGGCTCATTGTTTAACTTTGGTGTGATAGTCTTTCTTTTTTCTAATTGCGCGCGTCAGGGTGCATTTCCTTTCCTCGTCTGAGGCTGTATGCACCGATCCGATAGATTACAAGACGGTCTTCGTCAACTCCGCTCCGGGCATATCGAATTCGAGGTCCGCGGGCTGGTCCTGGCGCGGGGCAATACGATCGAGACGCCCGGCGCGGTCAACCAGATGAAAGGCCACGATCGTCTGCGGCCGGGTAACCCACCCCAGTCGTCGTCGATACGCCGCTCGTGCCGCTCAGCGCGATGCCGAATTCGAGGGCAGTTTCGGCCCGTCGACAACATCGCCCTGCGCACTCCCACCCAACCTCGCAGTCCTGGTGCGAGTCGCGGCCGACCGCTGGATGACGAACGGCACGGTGCGCTCGCCCTGAGCCGAGACTCCGTGTCGGAAGAGCACTCTGGCTGAGAACTCGGCGGTGGGATGCCTCCCTCTTCCGGCCTGCGCCTTTGTCTATTCGGTACCGCGGGCCTTGTTGTAGGGCCAGATCGGATCGCCGGTCTTGTATTCCTTTGGCGCGAGGACTGTGATCCGGGAATCGTCACGGAACTGTTCGAGGTCGTTGCCCTTGATGCCGTGATACTGGACGAAGATCGGCCGCGCCTCCGTCCATTCGCCGTCCGGGCCGAAGGCGAGCTTGCCGACGATCGTGTTGAAGCTGTGGTCGTGCATGTATTTCGCCAGCTTGTCCTCGTCGAGCGAGCCGACCGCTGAGATCGCCTCGCCCAGGACCTGCATTTCGGCATAGGCGAAAGGCGGCAGGAAATAGCCGAGCGGATCGACCCCCTCGGCCGGGGCCTTGGCCTGGTATTGCTTCAAGAAGTCCCAGATGCCCTCGAAGTTCATCGTCGGCGCCGGTTCCCACAACTCGCCGACCACCACGCCGTTGAGCAATGGGCCAAGCTGCTGGCGCAGGGCCGCGGTCGCGACCCCGACCAGCGCGCCGCCGAACATGTTGGTCTTGAGCCCGACTTCGTTGATCGCCCGCAGGAGGCCGACCGTGTCGGGCGGGTAGGACGCGACATAGACGATATCCGGATTCGTCGCCTGCACGGCGCGGATGATCGGCGTATAATCGACCGTGGTTGGGGGATAGGCGCGGTCGTAGACGGTCTTGAGCCCCGCCTTCTTGACGTTCTCGCGGGCGCCGTCGAGCGCGTTGCGGCCGAACTCCGCATCCGCCGTAACCAAGGCGACGTTTTGCGGCTTCGGGTTCTGCGCCATCGCGATGTCGAACCAGCCTTTCGAGAAGGCCGGCTTCGGATCGGGGCCGAATACCAGCATCGAGAAGTATTTCGGGTAGTGGTACTCGACATTGACGCCGAGCGCGAACAGACCGAAAAACAGCCGGTTCTTCTGCATCACGATAGGCATCGCCGGGGCGACCATGTTGGTCGCATAGCCGGAAATGACCAGGTCGACCTTGTCCACCTCGATCAGCTTGGTGTAGATGCCGGGCACGGTCGCGGGGTTGCTCTGATCATCGTAGTAGACGAGCTTGACCGGACGGCCCAAGAGCCCGCCCTTGGCGTTGACGTTTTCGGCCCAGATCTGCATCGCCAAGAGGCCGGATTTGCCGACTGCGGCGAGCCCGCCGGTCAGCGCCATCCCCAGTCCGATCGTGATCGGCTCGGCGGCCCGCGCCGGGGCAGCCCAGAGCATACAAAGCGCGGCGAATGCGCAGAGCGCGTCGCGAATGTGCTTCATTCGAACAACTCCTTGATTTGCGCCGGTGTCAGGAACCGGGTTTTGGCGCCGCGCAGCAGCAGGTAGAGTTTGGCCGTTTCCTCCAGCTCCTCGATCGCGTTGACCGCAGCGTCGAGGCTCGACCCGGCGACGACCGGGCCGTGATTGGCTAGGAGCACCGCGTGGTGCTTCCCGGCAAAGCCGCGCACGGCTTCCGCCAAGGCCATGTCGCCCGGCTTGAAATAGGGAACGAGCGGGAGCCGGCCGACCCGCATCACGTAATAGGCGGTGATCGGCGGCAGCACGTCCTGCGGGTCGAGTTCGGCGAGGCAGGACACCGCGACCGAATGGGTCGAATGCAAATGCACAACCGCGCCGGTCTCGCGTCGCTCTTCGTACATGACCCGGTGCAAAAAGCTTTCCTTGGTCGGCGGATCGCCAGCGACGAGACGACCATTGTCGTCGAGCTTCGACAGCCGTGCCGGGTCGAGCCGGCCGAGCGAGAAATTGGTCGGCGTCATCAGCCAGCCGCCATCGACGCGGACGCTGATGTTGCCGGAGGAGCCGGCGGTCAGGCCGCGCTCGAAGATCGACGCGCCGATCGCGCAGATCGCCTCGCGGGCCTTCGCTTCATCCATGCGATTGCTCCAGCAGGTTGAAGGCGCGCAGAAAAAAATCCTCGGCCCCGAAATTGCCGGATTTGAGCGCGAGAGCGAGCGGCGGCTCGCCCAAGCTAACGGTCCACGGCACGCCCGGGTCGATCTGCCGCCCGATGCGCAGGCCGGTCACTCCAAGCGCCTGCACAACGGCGCCGGAGGTCTCGCCGCCGGCGACGACCAGCCGTCGCACGCCGCGCTCCACCAGCCCGCGCGCGATATTCGCCAGGATCTGCTCGACCAGCGCGCCCGCCCGCTCGCGGCCGAGCGCCTGTTGCACCGCGGCGACCTCGTCGGGGGCTGCCGTGGCGCTGATCAGGATCGGATCATCGCCGAGACGCGAAGTCGCCCAATCGAGCGCTTCCCGTGCGATATCTCGGCCGCCCGCGGCCGCGATCGGGTCGATCGCGAACACCGGCCGCCGCTCGCGCATATAGGCGAGCTGCGCCTGGGTCGCCTGCGAGCAAGAGCCGGACAGCACCGCGGCGGCGCCTTCGAGGCGCGGCAACGCATCGGCGCCGCCGGCTTCGCCGAGCAGCCCCTGCCGGCGGAAATTCTCCGGCAGGCCGAGCGCGATGCCGGAGCCGCCGGTAATCAGCGGGAAATCCGCCGCGGCCTCGCCGATCGCTTCCAGGTGATGGTCGGCGACGGCATCGACGATGGCGTGGCGATATCCCGCCCGGCGCAATTCGTCGAAGGCGTCGCGGATCGCCGCCGCACCCTGGGCAACGGTTGCTTGCTGTACCAGCCCGACCTTGCCGCCGCATTGCCGTCGCAACACGCGCACAAGCGAGGGGTCACGCATCGGCGTCAGCGGGTGGTCCCGCATCCCCGATTCCGACAGCAGCACATCGCCGACGAACAGATAGCCCTTGTAGATTGAGCGGCCGAGCTCGGGAAAAGCCGGACAGAACAATGTGAAGTCACTGCTGAGCGCGTCGAGGAGCGCCTCGGCGACTGGGCCGATATTGCCCTCGTCGGTCGAATCGAAGGTCGAGCAGTATTTAAACAGGATCTGCCGCGCCCCCGCCTTTCGCAGCCACGAAAGCGCGGCGAGGCTCATCGCGACCGCCTCGGATGCCGGGATTGTTCGGCTCTTCAGCGCGATCACGATCGCCTCGGCCTCGGGCACCGCGGTTCCGGCGGTGGGCACGTCGATCAATTGCACCGTGCGCATGCCGCGCCGGACCAGCGTGTTGCAGAGATCGGTCGCGCCGGTGAAATCGTCGGCGATCGCCCCCAGCAGCACGCCCATCAGGGTTCTTCCTCCCGAGCCGCGCCGGTCTTGCGTTGGACCGGGCCGAGCGGCAACAGTAGCCCTCCGCCGCGCCGCTCGCCAATAACGGAGCTTCCGCCGTGCCTCGTTTTGCCGCCAATCTCAGCATGATGTATCAGGAGATCGGTTTTCTCGACCGCTTCGACGCGGCCGCGCGCGCCGGCTTCAACGGGGTCGAGTTCCTGTTCCCCTACGAGCATTCGCCGGAAGTCATCGCCGAGCGGCTCGAGAAGAACGGGCTTAGCCTGGCCCTGTTCAACACCGTCCCCGGCGACTGGGCCGGCGGCGAGCGCGGCCTCGCAGCCCTGCCCGGCCGGGAGCAGGAGTTCCGCGACGGCGTGGACAAGGCGATCGTCTATGCGAAGGCGACGAAATGCCCGCTGTTGCACACGATGGCGGGCTTATGGCCCGAGGGACGCAACAAGGCCGAGGGCGAGCGGGTCTATGTCGAGAATCTGCGGTGGGCCGCCGACCGTCTCGCCTCCTCCGGGCTGACCGCGGTCATCGAGCCGATCAACACCCGCGACATCCCCGGTTATTTCCTGAACTACACGTCGCAGGCCTTGCGGATCATCGAAGCGGTCGGGCGGCCCAATCTGAAACTGCAATTCGACCTGTATCACGTGCAGATCATGGAGGGCGATCTCGCCACCAAGATCCGCGCGCTCGCCGGCCACTACCCGCATGTGCAGATCGCCGGCAACCCCGGCCGGCACGAGCCCGATGTCGGCGAGATCCATTACCCCTACCTGTTCGATCTGTTCGACGAGATCGGCTACCAGGGCTGGATCGGCTGCGAGTACCGGCCGAAGGGCGATACCGTGGCTGGCCTGGGCTGGGCGAAAAAATACGGCATCGGCTGATCGGGTCTATTATCGAGCGCCGGGCTCCTGGCCCGGCGAGTTGGTGAGTTAAAGGACCGACAGTATGACGACCGCAACTTGGACCGACGGTAACGCCGATTGGAACACGGCGGCCGCCTGGAGCACCGGAACTGTGCCCGGTGCTGGCGAGGATGCTGTCATCCCATTCGGCACGGTCCAGCTCACGACTCCGATTACCGTCCAATCCATCTCGCTCAGCGCCTCCGCGACACTGCAGATCGCAGACCCGGACGGCACCGAATCGGTAACGGTTGACTTCACGAACCGCGGCACGGTGAGCATCGCCGGCGGGAGCCGCGTGACGGTCGATGGAGTTGCGACAAATTTCGGGATTCTGAGCGTCGACGGTTCATCGTCGTTCGCCTTGGGCATTGGTTCTTATCGGCAGGCCGCAGGATCAACGACTATCAGCGGTAGTTTAAGCGCCTTGGCCGCCGACGTGACAGGCGGGCTCCTGCTGTTCAACACGGCGCTGACGGCGAGCACCGGGGTGCGGACGATAACCGTACGAGCGGAAAGCGGCAGCGCGCTCCCCGTCGTCGAGTTTGCCCGCGCCGTCGACAGCAGCGTCAATGTTGGCTTCAACGGATTGGGCACGATCAGGATTGATGACGCCAGCCATTTCGGCAGCACGATCTCGGCCTTCTTTCAGGATGGGCAGACCGTCGATCTGCCGAATTTGAGCGACGCCGGGAACGACGCCGCTACCAGCTTCGACAGATCCACCAACCGGCTGACGATTACCGGCGATAACGGTTCGGTGACGCTGCAGCTCGACAATCAGACGAATTACACCGGTGCGGTTTGGGTTGCGAGCCAGGACACCACTGGCGGCACTCAGGTCAGTGCTCAGGATCCGCGTGCCTTCTTGATCTACGCCGCTTCGGGTGATCTCGACGGCAACCGCCAAGCCGATCTGGTCTTCACCATTGGAGGCCCGGAAGGCGGCGGTGCGGCGGTATGGCAAAAGAGCGGAAACGCCTTCACGCAGACCATAGTGGCGGACGCCAATATGGGGACAAGCTCAGGGTGGAGCGACTTCGGGACCGGCAACTTCGATAATGACGGCAAGGCCGATCTGCTGTGGAGCAACGGCCGCACCGGTCAGGTCGCGATCTGGCAGATGGACGGAGCGAGGCTCGCCGGGTTCGGCATACCCTCGGGCCGAATGGGGACGGAATGGCATGTCGCCGCGCTCGGCGATTTCAATGGCGATCGAATTACCGACATTTTTTGGGTGAGCAATGCCGGGGACCCGACGATCTGGTCGATGAATGGCGCGGCAGTCGGCGGGTTGAGCCAGCCGAGCGGGCATATGGGCGCGGAATGGCATGTCGCGACCGCGGGTGATGTCAGCGGCGACCGCACTGCCGACCTTCTGTGGGTCTCGAGCGGCGGAGACGTGGCGCTGTGGACCATGAGCGGCGGCCAGCTTTCCAGGTTCAACGGCGATTTGGGGCAAATGGGAAGTGAATGGCATCTCGCCGGAGCCGGTGACGTCAATGGCGACGGGACAGCCGACATCGTTTGGGTCGACACCAGCAACGATGTGCAGGTGTGGCAGATGGCGCAGGGGCAGATCGCACAATTCGTCAGCCCCGCGGGCCATGATGGGAGCGAGTGGCACCTCAAAAGCGTCGCCGATTTCACCGGCGATGGCAGAGCCGATCTTCTCTGGCTGACAGACACGGGCGCGGCGCAGATCTGGGGATTGAGCGGCTCGGATGTGATGGTGTCCCAGCCGACGACGCCGAGCCATGTGCTGGTATCGGGGCCATAAGCGAGCCCGGATCTCTGCAATCCGTCCGCTTGGCACCGGCAAAGAAGATGGAAGGTGAGGCACCGCGGCGCTGGATTCACCTAAGCCAGATTCCGCATTAAAGGGGCAGTCATGCGCATTGTCATCACCGGCGGGTGCGGGTTCCTCGGGCGGCGGGTCGCGATGCGGCTGCTGGAGCAGGGCTCGGCTCTGGGACAAGTCGACGAACTGGTGTTGTTCGACAACGCCGCGCCGGCATTGCCCTTGCCGGAGGACGGTCGCCTGAAGCTCGTGACCGGCGACATCGCCGACCGCGAGACCGTGCGCGCGCTGATCGCACCCGGGACCGAGGCGGTGTTTCACCTAGCCGCCATCGTAAGCGGCCAGGCCGAGGCCGATACCGATCTCGGCTATCGCGTGAATCTCGAGGGCACCCGCGCCGTGCTCGACGCCTGCCGCGCCCTGGCGACAGCCCCAAGGCTGGTCGTCGCCAGCTCGCTCGCGGTTTATGGCGGCGCCTTGCCGCCGGCGGTCGGCGACGACACCGCGCTCAACCCGCAAAGCTCCTACGGCACGCAGAAGGCGATCGGCGAACTGCTGGTCAAAGACTACAGCCGCAAGGGCTTTGTCGATGGCCGCGCGGTCAGATTGCCGACCGTGGTGGTGCGGCCGGGGCTGCCGAACCGCGCCGCCTCGACCTTCGCCTCCTCGATGATCCGCGAGCCACTGACAGGGAAGGACGCGGTCTGCCCGGTTTCGCCCGACACGGTCATGGCGCTGGCCTCGCCGCGCCGTATCGTCGAGGGGCTGGTGCATGCGCTCGGTCTGCCCGGTGAAGCGTTGGGCGGCAACCGCTCCCTGCAATTGCCCGGCTTCTCTGTCTCGGTCCGCGAGATGGCGGAAGCATTGGGGCGGGCCGCCGGCGAGGCGGCATACGCCCGCATTGACTGGCGGCCCGACCCCGTGATCCAGGCGATCGTCGGCAGTTGGCCGCAGGCGCTCTCGAGCCCGCGCGCCGAGGCGCTCGGCTTCGGCCGCGACAAGGACATCGATGAGGTCGTGCAATTCTTCATCGAAGACGATTTGGCAATGCAGAAACAGCTCGCAGGCTGAACTGTTCTCGCGCTTCGCGCGCCGCGGTAGCATATTCTCTGGCAGCGGAAACGGAGACGTGACGTGCTGCAGGGCCGGCGCATTCTGCTGATCATCGCGGGCGGCATTGCCGCCTATAAGAGCCTTGAGCTGATCCGCCGGCTGCGCGACCAGGGCGCCGCTGTGCGCTGCATTATGACCAAGGCGGCGCATCAATTTGTGACCCCGCTCGCGGTCGGCTCGTTGAGCGAGGACAAGGTCTACACCGACCTGTTCTCGCTGACCGACGAAAGCGAGATGGGCCACATCCGCCTGTCGCGCGAGGCCGACCTCCTCGTGGTCGCGCCGGCGACCGCCGATCTGATCGCGCGCATGGCCGCCGGGATGGCCGACGATCTCGCCGCGACAGCGCTGCTCGCCTCGGACAAGCCGGTCCTGATCGTGCCGGCGATGAACGCGATGATGTGGGCGCATCCGGCGACCCAGGCCAATCTAAAGACATTGGACGCGCGCGGGGTCATGCGGGCCGGCCCCGGCTCGGGCGATCTGGCCTGCGGCGAAATCGGGTTCGGCCGCATGGCCGAGCCGGCGGATATTCTGGCCGCGATCACCCGGCATCTTTCGCCTGACGCCGCGGCGTCGGGCAGCGACAAGCGCCTGGCCGGCCGCCGCGCGCTGGTGACCAGCGGGCCGACCCGCGAGCCCATCGACCCGGTGCGCTACCTGACCAACCATTCCTCCGGCAAGCAGGGGCACGCGATTGCGGCGGCGCTGGCGGCACTCGGCGCCGAGACCGTGCTGGTCTCGGGGCCGACGCAGGAGCCGACCCCGGCCGGGGTGAGGCTCGTGCCGGTCGAAAGCGCCAGCGACATGCTCGCCGCTTGCGAGGCGGTACTGCCGGTCGATGTCGCGGTGATGGCGGCGGCTGTGTCCGATTGGCGCGTTGAGAAGCCCGCGGCGCAGAAGCTGAAGAAAAACGGCAAGGGGGCGCCGGTGCTGCGCCTCGTCGAAAACCCCGACATCCTCGCCCGCATTTCGGCGCGTGGGAACGACCGGCCGGCGCTGGTCGTCGGCTTCGCCGCCGAGACCGAAAATGTCGTCGCCAACGCTCGCAATAAGCGCGCGCGCAAGGGCTGCGACTGGATCCTCGCCAACGATGTCTCGCCCGCGACCGGCGTGTTCGGCGGCGACTTGAACACGATTCATCTGGTCGATGCCGACACGGTCGAGGATTGGCCCGTCATGAGCAAGCAGGAGGTCGCCGCCCGGCTCGCTTCCCGCATCGCCGACAAGCTCGGGAGCCAACAGTAGGCTGCTTAGGGCCATGCCGCTCACCATCGAGCTGAAGATCCTCGATCCACGGCTGCCCGGGTGGGGCTTTCCACGTTACGGGTCGGAGCTGGCCGCTGGGCTCGACCTGCATGCCTGCCTCGACGCGACGCTGGCGCTGCCGCCGCAAACGCCGGCGGTGCTGATCTCGGCCGGCATCGCCTTCCGCATCGGCGATCCGGAATGGTGCGCGCTGGTCTTGCCGCGTTCCGGGCTTGGCCATCGCGAGGGGCTGGTGCTCGGCAACGCCGTCGGGCTGATCGACGCCGATTACGAGGGGCCCTGCCTGATCTCGGCCTGGAACCGCAATCCGCTCGGCGGGTATGAGGTCGTCATCGAGCCGGGCGACCGCATCGCCCAGCTCGTCTTTACCCGGATTGCCCGGCCCGAATTCCGGGTCGTCACCGAGTTCAGCGAGACCGGCGTGCGGCAGGAAGGCGGCTTCGGCTCGACCGGTGTGTAGGGGCGCGTTGCCCAGAGGGGCTTCCCACGCCACATTCGAGTGCATCAGCCGCGATCGGACCGAACCGCGATGGAACTGAGCGAACAGCAATTTCAGCGCTACGCCCGCCACCTGATCCTCGATGAGGTCGGCGAGGAAGGACAGGAGAAGTTGTTGGCCTCCCGGGTGCTGGTCGTCGGCGCCGGCGGGCTCGGCTCGCCGATGCTGCTCTACCTTGCCGCCGCCGGTATCGGCACCATCGGTATCATCGACAACGACCGGGTCGATCTGACCAATCTGCAGCGCCAGATCGTGCACGCGACCCGCAATGTCGGCGCGCTGAAGGTGGAGAGTGCGCGCGAGACCCTGGCCGCGGTCAATGACGGGGTGCGTGTCGAAACCCACGCGGCTCGGCTCGGCCCGGACAACGCCGCCGACATCATCGCCGGCTACGACCTGGTCGCCGATGGCAGCGACAATTTCGCCACCCGCTATCTGCTGACGGATATCTGCTGCCGACTCAAAAAGCCGCTGGTCGCGGCGGCGCTGTCGCCGTTCGAGGGGCAGCTCTCGACGTTCCAGCCCTATCTCGGCGCGGGGCATCCCTGCTATCGCTGCCTGTTTCGCGAGCCGCCGCCGCCGGACATGGTGCCGCGCTGCGAGGAAGCCGGCATCTTGGGCGCAGTCGCCGGGGTGATGGGGACATTGCAGGCGGTCGAGGTGCTGAAGGAGTTGCTCGGGCTCGGCGACAGCCTCGACGGCACTCTATTGATCTACGACGCCTTGCGGGCCGGCTTTCACCGAATCCGAATCGGCAAGGATCCGGAATGCCCGACCTGCCGCGACGCCGCGCCGATAGCGGCGGATTG
>C688J18823_10002122_pt1 | contig 12399 bp, 10 predicted proteins | sample HopSoiMetagenom1_FD_18823 | JGI IMG/M metagenome (IMG submission 18823) | reverse complement strand
CTGGAGAGTCGTGGATTCATCCGCATCGACCCACAGCACCGGCGCGCGCACCGCTTTCCAGCAGGCGCGCGCTTCCTCATAGCGGTAGAGCACCGGATTGACGATTTTGTGCGCCGGGTCGCTGCGCAGGACGACCCTGCCCTGCGTCTCGCGCCCCCAATGCCGCGCGAGGAAATCCGCGCNCTCGGGGTTCAAGCGCGGATTGCCGTCCCGCAAGCGTTTCGCGAGCTCGGCGAAATTCGCGTACGGCCGCAGGCTCGGACGATGCTGCAGCTCTTTCAGCCAGCGCGCATAACGCTTCGGCGCATCCTCCGGCCGCGTGGCGGACATGCCGAAGCCTTCAAGGTTGACGAGCTTCGCGACACGCTCCGGCTGCACGCCGGCGTACACACACGCCACGTTGCCGCCGAGGCTATGGCCGACGAGATGCACCGGGCTGCCGATCAAATCCAGCAAGTGATCGAGATCGGCGAGGTAGTCGGGCAGCCAGTAGCAGTCGGACTTTCCCCAATCGGTCAAGCCATAGCCACGCCAGTCGGGGGCGTAGACGTCCCAGTCGCGCCGCAGCTCCTCGACCAGAAACTGGAACGACGCGGAGACGTCCATCCACCCATGCAGCAGTACCACCTTCGGCGCGCCGCGCGAGGGCCAATGGCGCACGTGGTAGCGCAGCCCGCGCACGTCGAAGAAAAGCGATTCGCTAGCCCGCAAGGAAACGGAACTCCACTTCGGGCTTGCGGCCAGAGACGAGGTCGGCGAGCGCGCGACCCGAGCCGCAGGCGAGCGTCCAGCCCAGCGTGCCATGGCCGGTGTTGAGGAAGACATTACGCAGGCGCGTGCGGCCGATCAGCGGCACATTGCTCGGCGTCGCCGGTCGCAGCCCGGCCCAGCGATCGACCGTGCTGATCGCGCCAAGCGCGGGAAAGAGCTCGCCGATGCGGCGCAGGATCGCGTTGCAGCGCACGGGGTTCACGTCGTGGTCATAGCCGGTGAGCTCGGCCGTGCCGGCCGCGCGCAGCCGGTTGCCGAGCCGCGAGATGACGATCTTGTGCGCCTCGTCGGTCAGGCTAACTATGGGAGCGCGGTCCCCGGGCGACAGCGGTAGCGTGATCGAGTAGCCCTTCAAGGGATAGACCGGAATCGAGATGCCGACCTGGCGCAGGAGGAGTGGACTGTAGCTTCCGAGCGCGACTACGTACGCATCGCCGCTCGCGCTTCCGCCCTCAAGGCGCACCGCACGCACTTCGCCGCCCGCGATGTCCAGACCGGTGATGCTTCGGCGACCGACGAAGCGCACGCCATTGTCGCTCGCGAGGCGCGCGAGCTCGACGGTGAATTTATGCGCGTCGCCCGATTCGTCGTCCGGCGTATAGACCCCGCCCATGATGCGATCGCGCGAATCCTTGAGCGTCGGCTCAAGCGCGATGCATTCGGCGGCGCTCTTCACTTCGCGCGCTTGTCCGAGGGCGCGCATCGCGCCGGCGTGATGCGAAAGCGCGTCGAATTCGGCTTGGCGGGTGGCGAAGTGAAGGATGCCGCGCGACAGCTCGTCATAGCGGATGCCCGTGCGGCTGCGAAGCGCCTTCAGGCATTCACCGCTGTAGGCGGCGAGCCCGGAAAGCACGCGGGTGTTGTGCTCGAAGCGCCCGGGCCAGCATTCGGCAAGAAAGCGAAGGGCCCACGTCCATTGCGCGAGGTCGGCGCGCGGCCGGAAAAGAAGCGGCGCATCTTCGCGGCCGAGCCAGCGCAGGATCTTCGGCACCATCGCGGGCTTCGCCCATGGCTCGGCGTGACCGGCGGAGATCTGGCCGCCGTTGGCGAACGAGGTCTCGAGACCCGCGCCGTCTTGCCGGTCGATGACCGTGACTTCGTGGCCGGCTTGCGCGAGATACCAGGCCGAAGCGGTGCCGATCACGCCCGCGCCGAAGACGATGACTCTCACTACATTATGATAGCCGCATGCCTCTTTTCTCCCTCGGCGGGCGGCGCGTGCAGCTGATTGGCGAGCACCACTTCGTCGCGCACGACGCAACCGTGGTCGGCGACGTGATCCTGCAGCCGAACGCGAACATCTGGTTTCAGTGCGTGGTGCGCGCGGAGAACGATCGCATCACCATCGGCGAGAACTGCAACGTGCAGGACGCGTGCGTGCTGCACGTGGACCCCGGTTTCCCGATGACCCTCGGCAAGAACGTGAGCATCGGCCACAAGGTGATGCTGCACGGCTGCAGCATCGGCGAAGGCACGCTGATCGGCATCAACAGCGTGGTGCTCAACGGCGCGAAAATCGGCAAGGGCGTGCTGGTCGGGGCGAACTCGCTCATTACGGAAGGCAAAGAAATTCCCGACGGCGTGCTGGTCGTCGGCTCGCCCGGCAAGGTGGTGCGGGAGCTGAAGCCCGAGGAGCGCGAGGCGCTCCTCAAGATCGCCAGCGGCTACGTCGAGCGCTCCCGCCTCTACCAGCGCGAGATGAAAGCCATCACTTAGGCGCCATGCGGATGGCACCGTCGAGACGGATGGTCTCGGCGTTCAGCATCTCGATCTCGACGATCGACTTCACCATCTGGGCGAATTCCGCCGGGCGGCCGAGCCGCGAGGGGAAAGGCACCTGCTTGCCGAGCGACTCCTGCGCGTCCTTGGGCAGCGCAGCGAGAAGCGGCGTCTCGAAGATCCCCGGCGCGATGGTGCACACCCGGATGCCGTTGCGCGAAAGGTCGCGCGCTATCGGCAGCGTCATGCCGACGATCGCCCCCTTCGAGGCCGAATAGGCGGCCTGGCCGATCTGGCCGTCGTAAGCGGCGACCGAAGCCGTGTTGACGATAACGCCGCGCTCGCCCGACGCATTCGGCCCGGCCTTTGCCATCTCGAAGGCGGCCGTGCGGATCATGTTGAACGTGCCGACCACGTTTACGTTGAGCACCTTCATGAAGCGGGCGAGGTCGTGCGGCGCTTCCTTGCCGAGCGTGCGCTCGGCGAGGGCGATGCCGGCGCAATTGACGAGCACGTGAAGACCGCCGAACTCCTTCACCGCGGTAGCGACCGCGGCCTTGGCATCGGCCTCGGACGCAACGTCGGTCCTCACGAAGCGGCCGCCGATCTCGCGCGCGAGCTTCTCGCCCGCTTCCGCCTGCAGGTCGGCGATCACCACCTTGGCGCCATTCTCGGCCGCCATGCGTGCGCTCGCGGCACCGAGGCCGGAAGCGCCGCCGGTGACCAGGAATACGCTCGTCTTTATCTGCATCGGGAACTCCCCTTGAGGAAGAAGCGGAAGAAGCGGAGAAGCGGGAATAAGGAAATGCCGGAAAAATTTCCGCGATAATTCTACCTTCATGCAGCTGGGCTTCGGCATCACCTTCCCCGATCTCTACGAGCGCGAAGGCCTGATCAAGGTCGATCGAGCCTTCCTCGCTTTCCTCGGCGAGACCGATCGCGCCCTCGCGGAAAAGCTCGCGGCTGCACGCAGGGATCCGCCAGCCGGACGCACCGAGTCCGATCTGCTCGTGGCGCTCGCGCCGCAGGTCGAGGACTTCCTCGGCAAGCTCTTCGGTATCGAGCGCGAGGCGCTCGCTCTCGCCGAACGCCACCACGAGCTCGCGCCGCTCTATTCGGTCAAGCGGCAGTTCGTGCAGCGGCGCGCGCTCCACAAGGTGAAGACGCTGCAGGGTTTTGACCCGGCGGCGGCGCAGCAGAAGCTCTTCGGCGGCGAGTTCACCGAGCTGCGCTTCGCGCAGCAGGTCAGCGCATGGTTGCAGGACGAAACCGCGCACGCCGCGACGCTCGATCTCGCTGCGCAGTATGCGGCGTGGGCAACGACGACGCCGCAGGGCAAGGCGAAGCATGCGGCCGGCGTGCTCTTCAAGACACCGCACAAGCTCGATTTCATGCGACTCGTACCGGTGCACACCGATACGAGTCGTGGCTTCGCCGAGCACAGGCTCGACGAGCTGCGCCATCGCGAAGGCTTCGCGCTCACCGATCCGGGCACCGATCTCGTCGGCGCGCTCGACGAGGCGAACTACTGCATCTGGTGCCACGAGCAGGGAAAAGATTCCTGCTCGAAGGGGCTGCACGAAAAGGCGCCCGCCCAGGGCTTCCGTAAGACGGTGTTCGGCGTGCCCTTAGCCGGGTGTCCGCTCGAAGAGAAGATCTCCGAGTTCCATATGGTGAAGGCGCGCGGCCAGCCCCTCGCCGCGCTAGGCATCATCGCCGTCGACAACCCGATGATGGCCGCCACCGGCCATCGCATCTGCAACGACTGCATGAAGTCCTGCATCTACCAGAAGCAGGACCCGGTCGACATCCCGCAGGCCGAGACACGCACCCTGAAGGACGTCCTCGAGCTGCCGTGGGGCTTCGAGATCTACTCGCTCCTCACGCGCTGGAATCCGTTCGACNTGCGCCGGCCGTATCCAAAAAAGGATTCCGGAAAAAGAGTCTTGGTCGTCGGCCTCGGCCCGGCCGGCTTCACGCTCGCCCACCATCTGATGAACGATGGCCATATCGTGGTGGGCATCGACGGCCTCAAGATCGAGCCGCTGGCGGCGGCGATTTCAGGTGTCGACCCGCTCGGCAACCGCGTGCCTTTCCAACCGGTCAAGGACATCGCCGAGCTGCGTGAGCCGCTCGACCGCCGCGCGATGGCCGGCTTCGGCGGCGTCGCGGAATACGGCATCACCGTTCGCTGGGACAAGAACTTCCTCAAGATGATCCGCCTTCTGCTGGAGCGGCGGCGGCAGTTCGCCATGTTCGGCGGCGTACGCTTCGGCGGCACGCTGACCATCGACGAGGCGTTTGCCGATGGCTTCCATCACATTGCCCTATGCGCGGGCGCCGGCCGGCCGACGGTGCTCGACATCCCGAATGGCTTCGCGCGCGGCGTGCGCGCGGCGTCGGACTTCCTCATGGCGCTGCAGCTCACCGGCGCCGCCAAGCGAGAATCGATTGCCAACCTGCAGATCCGCCTGCCGGTGGTCGTCATCGGCGGCGGCCTCACCGCCATCGACACCGCGACCGAATCGCTCGCCTACTACGCGGTGCAGGTCGAGAAGTTCCTCGCCCGCTACGAAGCACTCGGCGAAGAGCCGGGGTGGAACGCCGAGGAGCGAGCGATCGCGCAGGAATTCATCGCGCACGCGCGCGCCTTGCGCGCGGCGGCGCCGGAAAAACGCATCGAGCTCCTGAAGTCCTGGGGCGGCGCGACCATCGCCTATAGGCGCCGGCTCATCGACAGCCCCTCCTACACCTTGAACCACGAGGAGGTCGAGAAGGCGCTGGAAGAAGGCATTGGCTTTGCCGAAGGCCTGACGCCGACCCGCATCGAGCTCGACGAATACGGTCATGCGCGCGCGGTCAACTTCACGGCGGAAGGGAAGGAGCTCGAGCTGCCGGCCCGCTCGGTGCTGATTGCGGCGGGCACGCAGCCGAACACGGTCCTTGCCCGCGAGGAGGGCGTGACGCTCGAGCTCGACGGCAAGTATTTCCTCGCCTGCGACGAGGCCGGCAACCCGGTGCGGCCCGAGCGGCACACTTCGAAGCCGGCCTCGCCGCAGGTGCTGCTGCACAAGTACGCCGACGGCCGCTTCATGAGCTTTTTCGGCGACCTGCATCCCTCTTACTTCGGCAACGTGGTGAAGGCGATGGGAAGCGCGAAGCAGGGTTACCCGATCGTCAGCCGCGTGCTCGCGGCCGCGCCGGCAGCCGCCGGCGATGGCGCGCAGTTCCTCGCCCGGCTCAATCGCGACCTGCGCGCGGTGGTCCACGAGGTGCGGCGCCTCACGCCCCGCATAGTCGAAGTGGTCCTGCGCGCTCCGATCGCCGCGCGTCGATTTCATCCGGGGCAGTTCTATCGCATGCAGAACTTCGAAGCGCTCGCGCTTCGCGTCCCCGGCACCACCCTCGCCATGGAAGGCCTGGCATTGACCGGGGCGTGGGTCGACAAGGAAAAAGGACTCATCTCCGTGATCGCGCTCGAGATGGGGGGCTCGGCCGACCTGCTTGCGTATCTCGAGCCGGGCGAGCCGGTGGTGCTGATGGGCCCGACCGGAACGCCGACGGAGATTCCGACCGACGAGACCGTGGTGCTGGCCGGCGGCGGACTGGGCAACGCGGTGCTTTTCTCGATCGGCCGCGCGCTGCGCGCGGCGGGGTCGCAGGTCATCTATTTTGCCGGCTATAAGGCGCTCGACGACCGCTACCGCGTGGACGACATCGAAGCTTCGTCCGACGTCGTCATCTGGTGCTGCGACGAGCCGCCTGGCTTTGCGCCGCGCAGGTCGCAGGATCGCGCTTTCGTCGGCAACATCGTGCAGGCCATGCAGGCCTACGCGACCGGCATGCTCGGCGCGCAGGCAATCCCGTTCCACGACGCCGATCGCGTGATAGCAATCGGNTCCGACCGCATGATGGCCGCCGTGGCGCTGGCCCGGCACGGCGCGCTCGCGCCCTACCTGAAGAAAGACCATGTGGCCATCGGCTCGATCAACTCGCCGATGCAATGCATGATGAAAGAGATCTGCGCACAGTGCCTTCAGCCACACCTCGATCCCGCCACCGGGAAGACCACCTACGTCTTCTCGTGCTTCAACCAGGACCAGCCGCTGGACCAAGTGGATTTTTCGGCGCTCGCCCAGCGCCTGGCGCAGAACGGTGTGCAGGAGAAGCTCACCGCGCTCTGGATCGGCCGCTGCCTGCGCGAGCTGCCGCCGCCGCGGCAGCGCAAGGCCGCCTAGGCCTTGACCGCGTATACAATAATTATATAAGATTTGTATATGACGCCCAAGACCAAGGCGAGGATCAGCACGTTCTCGGCCACGGCGCGCGACCTCGAGATGCTCGAGGTCGTCGCGCGCTATCACGGCCTGAACAAGAGTGCGACCATCGTCAGCCTCATCCGGCGCGAGTTCTGGCGCGCGTTCCCAGGCGGCACCGACAAGATCCGCCCCGACCGCGGGGCAAAGGTGGAGGCTCACAAATGAAGGCAGCGCTACTTGCTCTCCTGCTCGCCGCCAGCAACGCCTGGGCGCAGCCGATCAAGGTCGGCGAGCTGAATAGCTACAAGGTGTTCGCCGCCTTCCTCGAGCCGTACAAGAAGGGCTGGGAGCTCGCCGTGGAGGAGATCAACGCCAAGGGCGGCGTCAACGGACGCAAGCTCGAAGTCGTATCGCGCGACGACGGCGGCACGCCGGGAGATGCGGTGCGCGTGGCCGAAGAGCTGATCTCCCGCGAGCGGGCGGACGTGCTGATGGGGACCTTCGCCTCGAATGTCGGACTGGCAGTGGCCAACCTCGCGCAGCAGCGCAAGATCCTGTTCCTCGCCGCGGAGCCGCTGACCGACAAGATCGTCTGGGAGAACGGCAATCCCTATACGTTTCGCCTGCGGCCGTCGACTTACATGCAGGTTGCCATGCTGGTGCCCGAGGCGGCCAAGCTGAAGAAGAAGCGCTGGGCGATCGTCTACCCGAACTACGAATATGGCCAGTCGGCGACCGAGTCCTTCAAGCGCCTGTTGAAGGCCGCCCAGCCCGACGTCGAGTTCGTCGCCGAGCAGGCGCCGCCGCTCGGCAAGATCGACGCCGGCGCGGTGGCGCAGGCGTTGGCCGACGCAAAACCGGACGCGATCTTCAGCTCGCTTTTCGCCGCCGACCTGCAGAAGTTCGTGCGCGAGGGCAACACACGCGGCCTCTTCACTAACCGGGCCGTGTTCAACCTCCTCGGCGGCGAGCCGGAGTACCTCGATCCACTGAAGGACGAGACGCCGGAAGGCTGGTGGGTGACCGGCTACCCGTGGCAGGACATCCAGACGCCGGAGCACAAGCGGTTCCGGGATGCCTATCAGAAACGCTGGCACGACTATCCGCGCCAAGGCTCCGTGGTCGGCTACACCGCCCTGCATGCGATTGCCGAAGGCGTGCGCAAAGCGAAGACGCCGCAGGCGGACAAGCTCGCCGCAGCGCTGGCGGGACTGAAGATGGAAAGCCCGTTCGGATCGATCAGCTGGCGGGCGATCGACAACCAGTCGACCATGGGCGCGTACGTCGGCCAGCTGGCCAAAAAGGATGGCCGCGGCGTAATGGTGAACTGGCGCTACGCCGACGGCGCGCGCTTCCAGCCGAGCGACGAAGAAGTCAGGCGGCTGCGCAAGCAGTAAAGTCCGGGTCGCGTGAGTGCCGCCGCGATCCTGCTTCAGTTCCTGAACGGCCTCTCCGCGGCGAGCTCGCTCTTCCTACTCGCCGCCGGACTGTCGCTCATTTTTGGCGTCAGCCGCATCGTCAACTTCGCGCATGGCTCGCTCTACATGCTGGGCATGTACCTCGCCGTGTGGCTCGCGGGGAAGGCCGGCTACTGGCCGAGCGTGCTCGTCTCCGCGCTCGGCGTGGCGGGGGCCGCGGCGCTGATCGAAATGCTGGTGCTGCGCCGGCTCTATAAGGCGCCGGAGCTGCTGCAGCTCCTCGCCACCTTCGCCCTGGTGCTCCTCGTGCGCGATTTCGCCCTCTGGGCGTGGGGCCCGGAGGACATGCTCGGGCCGCGCGCCCCGGGCTTCCGCGGCGCCATCGAAATCGCCGGCTCGCGCTTTCCGACGTATGACCTCCTCCTCATAGCGCTCGGGCCGGCAGTTTTCGTCGTCCTTCATGTGCTCTTGACCCGCACGCGCTGGGGTACGCTGGTGCGCGCGGCCACCGAGGACCGCGAGATGGCGAGCGCCCTCGGCGTGAACCAGCGCTGGCTCTTCACCGGCGTCTTCGCCCTCGGCGGCCTGCTCGCCGGCCTCGGCGGCGCGCTCGCCGTTCCGCAGGAGCCGGCGAGCCTCGAGGTCGATCTCGCCACCATCTCGGACGCCTTCGTCGTGGTAGTGGTGGGCGGGCTCGGCTCGATACCGGGCGCATTCCTCGCGGCGCTGGTGATCGGCGAGGTGAAGGCTTTTTGCATCGGCCTCGGTTATTCGAAAGTCACGCTCGCGGTGGAATTCATCGTCATGGCGCTCGTGCTCGTAGCGCGCCCGTGGGGCCTGCTCGGCAAGCCCATGGCGCTCGTGCGCGGCGCGGCCGCCGTCGAGTCACCGCTCGGGCGGCTGGAGACCAAGACCGTCATCGCGGCGCTACCCATCGTTGCGGTCCTCGCGCTCGCGCCGCTGGCGAGCGGCCAGTACACGCTCGTCCTCCTGACCGACGTGCTGGTGTTCGCGCTCTTCGCGGCGAGCCTGCATTTCATGATGGGACCCGGCGGGCTCGTTTCGTTCGGCCACGCGGCGTACTTCGGCCTCGGCGCCTACGGCGCCGCGCTTCTGCTCTTGCGCGGCCACTGGCCGATGGAGGCCGCCCTGGTGGCCGCGCCGCTCTTCGCGCTGGCGGGAGCCGCGGTGTTCGGATGGTTCTCGGTGCGCCTGTCCGGCGTTTACCTTGCCATGCTCACGCTCGCCTTCGCCCAAATCTCCTGGTCGATCGCCTTCCAATGGGACCACCTGACCGGGGGGTCGAATGGCCTGATCGGCGTGTGGCCGTCCGCCTGGCTCGCGTCCAAGACCGCCTATTACTATCTGGCGCTTGCCGTCTGCGGCATCGGCATCGGCGCGCTGTGGAAGGTGCTCGATGCGCCGTTCGGCTACTCCCTGCGCGCGAGCCGCGATTCACCGCTGCGCGCCGAGGCGATCGGCATCGACGTGCGGCGCACGCGTTGGCTTGCGTTCATCGCCGCGGGCACTTTCGCGGGAGTGGCCGGCGCCGTCTATGCGTTCTCCAAGGGCTCGATCTCGCCCGAGACGCTTTCGGTGCCGCGCTCGGTGGACGCTCTCGTCATGGTGCTGCTCGGCGGCGTGCAGACGCTGACGGGCGCGGCCTGGGGCGCGGCGCTCTTTACCTGGCTGTCGGACGCGCTTTCGCGCGAGTTCGCCTATTGGCGCGCGGCGATTGGAGCGGTGATCCTGATTCTCGTGCTGGTCTTTCCGCACGGCGTCGCCGGCTACGCCAAGGAGCGCTTCGGCAGATGACAGCCCTTGCCGTGCGCGGATTATCGAAGCGTTATGGTGCGTTCCAGGCGTTACGCGACGTTTCCTTCGGCGTCTCCTCCGGCGAGCTGGTCGCGCTGATCGGGCCGAACGGCGCTGGCAAGACGACGTGCTTCAACGTGCTGAGCGGACAGCTCGCGCCGGATGCGGGCGAGGTGCACCTCGACGGCCGCCCGATCGGCCGCCGCCCGCCGCGCGAGATTGGGCGGCTCGGCGTCGGCCGCACGTTCCAGATCACCGCCACCTTCGGCTCGATGAGCGTACGCGAGAACGTGCAGGTCGCCCTCGCCTCGCACCATCGAGTGCAATATTCGGTCGTTGGCTCGCTCGGCGCGCGCTATGTGCCAGATGCGGATGCGCTGCTCGCCCGCGTCGGTATGCTGGAGCAGGCGGGGCGCGCGTGCGCCCTTCTTGCCTATGGCGACCTGAAGCGTGTCGAGCTCGCCGTCGCGCTCGCCAACTCACCGCGCCTGCTCCTCATGGATGAGCCCACCGCCGGTATGGCGCCCGAGGAGCGCGGCGAGCTGATGTCGCTCGCCGCCAGCCTCGCCAAGAGCGAAGGCATTGCCGTTCTCTTCACCGAGCACGACATGGACGTGGTCTTCGGCCACGCCGATCGAGTGATCGTGCTTCACTCCGGGGAAATCATTGCCAGCGGCCGCCCGGACGAAATCCGCGACGACCCCCGCGTGCAGGAGGTTTACCTTGGCGTTGCTTGAGGTGAGCGAGCTGCACGCTGGGTATGGCCGTGCGCAGGTGCTCTTCGACGTCACCCTGGAGCTCTCCGCCGGCGAAGTAGTGATGCTCACCGGGCGCAACGGGGCTGGAAAATCCACTACGCTCAAGGCGATCATGGGACTGGTCGAGCGCAGCGGCAACGTACGCTGCAATGGCAGCCGCATCGACCAGTTGGAGCCGTTCGAGATCGCGCGTCTGGGCATCGGTTATGTGCCGGAGGACCGCCGCGTGTTTTCCGAGCTCACGGTGGCCGAGAATCTCGAGGTCGGACGCCGCGCGCCGCGGACCGAGCTGCCGCGGTGGGATGAAAGCCGCGTCTTCACGCTGTTTCCGAACCTCGCCGGCCTGCGCGAGCGCCGCGCCGCCGAGATGTCCGGCGGCGAGCAGAAAATGCTGGCCATCGCTCGTACCCTGATGGGAAACCCGCTGGCCATCCTGCTAGACGAGCCTTCCGAGGGCCTAGCCCCCCTCGTGGTGCGACAGATGTCCGAGGCGATCGCACAGCTCAAGCGCGCCGGCCTCGCCGTTCTCGTCTGCGAGCAGAATGCGCAGTTCGCCGAGCGTCTCGTAGACCGCAGCTACCGCATCGAAAAAGGACGGATCAAGCCTTCATGACGCCCCGCGGCCTGCTCCTTATCACGCCGGAACCATATGGGGCTTGAGCGCTTTGCCTGGCTGTCGGTCGCCGCGGCGCTCGCCACGATCGTCCTCAAGACGCTTGCCTGGTGGCTCACCGACTCCGTCGGGCTGCTGTCCGATGCACTCGAATCGCTAGTCAACCTGGCAGCGGCGCTGCTAGCGCTGTCGATGCTCCGCCTCGCTGCCTCGCCGCCCGACGCGGAGCATCAGTACGGCTTTTCCAAGGCGGAATATTTCTCCGCCGGGATAGAAGGCGCGCTGATCGTCCTCGCCGCGGCCGGCATCATCTGGACCGCGATTCCGCGCGTGATGTCGCCCCGGCCGCTCGACATGCCGCTCGCGGGCTTGAGCCTCACCGTCGTCGCCTCGGCGATCAATCTCGCCGTCGCGCTGATCCTCATTCGCAAGGGGCGAGAGCATCACAGCATCACGCTGGAAGCCGACGGCCGCCACCTGATGACCGACGTGTGGACCTCGGCTGGTGTCATTGCCGGCGTCGCGCTCGTCTATGTCACCGGCTGGCTGGTGCTCGATCCACTGGTCGCATTCGCCGTCTCGCTGCACATCCTGTGGGCCGGCTTCGGCCTCGTGCGGCGCTCGGTGCGCGGACTGCTGGATTCGGCGATCTCGCCCGAGGAGCAGAACGAGGTGACGAAGCTCTTCAAGGAATACTCGCGCCGCTACGGCGTCTCGTTCCACGCCCTGCGCACACGGCAGGCCGGCGCGCGACGCTTCGTCTCGTTCCACCTCCTGGTGCCCGATGCATGGTCGGTGGCACAAGCGCACCAACTCTCCGAGGAACTCGAGGCGCGGATCCGCTCAATGGTGCCAAACGCGGGTGTCTTCACGCATATCGAGCCGATCTCCGATCCAGCTTCGTACAACGACGAGGGCTTGGACCGTTGAAGCTGGCGGACGTGATCCGGCCCGGCGATGCGCTCATCTGGGGGCAAGCCTGCGCCGAGCCGCAAACGCTGGTCGAGATGCTGATCGCCGAGCGCGCCTCGCTCTCGGGCTGCCGA
>C688J18823_10002121_pt1 | contig 12400 bp, 12 predicted proteins | sample HopSoiMetagenom1_FD_18823 | JGI IMG/M metagenome (IMG submission 18823) | reverse complement strand
TGCTGGGCCCGCTCAACGGTGGGTGGCAGGTGGCCACTACCACGCTGAGTCACGAACGGGCCGGAGCTGCGCGCCTGTACGCGCAGCTAGAGGTGCAATTGCAAGATCTGGTGGCCGACCTGGCCGAGCGTGAGGTCGACGGAAGGCCCGTCCTCGATGACGCCGCGACGTTGCGCCGCCTTGGCGAGGTGGCGGTGCGCATCAAGTACCTGGAGGTGCTCTGCCAGCGGTCGATCTCCGCGACGCTGCACGGCGGCGACGCGCTGGGCTCGGCCAGCCTGGCCAAGAGCGTGTGGGCCGAGATCGGCCAGGAACTCGCCGCCTTGGCCTACGACGTCCTCGGCCCACTCGACGGACATCGACGGTGGACGGAGTATCGACTGACGTCGCGCTCGCTGACCATCGCGGGTGGCACGACTCAGATCAACAAGAGCGTCACGGCGACGCGAGTGCTTGGGCTCCCGCGCCCATGAATCTTGAGCTCACCGACGAACAGCTGGCCCTGCGTGACACCGTGCGCCGCTATCTGGCTGAAAAGGCGAGCCTCCCAACACATGTTAGGCCGATGATGGATGACCCGACCGGTACGACGGATGAGGTGTGGGGTGGATTGGCGGCCCTGGGCGCCACCGGTGTGCTGGTACCGCAGGAGTATGGCGGCTCGGGCATGACGATGGTCGATGCCGGCGTTGTGGCCGAGGAACTCGGTGCCGCGCTGCACCCGGGGCCGTGGCTGTCGAGCGCAGTCGCCGCGACGCGGGCGCTGACTCGGATGTCCACCGGCGCGACTGCCGCCTCGCTGTTGACCGGTATCGCCGACGGTTCCACGATGGCCACGGTCGGTCCGCTGAGTGGTCCACGTCCTGTCGTCGAGAACGGAGTGGTCCGCGGCGCGATCTCGGCACTTCCGGATGCGGCCGCGGCCGACGTCGTGCTGGTGCTGGCCGAGGACCGCGGCGGTACCGGACTCTTCGCCGTCGATGCGACGTCGGACCGTGTCTCGGTGACGGAGCGGGCGCATGTGGATCCGACGCGCAAGTTGTTCGAGGTTGGATTCGACGATTCGCCTGCGCAGCGGCTGGCTTCCCCGTCGGCGGATGATCTTCAGGGCCTCGTGGACGACGTGCTGATCGCCTACGCGGCCGACGCGCTGGGCGCCGCGACAGCGGTGATGAACCTTGCGGTCGAATACGCCAAGGTGCGACGGCAGTTCGACCAGCCCATCGGAAGCTTTCAGGCGGTCCAGCACCTCTGCGTCGACATGTACGAGACCGTCGAACTCGCGCGCAGCGGGGTGCTGCACGCGCTATGGGCGGCCGACGCCGCCCAACCCGCCGAGCGCCACCTGGCCGCCGTGCGCGCCAAGGCATACGCGGGGCAATTGGCGACCGTCGCCGACACTGCGATCCAGGTGTTCGGCGGCGTCGGCTACACCTGGGAGCACGACGCTCACCTGTATCTCAAGCGCCTGCTCGGCTGGAGCGCCTTCCTCGGCGGCTCCGACAAGTACCTGCAAGAAGTCGGAAAGGCTTTGCAATGACACAAGTGTTGCGCGGAGTGCGCGTCGTCGAGTTGGCTTCGTGGACATATGTGCCGTCGGCCGGTGCGGCGCTTGCGGATTGGGGCGCGGACGTCATCAAGGTCGAGGATGTGAAGGGCGGTGATCCCGGTCGCGCGCTCGTGATCGGAGGCTTTACCCGGCAGAACGCCCGGGCCGATGTCGACTTCATCCTGGAGATTGGAAACCGTGGCAAGCGCAGCATTGCGATCGACATCAAGTCCGACACCGGCCGCGAGTACCTCGCTCGCCTACTGGCCACCGCGGACGTGTTCCTGACCAACTGGCTGCCTGCCGCGTTGGAACGGGCGGGGCTGACGGTCGACGAGATACGCGCCTTCAACCCGAACATCATCATCGCCCGCGGCACCGGCACAGGAGTACGTGGGCCCGACGCCAACAAGGGCGGATTCGACGCCGCGACATATCTTTCCCGCGGTGGAGTCGCATACACAATGACGCCGTTCGGCACCGAGACTCCTGCAGTCCAGGGTCCCGGTTTCGGCGATCTGCAGGGTGGCATCACATTGGCCGGCGGCGTGTGCGCCGCGCTGTTTCATCGCGAACGCACCGCAGAGCCGTCCGTCGTCGATTCGTCACTGCTGGCTCAGGCGATGTGGTCCATCGCGCCGTCGATTTCAGTGGCCGACCTGTTCGACATCGACGGCATTCCCGGCGCGCCGCCGGGTTTGGCGATCAACCCACTGGTCAATCGCTATAAGACGCGCGACAACAGGTGGATCCAGTTGGTGTTCCTGCAGCCCGATCGCTTCTGGACCGGGTTCTGTGAGCGGATCGGCCTGCCGGAGCTCGCGACCGACGAACGGTTCGTGCCGTCGAGCAATCTGATCGCCAACGCCGCCGAGGCATGTGCGCTCGTCGGTGAGGCGATCGCGGGCCAGGACCTCGACCATTGGCGCAAGGCGCTTGCGGACGAGCCGGGCGTGTGGGCGGCGCTGGCGACGCCGAAGGAAACCTTGAACGATCCTCAGGTTGAGCCGAACGGCTACACCATCGCCAACGTGGACGACCAAGGTAACACGTACCAGATCGTCGCGGCACCAGTGCAATTCGACGAAACCGCTCCGCCGCCTGCGCGGGCACCCGAGCATGGACAGCACACCGAGGAAATTCTGTTGGAGCTCGGCCTCGACTGGGACGACATGTCCGCAGCCAAGGACAGCGGCGCGATTCTGTAGGAGATAACCATGGAACGGCGCACCCTCGAATCCGTCATCTATGAGCGCGAGCCACCGATTGCGCGGATCATCCTCAACCGCGCCGACAGGGCCAACACCAAGGACGCGCAACTGGTGCAGGAAATCGACGCCTGCCTGCACGAGGCCGACCGCGACAAGGAGATCAAGGTCGTGATCCTCAAGGCCAACGGGAAGGGCTTCTGCGGCGGACACGTGGCCCGCTGGGGTCCCGATGAGAATCCGTATCCGGACTTCGGTGACACCTTCGAGGATCTTTACAAGGGCACCGCCGACCTGTTTCTGTGGCCGACGCTGTATCTGTGGGAGTTCCCCAAGCCGACGATCTCCCAAATCCATGGCTATTGCATGGGCGGCGGTATCTACCTGGGCCTGCTGACGGACTTCTGTGTCGCGTCGGAGGACGCATACTTCCAGATGCCGCTGGCGCAGAGCCTCGGTGAGCCCGGCGGGCACACGATGATCGAGCCGTGGCTGCTGATGAACTGGCATCGCACCATGGACTGGTTGCTTTTGGCGCCAACACTTTCCGCGCGCGAAGCGCTGGACTGGGGGCTGCTCAACAAGGTGGTGCCGCGCGAGGACCTCGAGGAAACCGTCGAGGAGATGGCACGCAAGATCGGACAGATCCCGTTGACCACGCTGATGGCGGTGAAGAACAACGTCAAGCGCGCCTGGGAGCTGATGGGGATGCGCGTTCATCTGCAGGTGAGCCACATCCTGACGAACATGGTCGGCGCTGCGTCCGACGTTCAGGCCCGACGGGCAGAATTGATGCAGTCCGGTTTGAAGCCACGCGATTTCGTCGACCGCGACGAGGCGTAACTGCTCACCCAATGCACGGTTGTACAGAAACGTCGAGTAGACGCGCAAACAACCGTGCAGTCGGCGGTCAGCGCCGTCCGGCGGCGTGGCGGGCCGCGACGTAGCCGAACACCATCGTGCTCGCGATGCTCGCGCCTGCACCCGGATACGTTCGGCCCATCACCGTGGCGGTCGTGTTACCCGTCGCATAAAGTCCGTCGATAACCTGGTCCTGCTCGTCGAGGACCTGCGCGTGCTCGTTGGTGATCACGCCTCCACATGTCCCGACATCAGCGGGAAGGACCCGTGTCGCGTAGTACGGCGCGCGATCGAGCGGTCCGATCGCGGCATTCGGCCGATATCCCGGGTCGCCCAGGCAGTCGTTGTAGGCCGACTGGCCGCGTCCGAAGTCCGGGTCGAGGCCCTTGGCAGCGAAATCGTTGAACCGCTGGATCGTATGCGCTAATTCACCTGGGGGAACGTCGATTTGGCGTGCGAGGTCGCCGATGGTGTCACCACGTACAACGGCGCCCCGCTCGATCAGCGCTTCGGGCATGCGTCGCTTCTTCAGCGGGTTGGCGCCCGAAACGTACCTGCTGACGTAGCCCTCGTCGAAGATCATCCAGCAAGGCACCGCCTTGTTGGCGTACATCGCCTTGCCGACCTCGACGTAGGAGTTGGACTCGTTGCAGAACCGCCGACCGGTCGAATCGATGTAGATGGCCCCCGGGCGCTGCCGCCCCGAGCCGAGCGACTTGGCGGCCGGGCCGCCGTCGGCGATGAAAACCGATGGCAGCCACCAGGCTTCGTCCAAGAGGTCGGTTTTTGCACCCAAACGCATCGCCGCCTGTAGCACCTCACCGGTATCGCCCGCATTCGCGATCGACCACTTCCCCTCATTGGGCTGATCGCCGCTGTAGCGGCGCCGCATGTCGGCGTTGTGGCCGAAACCGCCGGCCGCGAGCAGCACTCCCCTTCGCGCCTCGATCGAAAGCGTTGCACCGTCACGCTTGACGCGGGCGCCGACGACCCGACCGTCCTCGACGATGAGGTCTTCCATCGTGGTGTTCGTCCACAGCGGAGGCCGGCCGTCGGCGAGGCCGATCAGGGACTTCAGCATCTGCGCGATCAATGATGCACCGTTGGTGAGCATTTCGCGGCGCCGGATACGCGCGGCCATGGTGCGCGCGAACACATGCATGGCGACAGCAAACGCCCGCGGCGCGCGGTTGAAGTACTGCACAGAGCGCAGCTCGTTGGTCAACACGACGAACCCGAAATTCTTGGCCATCGACGGCTGGACCTTGTCACTCCAGCTTCCGAGCTCGGCGGCGTCGAACGGGATTCCTTCGACACCACGGCCGGCGGTGTTGCCGCCTTTGTGATTCGGGTAGTAGTCGCTCCAGCCGGGACAGCGGACGAGCCGAACGCCCTTACGCAGCAGGAAGGTGATCATGTCGGAGCCCGACGTGAGGAAGACCTCGCGACGCGCCGGCGACGACGCGGCGCCGATGTCGCCGACGACATCGGCAAGGTAGGCGAGGCCGTCTTCATGTGAATCCGGGATGCCATCGCGGCGCATCAACGGGTTGTTGGGCAGCCAGACCATGCCTCCCGAGAGCCCCGTGGACCCTCCTACAAGGGCCTGTTTCTCGACTACCAGTGGCTCGAGTCCGGCATCGAGCGTCGCGAGCGCTGCCACCATTCCGCCCCCGCCGCTGCCCACGATCAGCAGGTCGACGGACTTGTCCCAGTCGGTCATCGGACCTCAAACCTGATGCGGTCGGACAGCCCCAGGTCGGCGACGGGCACGTCGATGGTGGTGTTCGTCCGCTGGATTGCCTCTACCAGCCGCTGGTGGGGCAGGCCGGCCAGGAAGCCGTCCACCACGCGCTCGAAGTTCGAGATCAGCCCTTCGATTTGTGTCGATAACCGCATGAAGTCGAATCCCTTGGCGTGCAGACCTTTTTGCTGACGCGGCAGGTTGGAGAAGTCCTGGGCCGGGATCGTCGGCCAGCTCGGGTCGTCGGGAGCCAGCGGCTCGGGCGGGGTGGGTTTCCCTGGTGAGCGGTCGCCCGGATAGCGGGTGAGCGACCAGATCTCGAACAGTGTTTCCTCGGGTCCCAGGGGGCGGATCCGGTAGGACGACGCGCTGCTGTAGGTGGGCAGCATGAAGTAGTGCGGGAAGCAGAAGCCGATCGGGTCGATGACGCCGCGACGATCCAGATCGTTCAGGTCGGGAAAGTCGCAGCCGCGGGCCCGGTGCCACTGCGTGACCGCGTCGTTGACCGCACCGCGCCAGCCCGCCATCGCCTGCGCCGGGTCGTCCGGAAGCGACATGTTCTGCAGACCCTCGGCAATCCGCACGTCGTTCTCGTGCGTCATCCCTCCCATGCCGGAGCCAAGCGTCCGCATGAAGTGCAGGCTTGTCTCGATGACGGGGTGCACGGACGGGTCCGGGGTGTGCGACGACGGCAGCAGCTGCGGGTGGGTCTGCGGGACGTGGTAGCCCTCCATGAACGCTTCGGTCGCCAGCTTCCAGTTCACCGGGAGCAGGCACGACTTCCACCACTCGGTGCGCAGCGCGCCGACCTTCCATTCATCGTGCTTGGACGCGAACGGCTCGATGCACTCGCGCAACGGCGGTGCACTGTCGTCGAGGTTGATCCACGCGCACCCGCCCCATAGCTCACACCGAACCGGGACGAGGCCGAGATCGTCGGCGCCCAGGTTGCTTTCGTCGAACACCTCGGGCCGCAACACGAACGTGTTGGCACCATCGAGTCCCCAGCACCACCCATGGAACGGGCATACAAAACTGCGACGGGACCCGCAGCCCTCCACGATCTTCATCCCTCGATGGCGACAGGAGTTGTAGAAGGCCCGAACGTTGTCGCCGTCCAGCCGGACGACGATGACCGACTGGTCGAGGATCTCGTACTCCACGAAGTCCCCGCGCGCGGGAATCTCTTCGAGCCGGCACGCCATCTGCCACACCCTGGGCCAGAACAACTCTGCCTCAAGGGCATAGAACTCTTCGTCGTAGTAGCGCTGTTTCGGGATCCGGTCCACAGCCTGGACCGCCCAGGGAACGGGAAGCGGTGTCCAGTTCACTTCGGTCAATTGGCTCACCCTCTGCCTCGGCGTTGGGAATCACGATTGGCGAGCGATTTCGTATCTTAGCAAAAATAGCAAGTTCGGCTGGAGCGTCTTTCAAGCGAATACTGGAGCNATGGACAACTGGATCGACGAGCTTGCGCGCGGCCTCGGCGAGGCACCCCTGACCTCCAACGAGATGACCGAGCTACTCGACGCGGCCGGCGATGTCGCGCATCGGGTGGAACGCAAGATGACTCCGCTCTCCACGTTCGTGGTCGGCTGCGCCGTCGGGCGCAAGCTCGCAAGCGGGGCGGAGCGCATCGAGGCGCTCAGCGAGGCGTTGAGGGAACTCGAGTCACGGCTCCCGCCGAAGGCGCCGGAGAGCTAAGCAGCGGGCGGGATGATGGAGGGCGGCACTCGTTGGCCACCGGCTCCCACCAGCCGTTTCCACAGGTAGCTGGCTAGTCGCCCTTGTAATTCTCGATTCCGTTCATCCAGTCGGGTTCGCCCGCGTCGCCGGACGCCATCAGCGCCCACATCCCGACACCCTGATCGTGGCCGGAAGCCATTACGAAGCCCAACTCCCGATGCGTTTCGTCCTGGCCGGGCCGGATAACCACCTCGACGATCTTGTTGGCGCGCCCTTCCGCGGTGACACCCGCGAATGCTCCCTGGGTGTAGACCGCACTCTCGTGAACGACGATGTTGTCCGACTTCGGGGCCGGGGAGTACACGCAGGACAGCAGGTTCTCCCCTTCATCGGTGGGCGCCAGCTTCTCGGCGTAGTTCACCACGGCGAGCTGACTGTTGACGATCGCCTGCCCGGTCGCCTCCGGATCATCAAGCGGTGCATAGGAGATCGGTGGCTTCGAGTGCGATGTACCCGCGTCAGTGAGAGCGGTACGCCACTTGTCCCGCCACTCGTCGAAGTGTTGTTCGATATGCGGCACACACCGATCGACTCGGTCCGAGTAGCTCAACTTCATGAATTCCGAGTGACTGGAATCGATGGTGATCGGGGGCGGGCTGGGGTGATAGAAGAAGTTCATGATGAGCGAGGTGCCGCCGACGATCGCTCCGATGATCGCAATGGCTGTGGTCGCCCACCAGTGGGTGCGGCCGGGATTCCAGTCCGCTACCAGGTGATGTTATGCCGGGACCGCTCCCCGGATCAGGGAAACCACGCCGCAAGGGCGGACGGGTCGACTCCGTAGCGGTTGTTGGGCGGTCGCCCAACGGTTAGTCTGCCTTCATGATTCCGCGACCCGCTGACGAGCGGTCGAAGGTTGGCCGGGAGGCGACGCGGGAGGCGCTGATCGATGCGACCGCCCAAATCATCCTCGAAGAAGGGTATGCAGCGGCGACGTCGCGGCGGGTGGCGGCCCAAGCCGGCGTCAAGCCGGCGCTCGTGCACTACTACTTCCCCAGCATGGACGATTTGTTCGTCGCCGTGCTGCGCGACAAGGCCGAGTCGAACCTCCAGCGCCAGCGCCAGGCGATGGCCGAGTCCGAACCACTGCATGCGTTGTGGCAGCTCAGCGGCGCGCAAGACGCGCAGTTGTTCACAGAGTTCCTTGCGATGGCCAACCACCGCAAGGCCATCCGCAGCGAAATCGTTTCATACGCAATGCGTTTCCGCGATATCGAAGAGGGCGCGATGACGCTGGCGCTCAAGGCCCGCGGCATCGACCTCGAGTCTTTTCCCCCCGTGGTCATGTCGATGATCATGGGCAGCCTGGCCCGCATGGTGCTGCACGAGCAGGGACTCGGCATCACGCGCGGGCACGACGAAGCGAGGGCGTTCATCGCCCAGTGCCTCGATCGATTCGAAATGCCCTCGTGGGACCCCCAGCAGCCAGCACCTGGGCAGCCGCCCAGTGACCCAGATCGCTCCGGCGATTCGGAGGTGACCAGCAACACAATGGCTTGAGGTAATCGGTTTCGCCTGAGAAGTTATATCGGCTAAGTTAAGGCCTCGATCGGCCTGCGGCAGGCACTAGAAGAGGGCATATATATGGGCACCGAACGTCGGGAGCGAATGGTCTGATGTTGCGTCTTGCCAAGCGCATTTGGGTACCGCTGGTCATCGTGCTGGTGGTGGTCTTAGCGGCGTTCGTCGTGGACCGCTTCCGCGGATTCTTCGGCCACACCGTGCTCACCAAGCCGGGCGCGGGCCTGGTCAATGACCCCGAGCCGTTCAACCCCAAAGTCGTGAAGTACGAGATCTTCGGCACCGGGACTGTGGCGACCATCAACTACCTCGACCTCGACGCGCAGCCGCAGAAGGCCGAGAACACGTCGCTGCCGTGGTCGCTCACCCTCACCACGACCGCGCCCGCCGCCAGCCCGAACATCATTGCGCAGAGCGACGGCAGCAGCATCACCTGCAGGATCACCGTCGATGACGTAGTTAAAGACGAGAGGACCGTCGACGGCGTGAACGCCCAGACCTTTTGCTTGGTGAAGTCCGCATGAGCAACACACATGTCGGCGCACACCCGATGATTCCGCGATTCATTCGCCTCTTCTCGGTGCCGATCCTGCTGGGCTGGCTGGCGCTCGTCGTCATCGTGAACGTCGTCGCGCCTCAGCTGGAAAAGGTGGGCGAGGCGCACGCGGTGTCGTTGGCTCCCGACGACGCACCGTCGCTCCAGGCGATGGAGCGCATCGGTAAGACGTTCCAGGAGTTCGACTCCAACAGCTCGGCGATGATCGTGCTGGAAGGCGACCAGCCTCTCGGCGACGCTGCGCACAAGTATTACGACGGCCTCATCGACAAGCTCGAAGCCGACAAGAAGCATGTCGAACACATCCAGGACTTCTGGGGTGATCCGCTGACCGCCTCGGGCGCGCAGAGCGCCGACGGTAAGGCCGCCTACGTGCAGGCCTACCTGGCAGGCAACCAGGGCGAAAGCCTGGCCAACGAGTCTGTGCAATCGGTCCGTGACATCGTGGCGAACGCACCGCCGCCACCGGGCATCAAGGCATATGTCACCGGTCCGGCACCGCTCACCAACGACCAGCACCACGCGGGCGACAAGAGCATCAAGCTGATCACTGGCATCACCATCTGCGTGATCTTCGTGATGCTGCTGTTCGTCTACCGATCGATTGTCACCGTGCTGCTGGTGCTGGTGATGATGTTCATCGAGCTGGCCGCTGCCCGGGGAATCGTTGCCGCACTTGGCTATTACGACCTGATCGGGCTGTCGACGTTCGCCGTCAACCTGCTCACGACACTGGCGATAGCGGCGGGAACGGACTACGCGATCTTCCTCGTCGGCCGCTATCACGAGGCGCGCGAGAACGGCGAGGACCGCGAAACCGCCTTCTACACGATGTATCACGGCACCGCCCACGTCATTCTGGGGTCGGGTCTGACCATTGCCGGTGCCACATTCTGTCTGCACTTCACGCGGCTGCCCTACTTCTCAACGCTGGGCATTCCGTTGGCGATCGGCATGCTCGTCGCTGTCGCGGCGGCACTGACCATGGCGCCCGCCTTGCTGACAATTTGCAGTCGGTTCGGCCTGTTCGATCCGAAGCGGGCGATGAAGACTCGCGGGTGGCGCCGGATCGGCGCGGCCGTGGTGCGTTGGCCGGGGCCGATCCTCGCCGCGTCGGTGGCTCTCGCGCTGGTCGGTCTGCTCGCGCTTCCGTCGTACAAGCCGAGCTACAACGACCGCGATTACCTGCCCAAGGACATCCCGGCCAATCAGGGCTACGCGGCGGCCGACCGGCATTTCCCGCAGGCCCGGATGAACCCGGAGATGCTGCTGGTCGAGACCGACCATGATGTCCGCAATTCAGCGGACATGCTGGTGGTCGACCGAATCGCCAAGGGCATCTTTCACATTCCTGGCATCGGCAGGGTGCAGTCCATCACCCGACCGCAGGGCACGCCGATCGAGCACACGTCGATCCCGTTTCCTGATCAGCATGCAGGGCACCAGCAACCAGATGAACCAGGACTACATGCAGAATGTCATGGCCAACATGCTGAAGCAGGTCAACGACATGCAGACCACCATCAACTCGATGGAGAAAATGCAAGCCATCACGGTGCAGATGGCCGCCACCACGCACAGCATGGTCACCAAGATGAAGGGCATGACTGTCGACATCGAGGAATTGCGCGACAATATCTCCAATTTCGACGACTTCTTCCGTCCCCTGCGCAATTACTTCTATTGGGAACCGCACTGCTACGACATCCCCATCTGCTGGTCGATCAGATCGGTTTTCGACACGCTTGACGGCATCGACACGATGACCGATGACATCAAGAACCTCATGCCCGACATGGAGCGCCTTGATGCGCTCATGCCGCAGATGGTCGCGTTGATGCCGTCGATGATCGACACGATGAAGAGCATGCAGACCATCACGCAGACGATGTACCAGAGTCAGAAGAGCCAGCAGGACCAGATGCAGGCCATGCAGGAGAATCAGGGCGCGATGGGCCAGGCGTTCGATGCGTCGAAGAACGACGATTCGTTCTACTTGCCACCCGAGGTATTCGACAATCCGGATTTCAAGCGCGGCATGAAGATGTTCGTCTCGCCGGATGGCCATGCGGTGCGGTTCATCATTTCCCACGAAGGTGATCCCGCGACCGCTGAAGGCATTAAGCTGATCCCGCAGATCAAGAACGCAGCATTCGAGGCCATCAAGGGCACGCCGTTGGAGGGCTCGAGGATCTATATGGCGGGCACCGCGTCCACCTACAAAGACATGCAGGAGGGTTCGAACTGGGATCTTCTGATCGCCGGAATAGCTTCGCTTTGCTTGATTTTCATCATCATGCTATTGCTAACTCGAGCGGTGATCGCTTCGGCGGTCATCGTCGGGACGGTATTGCTCTCCCTAGGCACGTCGTTCGGATTATCCGTGCTGATTTGGCAGCACATCCTGGGCATCCAGCTGCACTGGATGATCATTGCGATGTCGGTGATCATCCTGCTGGCGGTGGGATCCGACTACAACCTGTTGTTGGTATCCAGGTTCAAAGAGGAAATACACGCCGGAATCAAGACCGGGATCATCAGGTCCATGGCCGGCACCGGTGCGGTGGTGACGTCTGCCGGTTTGGTGTTCGCGTTTACCATGATGTCGATGGTGGTCAGCGACCTCATCGTGGTCGGCCAGGTCGGCACCACAATCGGTCTCGGCTTGTTGTTCGACACCCTCGTGATCCGTTCGTTCATGACACCATCGATAGCAGCGATGATGGGCCGCTGGTTCTGGTGGCCGCAGAACGTGCGAACCCGGCCGAAACCTGTGCCATGGCCGACACCGCCGCGGCACTCGGCCGAGACTCCGGTCAGCGTCGGTACCGGCGCTGATGAAAACCCAACGGGCCCAATCAGATAGGTATGTGATGAAGGGATTACGTCTGGCTTCGATCGCCGCCGCGGCGATTGCGCCTGCCTTGATGTTTGCCGCACCGGCGCACGCCGACCCCGATACGGATTTCGCCAACGAACTCCACACCTATGGCATCTACGGCCAGAAGGACTACAACGCGTGGATCGGCAAGATCGCCTGTAAGCGGCTCTACAACGCCGTCGACCAGGATGCCGACAAGTCGGCGAAGTTCGTCTTCGTTCAACTGCCGAAGGGCAGCACCACGGAGCAGGCGTGGCAGTTCCTCGCTGCAGCGCTGCGCACCTACTGCCCCGACAAGCTGCCGGTCCTCGAAGCCGCCGCACGACAGTAAGGA
>C688J18823_10002120_pt1 | contig 12405 bp, 8 predicted proteins | sample HopSoiMetagenom1_FD_18823 | JGI IMG/M metagenome (IMG submission 18823) | reverse complement strand
CCATGTTCATCGTTGTCGAACAGCAGCCACATGCGAAAAGCTGCGCTTCTCTGGTGTTGGACTTTACCGCACAGCAGGCATCATGGCGCGAAGCTGCGCAAGAAGCAGAAGGGATTGTTGGCACAAATTCCGACAGCCGTATCGAAGACGCTGAGGCACGTTCTATGGTCTCTCGCATTCCGACCGACGGCGTCGCATTTCGTGTGACGTCGCAAGGAGTAGCAATACCGTTTGACAAACCGATGGCATCGTCTTTTGAAACGCCGCAACGCTGGATCAGCCCGCGTGCGCGCCTGCTCAACACTGTTCATGTGCATTTGCAGGTGACGCGATCGCGAATGGTACAAAAGTTTCCAGTAAAAGCATCCAGACCGCTAAGCATGTTGATTCATCACGGAGACACTGAGACACGGAGTAACGCAATTTAGAAGGGAAAGGGTTTTACGTTTAGCAGAATTACGTTTACCTAAAAATTAATGTATGGCTTCTTTCTTTGTACTTCTCTGTGTCTCCGTTTCTCCGTGGTGAAGCTCACTTTTGCCTATGTTTTTTGCCTGCATCTACGTTCCCGAATTTCCTGTGCAAGCCATCGCGCGCACAACTCCTGAATTGCGAGAGCAAGCAGTGGCTGTGCTCGACGGGACTCCACCAATGCTCACGGTTATTGCTGCCAATGCGCGCGCGAGAGAATCCGGAATCGATGTTGGCATGACAAAGCTTCAGGCTGAAGCATGCCCAAATGTGCGTTTACGTCGACGCTCACTTATCGAAGAAGCCGCCGCCAACGCTGCGCTGCTCGACGGTGCCTATGCTTTCTCTCCACGAGTGGAAAACACGAATGGATGCGGCCTGTATTCCAAGAAATGGGGCGATACCGTCATTCTTGATATCTCCGGTCTTGATCGCCTTTTCGGTTCTCCGGCAAGGATCGCACGCGACCTGACTTCGCGCGTTGCCAAAATGGGTCTCCAGGCCAATGTTGCCGTCGGTTGCAATGCCGATGCGGCCATGCATGCCGCGCGCGGTTTTTCGGGCGTGACCATACTTGCTCCTGGTATGGCGGCCACGCGACTGGGTACTCTGCCCGTTTTTTTGCTGGAGCCCTCGGAAGACATGCTCGAGACACTTGAGCGCTGGGGCATTCGCGATTTCCGCGGACTCGCCGCGTTGCCAGAAGTCGCGCTTAGCGAGCGACTCGGACAGGAAGGTCTGCGTCTTCAGAAGCTCGCGCAAGGACGCACTGAACGCACGCTTGTCCCCGCAGAGCCTGCGATCAAGATCGAAGAAGGCATCGAGCTTGAAGATGCAATCGAGTTGCTGGAGCCGCTGGCATTCGTGATGAATCGGCTGCTCGAGCAGATCTGCGCGCGTCTCGCATCACGCGCGCTGGCTGCTACTGAACTGCGGCTTACGCTGGAACTGACCGGCCATGAAGATCAATCCACAGAAGAACAGGAGCAGAGCAAGCGCACGTATCAGCGTAGCTTGCGGTTCCCTGTTCCTATGCAGGATAGCCGGACATTTCTGAAGCTGCTGCAACTTGATTTAGCAGCGCATCCTCCAGACGGGCCCATAAAGAAGATCTGCATTGCAGCCGAACCAGCGCCTCCCCGGTTTGCGCAATCGGGATTATTTCTTCCTCGCGGACCAGCACCGGAGCGCCTCGAACTCACACTCGCGCGCATTCGCGGCGTCGTCGGTGACGATCGCGTAGGCTCCGCGGAACTGCTCGACTCCCATGCTCCCGAGGCATTTCGCATGCGTGCGTTTCAGCCGTACACGGCTACTCCCAGAAATAAAAGTAAAGAGACGCGAAGCCCGCGGGCAGCGGTACGCATATTTCGTCCACCGCTCCAAGCCAAGGTCCGGCTAACAAACGGAGTGCCCGGACGCGTATTTCTTCACGGCCAAGCACATCACGTAACCGCTGCCGCAGGTCCATGGCGAAATAGCGGCGGATGGTGGACCCAACAAGCTTGGACGCGCGACGAATGGGACCTCGAGCTCCGAGCAGAGCAATCTGCGCCGATGCTGGTGCGGGCATACCGTGATTTAAGCTTCCGCGAAATGGTATGTGGAATCGAGTTTTGATTAATCCAATAGCACAAGATTTCGCAATTGCTAATTTCGTAATCGGGTAATTGAAGAGAGCATGTTGGCTCAATTCAAATTTCTAAATTACATAATTACTAATCTCCGTGACTCCGTATCTCCGTGGTGAAATGCTCCGCTGATGTATGTAGAACTCCATTCCCGATCTGCTTTCAGCTTTCTCGAAGGCGCTTCCCTGCCTGAAGCTCTCATTGGCGTGTGCGCCGACTATGGCATGCCCGCCATGGCATTGCTCGACCGCAACGGCGTTTACGGCGCGCCACGATTTCATCTGGCTGCCCAAAAGTGCAAAATCCGTGGCCACATCGGCGCCGAAGTCACAGTCGACGACCTGCTCTTTGGCGAAGCTGGACCGGGACGCTATCCGCTGCTGGTTGAATCGCGCCAGGGCTATCAAAATCTTTGCCGACTCATCACTCGCACCAAATTACGCGCCAAGAAAGAAGAGGGTGCGGCCCGGATCGAAGAGCTTGAAGAACATGCCGACGGGCTCGTCTGTCTTACCGGAGGTGACGAAGGCCCGCTGGCGGAAGCGCTCCTGCGTGGCGGATACGAGGAAGGACTGCGCACAGTGGAGCGCATGATGCGCATCTTTGGTCCGCAGAATGTGTATGTCGAGCTGCAACGCCACTTCGATCGCAGTGAAGAAGCCCGCAATCAGGCCGCCGTGGCAATCGCACGAAAATTACGTTTGCCGCTCCTGGCGACCAATGGTGTTGCCTATGCCACCGCTGCCGAGCGCGAGGTGCTCGACGTTTTCACCTGCATTCGCAATCACCGGCAATTGGAGAATGCCGGGCGCCTGCTCTCGATTAATTCTGAGCGTTTCATCCGCACGCCTGCAGAAATGGAACAGCTCTTTGCCGATCTGCCCGACGCAATATGCAACACCGTCGCACTTTCCAGCCGACTGAAGTTCACTCTCAAAGATCTGGGTTATGAGTTCCCACAGTACCCGATCCCAGCGGGCGAAACCATGATTTCATTTCTGCGCGAGCGCACACGTGAGGGGATGCAAGAACGCTACCGGCATAAATCTCCCGATCTGCGCGAGCGTGCAATCGACTACAGATCGAGCGCGAACTAGCGCTTATCGAGAAGCTCGATCTTCCCGGGTACTTCCTTATCGTTTGGGACATCGTTCGCTTCTGCCGCGAGCAACGCATCCTGGTGCAAGGCCGCGGATCAGCGGCCAACAGCGCCGTCTGCTATGCGTTAGGAATCACGGCCGTCGATCCAGTCGGCATGGAGTTGCTCTTTGAGCGTTTTCTCTCTGAAGAACGCGGAGAGTTGCCGGACATCGATCTCGACCTCCCCAGCGGAGATCAACGCGAACGTGTGATTCAACACGTGTATGCGCAGTACGGCGCCCATGGCGCAGCTATGACGGCCAACGTTATTACCTATCGTGGGCGCTCAGCTGCACGCGAAGTGGGTAAATCGCTCGGCTTTGATGTCGAAACTCTGGATCGACTCTCCGCGCTTGTGGGTTCCTGGGAATGGCGGGGTCCAACAGACACAATGGAACAGCAGTTCCGGCAAGCAGGATTCGATCTCCGCCATCCTCGCATATCAAAGTTCCTCGACGTTGCTTTGCGTGTGCAGGATCTGCCACGCCATCTCGGCCAACATTCTGGAGGCATGGTGGTCTGCCAAGGGCAGCTTAGTTCCGTAGTTCCATTGGAGCCCGCCAGCATGCCCGGCCGCGTGGTAGTGCAATGGGACAAAGATGATTGTGCTGATATGGGACTGGTGAAAGTCGATCTGCTGGGCCTCGGCATGATGGCCGTGCTTGAAGACTGTATCGAGTTGATCCCGCAGCATTATGGCGAAGCGGTTGATCTGGCGCAGCTTCCTCAGGACGATCCAATGGTCTATGAAAGCCTTCAGCGGGCCGACACCGTAGGACTGTTTCAGGTAGAAAGCCGCGCACAAATGTCGGCACTCCCGCGCAATTGTCCGCGATGTTTTTACGACATCGTGATTCAAGTGGCGATCATCCGTCCAGGTCCCATTGTTGGCAAGATGATGAATCCCTTTTTGAAACGCCGCCAGAACCTTGAGCCGGTACGCTATGCCCATCCCTCGCTCGAAGCCGTCTTGAAACGAACTCTCGGAGTACCACTTTTTCAGGAACAGCTTCTGCGTATGGCAATGGCAGTCGCTAATTTCAGTGGAGGTGAAGCCGAAGAGCTACGTCGCGCCATGGGAAGCAAGCGTTCACAAACAAAGATGGCAACCATCGANGCGCGTTTGCGCAGCGGGATGACCGAGAACGGCATCAGCCAACAAGCACAGGATGAGATTGTGCAGTCCATAGTTTCGTTCGCACTCTATGGATTTCCCGAATCGCACGCCGCCAGCTTTGCCCTGCTGGCATATGCGAGCGCATATCTGAAATGTCGATATCTGGCAGCGTTTACAGCGGCGCTCTTAAACAATCAGCCCATGGGCTTCTATCATCCCGCAACGATCGTCAAAGATGCCCAGCGGCATGGATTGAGAGTCAGGCCGATAGACGTCACACGTTCGCAGTGGCCGTGCACGCTGGAATGTGAATGCGGCGGCGATCCTCCGCATGATCGCCAGGGTTGCAGTATTTCGCTTCGTATGGGATTGCGCTACGTTCGGGGCTTGCGCGAACAAGCAGCGCTGGTATTAGTAAGCGAGCGCAATCGGGAGCCGTTTTCTTCTGTGGACGACCTCGCCCATCGTGTGCCGGATGTGCGCCGCAATGAATTAAATATGCTGGCGCAGATTGGCGCTTTGAACAGTGTGGGCGGATTCTTTGTATCGGAGCCCCAGCAATATGCTGAAGCCGCGTTAGAAAAGGGCATCGGCTTTACTCGTACAAGTAAGTACTCACAAACCAATGCCTCTTTAGGCGCTGAGGTGCCAGCCTTTACTGTGCATGATAATTTTCCACAGCGAGCAACATTTAAAAATGAAAAAGAGGAAAGAAATTTCCATTCCGGCACGGCTGAAGCCGGGCCCTTCGCTAGGCCAAAGCTTCATCGACGGGATGCGTTATGGCAGGTAGAGCGGGCAGCCTGGGAGGAAGGACCTTTATTGACCGACATAACGGAGCCGGACTCGTCTTCACCGCTGGTGCAAATGACGTCCGAAGAGCGGCTCATTGCCGATTATCACGGAACCGGGCTGACGGTAGGACCGCATCCCATGCTTTACCGCCGCGACGAGATGAACCGGATGAAGGTGGTTAGAGCCATCGACCTTCGCCACTTGAAGCATGGACAATTCACGCGCATTGCAGGATGCGTAATTGCGCGTCAACGTCCCGGAACAGCCAATGGCTTCATCTTTCTTAGTCTTGAAGACGAAACTGGAATCTCAAATGCGATCATCACGCCTGATTTATATGACCAGAACCGGTTGCTGGTCATCCACGAGCGTTTTCTTTTAATTGAAGGCATTTTGCAAAACGTGGAGAACGTAATTTCAATAAAGGCGTTGCGAGTGAGTCGCTTGGAAGTTACAGAGGCAGCAACCCGGTCGCATGACTTTCATTGAGGCAGGGGAGGCATTTCAGGACAAAAGCGTTTCAGGACGAAGATAATCCCTTTCAAAAGAACCGTTTCAAGACGGCATTTCGCGGGAACTCTTCATTAGGAGCGTCAACATNGATCCCTTATTNACCTTCCCAATCCCTACTTCTTAGGAACTAGGGTCCAAGTCTCAATACTCCTTTCGAGAGCGTTGTGACATTCATACAGCCTCCAGGAATGTCGAAACGCTTCACTTGAAACGCATTATCTCGAAATGAATTATCTGTAAACCTCTCTATTGACACGCTTCTTCCTGAGGCGTCTCTTCCTTTCAACGCTTCTCTCGAAACGCCTCCATTTCCACACCTCTGCTTGTTAGAATAAGAAGCGTTGTTGTGCAGTCCGCGGACATCGCTGCGGTCTCCGCTCATCATGAGCGCTCAACATTTCAAATCCCCCGAATTGCTGGAGAGGTTCACATGGCCAAAGCAAAAAGTCCCAATTCAACCGCGACGAGTACGAACGGTGACGCCAGGACCAACGGCACCGTTACTGTCTCCAAAAAGAAGAGTACAGTATCTGAGCTGCAGACCAGTTCCGCGCCAGATAGCAACGCAACCAATGGCAACGCGCCACGTTCAAGATCAACTGACACCAGTGTTTATCCCAGTGTGAGCGAAGAAAAAATCCGCCAGCGCGCTTATGAGCTTTACATGCAGCGGGGCGGCAAGCACGGCAGCCATTCGGACGACTGGTACCGTGCAGAAGCAGAGCTACGCGGACGCAGATAAATCCGAGGTTCGGCTCCAGAAGGTATAAGCGAAAGGGCGAGAGCGCTTGAGCAAAACTGTTCTGCTGGTGGATGACAACCCAATTCAGCTCTCGGCTCGACAAATGGTCCTGAGTCAGGCTGGACTCCAAGTTGAAGTCGCCACTAGCGCCGAAAGCGCGCTTGCCCTGCTTCGCACCTTATCCAAAAGCCAGGATATTGGCGTGATCGTCACCGATCACATCATGCCGCAGGCCACCGGCTCGGAGTTCGTGCGCCTTGTGCGCAGCGTCAATCCCCAAGTACCGATTATCGTTATTAGTGGATTGCCTGAAGCGGAAAAGGAATACGTTGGTATGAATGTGCTATTCCGCCAAAAGCCATGCGCGCCGCCAGAATTAATTAGCCTGGTGCAGTCTGCGGTCGCCAAATCTGAGCAACGGTGACGCTCGTCACACCTGAATTTCGGCCTCCCCTGCTAATTGGCAGGTCGCAAATCGTCTCAAAGCAGGTAAAATCGTGACTTCGGGAACATTCCTGAAGGACAGACGTTCCGCTCCTTAGTCATGCCAGAGTTTGGAAGTTTTGCGCTGATCTTCGCTCTCGTCCTGAGCGCCTATTGTGTGCTGGCTGGAATTCTGGCCCTCCGGCAGCAGGCCGTGGGAATTGCGAGTGATCGCCTTGCGGAGACGGCGCGGCGCGCCGGAATCGCCATCTGGGCTGCAGTGACTGGAGCCGCTTTCGCGCTCGTCTGGGCCGCCCTCCATAACGACTTCTCAGTTGCCTACATCCTGCATCACAGCAATCGCGATCTTCCTACGCCTTACAAGTTTGCCGCTCTCTGGTCAGGGCAGGAAGGATCACTGCTCTTCTGGGCTTTCCTGTTGAGCACCTATGGACTCGTGCTGCGTTTGCGACACAAGGTAGATGTAAAGCTTACCGCCTACGCTTCTACTATCCTTGCAGCGGTCCAGCTCTTCTTCTTGCTTCTGCTCAACTTTGCGGCAACGCCGTTCTCCTTGGTTCGCGGCAGCATTCCGGCGGATGGGAATGGCCTCAATCCGCTGCTTCAATATCCCGAAATGGTGATTCACCCGCCGATGCTGTACCTGGGATACGTCGGGTTTGCGGTCCCGTTCGCTTTTGCTCTTGGGGCGCTCATCATGAAATATCCCGGCGAGAAGTGGATCCACATTACTCGCCGTTGGACGATGGTGACGTGGTGCTTCCTGACGTGCGGCATTTTTCTCGGAGCTCACTGGGCATATTCCGTGCTGGGATGGGGCGGCTATTGGGGTTGGGACCCGGTTGAGAATGCTTCCTTCTTCCCTTGGCTCACTGGGACAGCGTTTCTGCATTCCGTGATGATGCAGGAGAAGCGGGGCATGCTGAAGACGTGGAACGTCTGGCTGATTTTCTCCACGTTCATGTTGTCCATTTTGGGAACGTTTCTAACGCGCAGCGGCGTGGTCAGTTCTGTGCATGCCTTCGCTCAATCATCGATTGGCGAATGGTTCATGTGGTTTCTCGGCTTGACTCTGCTCGTTTGTCTCTACTTCTATGTTCGCAATCGTGATCATCTTCGGAGCGAACACCGGCTTGAGTCATTGCTTTCTCGAGAATCGAGTTTCCTGTTCCAGAATCTGGTGCTGCTGGCCTCCTGCTTTGCCATACTCTGGGGCACGCTCTTCCCCGTGCTCTCGGAATGGATTCAAGGGCATAAGATCACCGTCGGCCCTCCTTTCTTCAACCGCGTGAACGTTCCCATTGCGATGTTCTTGCTGCTACTGACCGGAGTCGGGCCGTTGCTGGCGTGGCGCCGCACTTCATGGGCCAGCCTGAAGCGGAATTTTGCCATTCCTGTACTTGCCGGGGTGACAACTGCGATTGTATTGATGGCTCTCGGCATGCGGCCTTGGCAAGACGCCGCACATTTCTACTCGCTGATGGCGATCTCTCTGGCTGCGCTGGTCACGGCCACCATCGTCTCTGAGTTCGTTCGCGGCGGTCGCGTGATCTCGCGACACACCGGGGCGAACCTGCTCGCGTCGATGGTCATTCTCACCAGACGCAATACTCGGCGATACGGTGGATACATCGTCCACTTCGGCGCGGTGGTAATCGTCGTCGGTCTTGCAGGAGCGGCATTCAATCAGCAGAAAGAGCAGGAGCTCGGATTCGGTGATCGGATGCAGCTCGGTCCGTACACGCTCGTCTGTGACAACTACACCCAGGAAGATAATCCTAATTACTCGATCGAGTACGCCATCTTGAACGTGTACAAGAACGGGAAGCCGATGGGGCAAATGTTTCCCGCCAAAAAGTTTTTTAAAGCCAGCCAGCAACCCGACACTATCGTCGCGAACCACTCAACGCCGCGGGAAGATCTGTATGTCATTTACGCCGGCAGAAATCTTGATACCGATAAGCCGATTATCAAGGTCTTTATCAATCCGCTGGTGATGTGGATCTGGGCAGGTGTATGGGTGCTGATTGGTGGCACCGTTGTAGCTATGCTGCCCTCAATGTCTGCTGCGGCCGTGCCCCAAATCCAACGTGTTCCGGTCTCCGCTGCAGCGCTGCCAATCCACTCGGATCCTGTCGGGGCGGGTGATTGATGAGGCTGTTCCGCCGCTTGAGTGCAGCTCTTCTTACAATTGTGCTCGGAATTTGCGTCCTGGGTGCAAGCGGCGATCACGCGCGCTTCAACGATCTCGGCCATCGCATGATGTGCGTATGCGGATGCAATCAGATTCTGCTGGAATGCAATCACGTCGGTTGTAGCTATTCCGAGCGCATGCGAAATCAATTGCTGAGTGCCACTCAACAGAACAGCAATGATGACAGCATTCTTCAGGCTTTCGTGAAGGAGTATGGGACAACCGTACTGGCCGCACCTACGATGCAGGGCTTCGACAAAGTGGCATGGATCATGCCCTTCGCGGTCTTCCTGACCGGCTCAGTTGCGGCGACGATGCTGATCCTCAATTGGAGCAGACGTCAGGCTCTTCATGCAGTTTCCACCGGCCCCGGCCCTGCTCTGGATCATTACCGTCGGCAAGCGAGGGAGGAGACCGAGCTATGATCGTGGCGGCTTGCGTTCTATTCGCGGCTGGCCTCATCCTGTATGTCTTTGCGCCCGGGGTTGTTTTCGAGCACGCGACCGATAAGACTCACCTCGCATACTTGGAGGAGCGGAAGCAGGTCGTCTACGAAAACCTCCGCGATCTGAATTTCGATTTCAAAGCCGGCAAGTATCCTGCTGAGGACTACGAGTCGCTGCGCAACTCTTTAGAAGCTGAGGCAGCCGAGATCCTGGCCGAGATGAATGTTCTGGAGATGGCCACGACATCAGCATAATTGCTGGATTCAATCCTGAGCGCACATGGTCTTAATTGTCGAATGTCCCAACTTCTAATCCCATCGCGCTCTACTGTCGTTCGCAGCGTCCGCCTGTGTGGCGTTTTGCTTTGCTTCATCGCCTCATGCCTCGCGGTGAACATTACAGGTAGTGTTACAAACAAAACCCTCGACAAGCCGTCGGCGGGCGATGACGTCGTCCTGCTTAAGCTGAGCGAAGGGATGCAGGAAGCTGCGCGCACGAAAGCGGACGGTCAAGGCAAGTTCACGTTGGCGATTCCAGATGATAGCGGTCAGCACCTGGTGCGGGTGACGCATCAGGGCGTCAACTACTTCAAGCCTGCTCCCGCGGGTACGACTTCAGTTCAGGTGGATGTGTACGATGCCAGCAAGCAAGTTCAGGGCGTCAGCGGTCGAGCGGACATCATTCGCGTGCAAGCCGACGGCGGACAGATGCAAGTGACTGAACTATTTGTGCTGCAAAACGCTTCGAAACCACCCAGAACCCAAATGAGCGATAAGAGCTTCGAGTTCACGCTACCCCAAGGGGCTGTAGTCGAGGGTTCCCTAGCCGCAGGCCCCGGCGGCATGCCAGTGAACTCAGCGCCCGTGCCGACCGGCGACAAGAACCACTATGCATATGTTTTCCCGATTCGGCCCGGAGAGACTAAGTTTCAAGTTGGCTATCATCTTCCCTATACCGGCAGTTTCTCGTTTCTGCCGCAAGCGTCTACCCCTATGGACGATATAGTCGTCATGCTACCCAAGAGCATGCAGTTCAAAGGTGCTGCCGATTTTGCAGCCGGCGGTGAAGAAAAGGGTCTGAGCATCTTTGTCGCTCACAACATCGCAGCAGGCAGGCAGTTATCTTTCTCGGTTTCGGGAACTGGACAGATTCCGCGAGATGCTCAAGACGCAGACGTAAACGGCGAGGGACAACAGTCCGCAAGCGGTGCAGCCGGTGCTCCCGGCCAAGGTCCTGGCGGAGGCCTGGGACGTCCGGAGGAAACACCTGATCCCCTTCATGCGTATCGGTGGTGGATTATCGGCGGACTCGCGGCTGCTCTGGTATTAGGGGCGATCGTAGTTGTAAATCAGAAGCCCCGGACTGCGGCAATTTCAGCAACGAACACATCCGCGGCAATTGCGCCTTCGATCAAGCCGCTTCCAGGGATCCGCAGTCGCAATTTGCTCGACGCGATGAAGGAAGAGTTGTTCCAGCTCGAAACAGACCGGCTCGAAGGAAAGATCTCAGATGCTGACTACCAGCAGGCAAAAGCGGCTCTTGATGTGACCATCCGACGTGCAATCGCGCGCACCAAAGCCTAGAAGCAGTGATAAATGATGTTCGAAGCTCCCCCAACTGTTCTCCGTCGCCTATTCCCAATCACCTGTTCCCTATCGTCACGGGTTCTTCGCGTAAGCGGCGCAGGGCGCGTCCGCCGGCTGATTAGGTAATGCCGGCGGAGTCGCCCACGCAGCCTTGGTGAAGTCGAAGAAATCGAGATCTGGCTGGGCTGCGTCACGTCTGGTCAGGTTCGGCAGATTGAAGCGTTGCTCGATGAACCTCAAGATCGCCGTAGTGTCCGATTTCTGATGCGAAACGAAGTGCGGTTTCACATAGGGTGAAATCACCATCAGCGGCATGCGGAACCCAGTTCGCGTGAAATCGGCGATCGGATCTTTCGACTTCAGGTCCTTCGGTGCGATCCCATCGGGCTGGACTGCAGCCATCGGCTGTACGTGATCATAAAATCCACCAGCCTCGTCATAAGTAAGGAAGAAAACCGAGTCCTTCCAGATGGGACTATTCATGAAGTTTTCGATCAAGTTCCGGTCGTAGACTGCGCCCAATTGAACTGGATTGCCCGGATGTTCATCTCGTCCTGTTTCGAAACCTGGTTCGATCAGTGCGACAGCTGGGAAACTACCACTTTTGAGATCAGCGAAATAGTCCGTTTGTCCGGCCGCGCAGGGCGTTGACGGGTTCGTGCAGTCCACAGGAGCAAGATGTTTCGCGTCGGTGTGCTGTGCGCCCCAGACAAAATTCGTGAGGGTGGTGAGCGGAACACGAGTGGAGCGACCCACATCAGAGTAGTACACCTTCCAGCTAACTCCTGCGTTGTCGAGAAGCTGAAAGATGTTCTTCACATCCAGCTGCGGAGGTTGATGCGCATAACCTGCGGTCGTCGCTGCCAACTCCGCGAACCGATTCGGAGCCGAGTTTGACGGTACCGGCGAGAAAAAGCGGTCGGAGGTGGCGAATTGCGAGGCCAGAAAGTAATAGATCGGGAGAATAGCCTCATCGTAATACCCCATATTGCGCTCACCGCGCACGTCGAAGTAGTGATGATGGTCGTCTTGGGAATTCGCAAACTGCGAAAATCCAGCAGTGATATGGACGAAGCCATTGCCGAGCCATGTGTCTGACTCTGGATGATCGCGGTTGTACGCACCATGGCTCTCGAGCCAATCGGGACTAAAGTCTTCCACGCACTGATCAGCGAGCCTAAAGGATTGGACGTTGACCGCGCTCCCCACGCTGACGTGTCCCTGATTGTTGTGAGTAATCGTGATGGTTGGTGCTGTCGGAGTCGGTGTAGCCACTGTCAAAGTGATTGACGCACTCAGCCCGCTGCTGGAGTTGAAATTGTAGGT
>C688J18823_10002119_pt1 | contig 12406 bp, 11 predicted proteins | sample HopSoiMetagenom1_FD_18823 | JGI IMG/M metagenome (IMG submission 18823) | reverse complement strand
GTGGTCGTTCGTCAAGAATCGGCTAGTCGCGGAGGCACATAGTTAGGAACCAACATGGAGTCATCTCGCTTGACTCGTCGTCTTGCGGCTGTTGCCGGAGGCAGCGCGATCGTCGCGATGGTCGCCTTGACCGCATCCTGCGCCAAGGAAGAACAAAAGGCGCCCGAGACGTCGACAACGACAACCACCACGACGCCGACCACTACGTCTCCGCCGCCCCCGCCGCCGGCACCAGCGCCGACGGAGAAGAGCATCAACCCCACAGGGGGCAACCTGTTCACGCCGCCGGTGTATGCGCCCCCGGCGCCGACAGCGCCTCCTGGCGTGCATCGCAATAACTAACCGACCCGGGTTATGACACAGAAAGGACTGCACCATGGATTCACCTATCTCGGGTCGTAGACTCGCGGTGATTTCCGGCCTGTCCGCGGTCATTGCGATGGGCGCGATAACAGCCGGTTGTGCCAAGGAAGAAAAAAAGGCGCCCGAAACCACGACGCCAACGACCACCACGGCGACAACGCCCGCCACGACGGGGGCCGGTGCACCGCCGGCGCCGACCGAAAAGAGCATCAACCCCACGGGCGGTAACCTTTTCACCCCGCCGGTTCAAGCGACGCCGGCGCCAAATGTCCCACCCGGACAGCATCCTGGTATCAACGGGGTTCCGTAGCACGCTCGGTCGCCGGAGCATGAGGGCGCGGTACCGGCTGCTGGCGATCCTCGCGGCGGCAGTGCTCGTGCTCGTCACGGGTCGATACACGGCGTCGGTTTCCGGCAGCCGTGCGGTTATCGGTGGTCCGCTGGCGTTATTGCTGGCCAGCTCAACCGATCTCGGCCCATCCGCTAACGGCGGTGCGCAGATCACGGTTGCGCTGCCCGACTCGGCTCGGCCGGTGGCGTTGATCGAATGGGCAGGCGCACATCACATATGGGTGCGCTGGCGACCCGGTGACACGTGGGCCGTCGTCGAGGGTGCCGCGCCGGACGTGGCGACCGCGTTCGATGTGCCCGTGAACGACTACCGCGGTCGCAAGGGGCAGGTGTTCTACGCGTCGCCGCGGCAGCCGCCGGTTCCCGAGCCCCTTCGCGGCATCGTCACCGCGCTTGGCCGAATACTCGGTTACACGCCGCACCGTGAGGCGAGCCCCGGATTCCTGCCGCTCGACGTGCCGAGCAAGGGACTGAGCCCGACCGCGTTGCTGGCGGCCTACAACGCCAATCCGCTTGCCGCGGCGGGCTTCACGGGCAAAGGCGCGACGATCGTGTTCTTCGAATTCAGCGGATACGATCAGGACGACCTCGACACGTTCGCCGACTCGTCCGGGTTGCCGAGATTCACGCCGGTGGCGGTCGGCGGTTCGCCCGGGGCGTCCGGCGCCGAGACGGTGATGGATCTCGAAGTCGCGCATGCGATTGCGCCCGACGCGCAGAAGGTGGTCGTCAACGCCCGGCCGACGGTCGAGGGGGATGGCGCCTACGAGAAGATCGGGCAGCTGTTCGAGGCGGTGGATCGGCAGTTCCCGGGCGCGGTATGGAGTTTGTCGATCGGGTGGGGCTGTGATGCACTGGTTCGCGCCGCCGACCTCGCGCCCGCCGAGGCCGCGCTGGCCACCGCACAAAAGCACGGAACCTCAGCGTTCGACGCCAGTGGCGACACCGGCGGCCTGGAGTGCAAGGGCGGCGATGAGTGGTCGTCGCCACCGGGCCCGGATGACATTGGCCTCGACGCTATTTCGTCGCTGCCGTCGATGACTTCTGTCGGGGGCACCACCCTGTCGACCGATGAGCAAGGACGGTGGCTCGCCGAGCACGCCTGGGTGGACTCGCCGTTGTCGCAGGGCACCAGCGGCGGGGTGTCGACGCTGTACGACCGCCCCGCCTGGCAGGAGAGCCTGTCGGTGGAGCGAGACGTTGACCGACGCCGCCTTGCTCCCGATGTGGCTGCCGCCGCAGATCCGTTCACCGGGGCCCGGATTGTCTTCGGCCAGCAGGAGCTGGTCGGTGCAGGCACCTCTCAAGCGGCTCCGATCTGGGCCGCACTGACGGTGCTGATGAATCAATACCTGCGCGCGCACGGCGGAGCGCCACTGGGCAACATCAACCCGCTGCTGTACCGGGTCGCGGCGGGCGCGAACCTGCCCGGCTTCCGCGACGTGAGCCTGGGCGGGAACGCCGTGGATATCGCACAGCCCGGGTACGACGTGGTGACCGGCCTCGGCAGCCCCAACGTCGACTACTTGGTCCGCGACCTCTTGGACGTTCAGAACGGCATTAATTCCCGATGACCGCCCCACCGGTCCCGCATGACGCGGTGCCGACGATGCACTGCGCCGTATGTGACACGGAGGTCCCCGCAGGCGCATTCTGCGGAACCTGCGGCGCGCAGTTGTCGCCTCGCCGCGGAGACGGACGCGGTGTGCTGCGGCCGGGCGCATACGGGGCGGCCCCTGGCGAGCATGTNTTGCGGCTGTCCGTGGCGAGTTCGCTCTTTCCGCATCTGCCACACNGCTCGCGTGNACCTTTCCGGGTCGCGCTGGCCNTCCTGTTCCTGACCCTGGTCGCCTTCGCCCTGTTGCGGTGGCAAGCGCCGTTGATCGCCGTCAGCGCGCTGGGGTTGCCGCTGNTNTTCGTGCTCTATCTGCACGAGTCCGACGTCGACGATGATCTGCCGATCAGTTCGCTTGGGCTCACCGCAGCCGTAGGTGTCGGACTTGGCGTCGGCTGGGCAATGCTGACCGGGGCCATCGTCGCTGACTCCTATGATGTCGCGCTGAGCGACGGAACCCATGAGGGCCACGCACTACTCGAGGGGTTGGTCATCCCGGCCGGTGGTGCGGTGCTCATGCTGGTTCCTGCGGTTGTGGTATGGCTGCTGCGGCCCGCGACCCGAGAATCGTTGGACGGCTTCGTCATCGGTGCATTGAGTGCGATCGCGTTCACCGCCGCGGCGACGCTGACTCGGTTGGCTCCCCAGTTCGCAACGGGTGCGACGGTGCACGACCGACCGGTCAGCGGACTCCTCGCGGAGGCGGGCATCCAGGGGGTGGCAGTGCCGTTGACCGCCGCCGCGGCGGGCGGCTTGGTCGGGGTGGCGCTGTGGTTCACTCGGCCCGAGGATAGGCAGCGGCGGCCGGTGATTGTGTCGCTTGTTCCGAGTTTCCTTGTGGTGCTGGGTCTTTACGTCGCGCTCGGATTGATGGAGGTCACCTCCTTCACCCAAGGCCTGCACTTCGGGCTGCACCTGCTCGTCGCGGTTTGTGCGTTGCTGGCCTTGAGAATTGGTGTGCAGGCGGCACTACTGCACGAAGCGCACGACGATGTCACTCCGGGAGTGCAGGTGTTGTGCCCNCACTGCGACCACGTCGTTCCCGNTACTGCGTTCTGTCCGAACTGCGGGGTGGCGACGCGCGCGGCCTCGCGGACTGCCCGTGCCACCCGTCGCACCGCAGACGATAGCGGGGTTCCCGCCGTACGACCGGGATACGCGGTGCCGGCGGGTTCTTATGCGGCGGTACCGGTACGGCACACCACCCACACCAAACTGCTGACGGTGTTGGGGGCGGGCGTGGTGGTCGCGGTCGCGGCGGCTGTCACGGTTTCGGTTCTGGCCACACCCCCTGTCCCGCGTTACGTGTGCCCGCCCGACTGCGGGACGCCTCCGATCGGCAAGCCTGTCGCTGCGAACCCGTGGTTCACGTCGGCCGACGGCAAGTTCGCGGTCCAATATCCGCGCGCCGGTACGGCATACGAGGTCACTCTCGACCCCGATGGGGTGGAGATCAACTTGACGGCCGGCGACACCGGCACGATGGAGTTCTTCGGGATGCCTGCGGGCGATCGCACCCCGAAGCAGATCGCCGAGGAGTTGATCGGCGAGCATTATCCAGACGCCACAACGGATTACGAGATCCCCAACGCCTTGGTTGGCTATCAGCCGGGGTATGGGGTGGTCAAAGACGAGTACCCGCAGGACGCCTCTGGCACGTTCACGCGACTGCGATTGCTGGTCATGGTGGCGGTCAAGAACGACTATGCGCTGGTCGCCGCCGCCATCGGCCCGTACCACGAATTCAGTCCGGATTTCGGCAGCGGACACCCGTCGGGTGTCAACCTGCAGCTGGCGCTGGACATGGGCAAGTACGTGAACAGCTTCACCTGGCGTGGCGAAGCGCCCCGCTAGCGCCGCTATCCGTACGGGTTCGGCTCGTGGAACCGGTTGATGATCGGGATCCGTTCGATGATCCGGTCGCGAAGCCGGGGCTGCGGCGGGGGCGGGGGAACGTAGACGGGCGGAGGAACATACGCGGGTGGTGCGGCGGGCGGTTCCACCACAGGGGCCGCTTGTGGAGCGGGCGCGGCGGCCTCAACGATCGTCTCGGCGACGGGCGGTGCAGCCTCCGGCGCTGGTGCCGCGGGCGGCGGGGGCGGCGCGGCCGGAACGGGTTGCGGCACAGCCTGTGCGACGGAGGGGGCGGTGGGCATACGGGCCGGCCGATCGGTTGTAGCAGCGGTATCGCGTTGGGCCACAGGCGGATTCCTGTCAGGTGTCAAGCCAAGGCCTAGCGCGGCGGACAGCGACACGACGAAGACCACGACCGCGGCGGCCACGACTGACGTCAACGCGCCGATTCTTGACGGCGTGTGCCAGCGGGTCGGCCGTTCGTCCAGCAGGTTGACCGCCCGCGCCGATGCGAGCGCGGCTCCGCGGGCGAGCGCCAGGTCCGCCTCGGCCGCCGTGATGACCGGAACCCCGGCTCCGTCGAAGGAGCTCGCGATCGAATCGATGTCGTCGGCCGAACCGAGCACGAAGATCGCCTCGGGCTGGGCGTCGCTGCGATCAAGCTGCGCGAGCACGTCGTCGGCGGTCGGATCGACCCGCTCGCTCGTCACCCCGTCGGCGTCGACGAGTGCAACAAGGGCGTCGTCGGGTTCGAGGATGCACACCGCGACGTCGCGATAACCGCCACGATCGGCGATGCCCATCGCCAGCGAGTCGGCGGCCTCCTGCTCCGAAACCGTGATGACGTTGTCCAGGCCCCGGTCCGCCAACGCGTCGAGAAGCGTCGACGCGGCGGATTCGGCATCGTTTGCCCAGGTGACGCCGATGGCGTGCAGCCGGTTCTCGCCGACAGCGGCGATGACGTCGTCAAGAGTGTCGAAATCAGCCGCATCGCGGCAGATGGTGGCGCCCTCGGCCGTCGTGCCCTCGACCAGCACCCATCGGACGTCTGCCGACGTCATCGACAGACCGAGTACGAGGTCCACCTGACTTGCCCCCGATCGGATCAATCGGCTTCGAGATTACCGTCCGACGCGGATACACAGAAACCGCCAACAAATGGCGCACAGTTACGGCTTGTGCCTTTAGGGTTCTCTCGTGCCTCATATGGATCGTCGCAGCATGATGTTGATGTCAGGGATCGGCCTCTTGGCGGCCGCGATTCCCCTTCCGCAGGCCCGGGCCAACCCGCTGGACCGGGTGTCACCGCCCGCCGCGCCGCCCGATGCCGCTACCGGCGCCTACATTTTCCAGGACGAATTCGACGGCCCGATGGGCGCAGGTCCAGATCCGGCGAAGTGGACCGCGCAGAGCTGGCAGGACGACGTGTTCCCGCCGGTCGATGGGATATACCGCGACGATCGCCGCAACGTGTTCCTCGACGGCAACTCCAACCTCGTCCTGCTCGCCACACGTGATTCTGACGGCCAGTACTACACCGGCAAACTGCGGGGCAACTGGCGCGGCCTGATCGGCCACACCTGGGAAGCGCGAATCAAGCTCGACTGCCTGACCCCTGGTCTCTGGCCTTCGTTCTGGGCCGTGAACGAGGATCCTCTGCCTGACGGCGAGGTCGACTTTTTCGAGTGGTACGGCAACGGCAACTGGCCCGCGGGAACGACAGTCCACGCAGCGTCCAACGGTAAGACATGGGAAGGGAAATCCATCCCCGAACTGGTCGACGGCGGGTGGCACACCTGGCGAATGCGGTGGGACGAGGACGGTTTCAAATTCTGGCGGGACTACGTTGACGGTGCCAAACCGTACTTCAGCGTGCCGCCGAAGCCCATCCAGGTCTCCGGCAGGCCCGACGATTGGCGGTGGCCGTTCAACAATCCCGGTTATTGGCTGTCTCCGATGTTCACCCTTGCGGTCGGTGGGGTCGGCGCCGGCGATCCCGCGGCGGGCACCTTCCCGGCAGCGATGCTCATCGACTACGTACGCGTCTGGTAACGAGTTATTTCGTTGCTCGCGTTTCTTTGATGACCTGAACCAGGTTGAACCGCCAACGCTCGAGCAGCCGGAAGCCCAGGTTGTCGGGAACCGCGAAGGCGGGCGTGTCTTCGAAACGTTGGCCTCCAGTGTCGGCCTGGGTGATGATCCACACGACGCGGCAGTCGCTCAACGGGCCGGCGGTAGCCTCCGGGATGAGATTGGTGTCGAAGACGTCGTTGCGGTCCGTCGCCCGCTGCCACAGGCTGAGGTCGACCAGCTTGCGGTAGGCGTCGGGACGCGCCGCCAACAGCGGTCGCATTGGGGCGGGCATGAAGGTTACCGTGTCGTTTACCAGTAGACAGTCACCCTTGGCAGCCTTAGCGGTGATCAGATCGGCCACCTGGCTGTAATCCATACCGTACTTCGCGTACGGGCTGCGTTGGACCAGAAGATAATTCGGGCCTGCGGCGAGAGCGAAAGCGGCCAGGATGGCCGCCGCGATCCACGGCCTGACGGCCAATGCGCCGATGCAGACGCCCACGACCACTGCCATCGCCGGGGCGGTGAAGCACAAGTAGCGAGGTGTGTAGATGGGCTGAGCCGACGCCGACCAGACCACAATCAACGCGGTCGGCATCAATATCCATGCGATCGCCAAGGCCAACAGTTGACGATCTGCCCGCACGAGTTGCGCGGATGTGATGAGCCACAAGGCAATAGCCGTCGCTACGACCAGTCCGGCCACGATCGCGAACCATGGGCTTCTTTCGAAATATTGTTGAACCGCCACGTCTTCGACCGTCCGGCGCCCAATCGGCGCGATCCAGATGATCTGATGCGCTTGGCCCATGGCCTTGACCACAAACGCCGTCACAGCACAACCTGCCAGAACCGACGTGATGGCGAACCGCGCAAGGACGGTTCGACTGGGCCGGTAAACGCACAGGAAAGCGAAGTGCGCCAACAACATCAGCGCGAGATAGATGTCGAGCAGAATCGACGTCGCCACGACGATCCCATACGACAGCCACAGCCAAGCGTTGTCACGCCGGGTGGCGTGAACGAACAATACGGTCAGCCACACGGCGGCCAGCATCGACAACGCATACGGCCGAGCTTCGATGCCTGCCCACGTCGACCGAGGCAATAGCGCGCAGACGACACCAGAGCTCACCGCGACCGTGCGAGACGAGAATTGCCTGCCCAACACCACGAGCCCGGCTGCCGCGCCTGCGACCGCCAGGCCGCTTGGTGCGCGGGACCAGAACTCGGTGGGCGGGAAAATTTGAAACCAGCCGTGCATGAGCAGGTAGTACAGGCCGTGGACGGCGTCGACATTGCTCAACATCTGCCATAACTGAGGCAGAGATCGACTGTATGAGGCCGAAATAGTCGCCGCTTCGTCGTACCAGAATGATGGGCGGCCCGCACCGCACAGACTCAGTGTTGCGGCCAACACCCCCACGATCAGCGGGTCGAGTACGGCCGGCGGCCGTCTCATGAGGATTCCCCGCCGAACACGCCGCTATGTTGCCAGAGGCGACTGGCGCGCGGTCCGACGTCCCTGCATTATCGTGTGGCGCCCGATGCGTCGACACCATCACCCCTGTTCGGCGGGCCCCACTCCGTCGTAGATTTGAGCCGTGGGGAGAAAGGGGCCGGACGGCCACTTTCAGGGCGCGGCTGGCAACGGGCACTCGTCAAAGTTGCTGCAAGAACCACTGCGCGTGCTCGTCGTCGGTGCCGGCGTGGGCGGAATTTCCGTTGCCCGGGGATTGCTGCGGGACGGACACGACGTCGCCGTCTTCGAACAGCGGCCGGATGCGCAGGCAGGCGGCGGAGCCGTCACCATCTGGCCCAACGGCGCCACGGTTCTGGGACAACTCGGCGTCGATATGGACGGAGCTGGTCAGTCGCTGTCCACAGTGCGGGTCGTGACATCGACGGGACGCCCGCTCGTCGCATTGGACCTCACCGCGATCGTGGACCGACTGGGCGCACCCGTTCGGATGGTCCCGCGTCGAGTCCTGTTGGAACGGCTGCTCGACGGCTTTCCGGCCGATCGCATCCGATACAACTCCCGCGCGGTCACGGTGGCCAGTACGCACGACGGGATACGCGTCGAGTTCGAAGGCGGCAGCGCGGCCGAGGGCGATCTACTGATCGGTGCGGATGGCCTGCATTCGAAGATTCGAGACATCGTCGGCGCCCGAGACCCGGAACCGACCGGCTGGTGCAGTTGGCAGGGACTGGCCACGCTTGCGCATGTCGCCGACGAGCACGTCGCACTCCTCGTCATCGGCGATCACGGAAACCTTGGCCTCTGGCCCGCTGGAGGCCGCGAAGTGCAGTGGTGGTTCGACCTGCCGTGGTCGTACGGCTTCGTCAGGCCCGACCGTCCAATCGACGTGATCCGCGAGCATTTCACGGGATGGTGCGACGCGGTCGACGGCCTACTCGCAACGTTGACCGACGATGATCTCGCCGATTCGCCGTATCCGCATTTTCGGCATCCGATACCCCGGCGGGGCCAAGGCCCGCTTACGTTGCTCGGCGATGCCGCACACACGATGCCGCCCACTCTCGCGCAGGGGACCAACCAGGCGCTGCTCGACACGATGGTGTTGTGCAAGGCGCTTTCGGATTCGCACGGCGGGGATCTGTCGAACGCGTTGCGGTGGTACGAGAAGACGAGGCGTCGCAGTGTCTCGGCCGTGTCGCGGGTGACCTCGTTGCAGGTGTCCCACGGTGAAGCGGTGTTGAGACCGGCGGCGATGATCCCGGACCGGTATATGACCTGGGCACTGACGACATTTCTGAGTTCAGTGAGTCACCGCCGGATATCTGCGGAGGTCAGCCGGGACCTCGCGGCCACGACCACCGCATGAACAACAAACCGGTAAGAGTACGAGGCGACATCGACGCACCCTCGCGGTGGCTCTGGCTGGTCAAGTGGTGCGTGCTGGCCGTCCCGCACTATCCCATATTGATTGGTCTCTATCTGGTGTATCCGCTGCTGACTCTGATTGCGGGCGTTGCGATCTTGTTCACCGGACGGTATCCGCGCCCGATCTTCGATTTCAACGTCGGCGTGTTGCGCTGGTCGTGGCGAGTCATGAACTACCGATTCCCGATGAACACCACCGACAAGTACCCGCCCTTTACGATGGCGCCGCGGCCCGACTACCCGGGCGACCTCGAGGTCGACTATCCGGAGCATCTGACGAATTGGGCCGTGCTGGTCAAGTGGTGGCTGTTGGCGTTCCCGCAGATCGTCCTCTGCTGGGCGATGGAGCCCCTGCTGCAGGTGCTGTGCGTCATCAATGCCGTGTGGTTGTTGGTCAAGGGGTCGAACCATCAGGGCATGTTCGACCTGCTGATGGGCATCGTTCGATGGCGGTACCGCGTGGCTGTCTACGTCTCGTTGATGAGCGACGAATATCCACCATTCCGACTAGATCCGGGAAGAACATAACGCGCCGCAATCCGCTATTCCCGTATGTGTACCGACTCGGCACGCCGATCTTCGGCAAGCTGTTCTATAACCGGTATCGCCGAGAGGCGATGAGTAACGCGGTCGGCAGGCTGCTGATGATAGGCGTCGGCCCGGGAACCGACCTGATGTTTCTTCCGCCCGCGGTGACCTCGGTCGCGGCCATCGAGCCGGACGCGGCGTTCCGGCGAATGGCTTCGGCTCTTGCCAGCCGTCGCGGCATTGCGGTCGACATCGTCGAAGGGGTCGCGGAGTCGATTCCGTTCCCGGACAACAGTTTCGACTCGGTACACGTCGGGCTGGTGTTGTGCTCGGTCGATGATGTGGCCGCCACCCTCCGCGAGATCCGGCGTGTGCTTGCACCCGGAGGCAGGTTGGTCGTCCTCGAGCACGTCCGTGGGGATGGTGCGATGGGCCGGTTCCAGGACCTGATCGCAAAGCCGTGGTCNTGGTTGGCTTCCGGTTGCCACCCGAACCGCCGNACCNTCGACGCCATNGCTGCGGCCGGATTCGATACCGGGGGACTGCGCAGCATCCGACGAACCCTTGTGCCGCCCCCGTGTACACCTCATCTGCAGGGATTCGCCACTGTGGTCAAGATTTGAACCCTCGGCCGGGTTTAGTCGTAAACCGTGTAGGGAGTGCTCGACGTCTACCGCTCCGTTGATGCGGCGCGGGTGAGCGAAGGGGAAGCACCCATGGGAAACGCAAAGCACATCGGTTGCATGTGGGCCCTGGCGGTCGCGGTGGGTGTGGGGATGGCCGTCGCCAATACGCCGGCAGTGGCGTTGGCCGCACCGGCCGATTCCGGCAAGGGTTCGTCGTCTAACGAGTCATCGCCGTCGGGCTCGTCGCGTCAGTCCGGCCCGAAGTCGTCGGATACACCGTCGGCGCACAGGGCGTCGTCGGCATCCGACGACGCCGCGGGTCATCGTCGGCGTCAGATGAATCCGCCCGACAAGACGGCGGTGACCTCGTCGACAGAGCCGGCAGGCACGCCCGCGCCGGGCTTCACGCCGAAGAAGACCCGCCCGAAGCCCGTCGCGGTGAACGCGGCCGCCGCCGACCCCACAGTGCGCGGCAGCAGTCCGGCCTTCACTCCCCACGTCCCCGCGCTCACAGCGGCGGCGGTCTCGTCAACGCCTGACGCACCGGCGGTTGCGTCGCACCCGACCGCGTCCACGGGCATCACCCGAACCCCCGCCGCCCCGCCCACCGCGCCGGTACAGGAGCCCGCAGCGTTGACGCTGCTGGCCTTCGCGCGGCGCGAATTCGAGCAGGGCCTTCGCATTCCGCCGACGACCGTCAATCCGCTGGCAGGTCACACCGCGACTTCAGCGGCTGACCCAGACTTCATCAGTTCAACGCATGATCTCGGCCTGTTCTCGGTAACGTCAGCGGCCGACCCCGATGACAATCACTATGTTGCGTTTGTTCTCGCCACACCGTTGTTCAAAAATGTCTTGACTTCTGGGACTGATCCCGAGGACAACTTGGGCTTCGGGGCCGCGAGCATCGGGGTTGCCGGGCAGACGGTGAACACGTTCATAAGTCCGTTCTTGAACTTCTCGATCGCCATTCCCGTCACGGATCCCTTCGCCGAGCTGTTTACCGAGCTCGTTCGACTGGGCTTCTGACGGCTGCTCTACTCGACGCTGACGGACTCAATGATGTTCAGCCGCGCCGCTCGTCGCGCGGGTGGCACCGAGCCCAACAGGCTGATCGCGATCGCGCCGACCGTGAAGACCAACGCCATCGGACTCGGCCGGAAGTCGACGTTGAAGTTCATGATGTCGGCGCTGACGAGGCTGTAGAGCCACTGGTCCGTCAGGCCGAACAGCAGCCCCAACACACCGCCGACGATGCCGATTCCCGCCGCTTCGGCCAGCACCATGCCCAGTGTGAACCGGCGGCTGGATCCCATCGCCCGCAGCANACCGATTTCTCGGCGGCGTTCCAGCACCGACAGNGTCAGCGTGTTGAGAAGCGCGACAGCAGCAACGAGTACCACGATNATCCACACGGCGTTGGCGATGAACATGCTCTGATGCATTGGCGCCTCCATCCCTGCCAGCGCAGTCGGACCGTCGTACACGTAGTTCGGTNNGGGTACGACGTTTCGAACGTCGTCCAATAGGCGCTTGGGATGGACGTCTGGGGCAGCGGCGATTTGGAGTGTGGTCGCTGCCGGGCGGTCGAACCACGCCCGCATTTGATCGAGGTCGATCCCGACGGTGCCGATGACGGTGGAGAAGTAGGGCACCAAGGCCAGCACCGCCACCTGCTGTGGGCCATGTGGTGTCTGCATCCGCAGTTGGTCGCCGACATTGACGTTGAGAGACTTGCCCAGGCTTTGGGTGAGGACAACGCCCCGACCGGCGAGCACGTCGCCGCGTATCCGTTCGTCGAGCGCGCGGTAGAGCGCATCGGCGGTTCCTGGAGAAAACCCGTCGAGCATCACGCGGGTGCCGCCGACGTCAGCGAACGCGAACGCGCCTTCGGTGACACGTTCCACGCCAGGCACTGCTGCTACTCTTTCGGACAGACCTTGCGGCAGAGGGTCGGTGGCATACCTGTCGGGCGAATCAGCGCTGACCCACACGTCCACATCCGCGATGGGCGAGAAGATGCCACGCGCCGACCGGATCATGTCGGAGTTCGTGCCGGTGATCACGACGGTGGTGACCACCGCGATC